>Ga0183101_1000051_pt10 | contig 23847 bp, 21 predicted proteins | sample Biomet3_FD_127790 | JGI IMG/M metagenome (GOLD analysis project Ga0183101, IMG submission 127790) | Microbial communities from bioreactor (seeded with sewage sludge) at LBNL, California, USA - Biofuel metagenome 3 | ecosystem: Engineered > Bioreactor > Anaerobic > Unclassified ...
GCCGTGATAACGCCGCGGCCAGCACAGCCAACGCCGGGTTCCGGGCCGCCAGATTCCACGCAGAGGATGTCGTGAAAGCCCTTCTTCACCACCTTGTCCAGGGTCACTTTTTCCGCACCCACGGCACGCAGGGTGTCCATGAGCGATTCCTGCGGCTTGCCGCCAAGAATCAGGCGGGTGGAGTCGGCCTTGGGGTCGCAGCCGTGGATGAAAATCTTCTTCCCGTGAAAATGGGCCATGGCCGCAGCCGTGTTCTGGGTTGTGGTGGACTTGCCGATGCCGCCCTTTCCGTAAATGGCTATCTTGCGAGGCATAACGCATTCTCCCGCCGTCTTCCGGCTGTTTTGACCAGGGACAAGGCGTCTCTGGACCGTGTATGCCCCTCTTGCGCATCGGCTGTGCCATTGTGGAGGATTTTAAATTTAACATTTTAAAACAAATAGTTATGAAAATTATGCTTAATCACGCTTTGCAACATGCGTACGCAAGCGTACAAAGCACCGCTTTTTTGGACAGATTGGTACATTTAACAAATACATATGTAATTTCATTATGTTACTAAATCACACTTTCAAATATTTACGTGACCATGAACAATATATAAAATTTGTAATACACTAATTTATTTAACTTTATATACAATCAGCAATCACTCCCGCTTTGTTATCGAGTCATAACTCTGTACGCAGGTGGAACGTACCTGCCCAACAGTGAGGGCAGACATAGCGCACACACGGGCACACACAATAATAGTGTTATTATTTAAACATATTACGAATAACTATTTTCAAGCGCATGGATATTGCACACGCCCCCACGAAAGGCCGGACTGCTTCGAGGCCCTGCCACAACAGACGGAGAGCGTATGCAAGGTTTACTCGACGGCTCGCGGATTGCGGTTTTTCATGATGATCTGGGCGCATTGGCTGCGCCCACGGCGGCCAGCGCAGTGGCGGTTTACGTGCGGAACGAACACGACTGGAGCGAAGACAAGAGGCACAGCTTCAGCCTGACCCAAGGCGCTGGTCTGAGCGAACTGCGCGAGCAGATGCAAACGCTTGCCGCCAACCTGGGGGACTGCCGCATTGTGGTGGGGGCCGAAGACCACGGCGCGCCATACGGCGTTCTGGACAAGATGGGATTTTACATCTGTATGATGGACAGATTTGAGGCAGAAGCTCTGGAAGGCGTGCGCAAGGGCGTGTTGGCGGCGGTGCAGCAGGCGACCCGCCCACAGTGCGGCATGCTGCCCACCAGTAGACCGCGAGAAATAGCACCGGGGCGCTTTTTTCTGGATATGTGCGAGGCCAAGTTCACCGATCCTCTGTTCACAGCCAGAGAATCCATTTTGGTATTTGTTGAAACCACGCCCTTTGAGCAGTTGCAGATCAAATGCGATCACGAACCGCGCTGGCTGCCCAGCTTTGCGCTGGTGACGGGGCTTGAAATGGAAAAGGAAGAGCTGGAATCAGGCCTCATGTTGGTGACGGTGCGCCAGCCAGCAGACCGCAATGCCGATGCCTTGCTGGGGCAAAAGTGGTTTGACGGCACGGGCTGTTCTTGCGGTTAAAGTCCGGCTGGAAGCAGCAATGCGCACGCATGCCCCAAGGATGGGGCGGGTGTACCTTATACGCCGTACTCCCGCAGCTTCCGCCACAGGGATGAGCGGCTGATGCCCAACATGTCTGCGGCCAGCGTGCGGTTGTCGCCAGCCAGCTCAAGGGCGTGCAAAATGTGCTGTTTTTCCATCTCTGCCAGCGGAACAAGCGGTGTCGATGCGTCCCGTGCTGGCGCGGCTGGCACCGATGCACATGGTGGTGTTGCCTGGGGGCAAACCGGGGTAACGGCGGCGGCATCCTCCTGCCGGACGGCGGCGGTAGAAGAACCGGGATTGCGGACGGACAGGCGGGCTGCAACCTCGGAAACTTCCGGGGGCAAATGCGCCAGCCCTATGCTGCCGCCCGGCGGGCAAAACACCGCCGCCCGCTCGAGAATATTGGCAAGTTCGCGCACGTTGCCGGGGAAGGGATACTGCCGCAGGGCATCAAGTGCGTCATCTTCAATATCCAGCGGCACTGCCCCGCCCTGTTCCGCCAGCCGCGCAAGAAAATATCGGGCCAGCAGGGGGATGTCCTCTGCCCTGCTGCGCAGGGGAGGCAATTCCTGCGTGACCACGGCCACGCGGTAGTACAGGTCGCGCCGGAAGCGCCCGGCCTCCACCTCTTCCTTGAGGTTGCGGTTGGTGGCGGCGATAATGCGTACGTCCACGGGTATGTCCACGGTGCCACCCACGCGGCGAAGGTTCTGCTCCTGCAAAACACGCAGCAGTTTGACCTGCATGCCCGGCGGCATTTCACCCATCTCATCCAGAAACAGCGTACCGCCGCTTGCGGCCTCAAACAGACCTTCCTTGCGCCGCACCGCGCCGGAAAATGCCCCCTGTTCATGCCCGAAAAGCTCGCTTTCGAGCAGTTCCGGCGAGAGCGCGCCGCAGTTGATCGCCAAAAAACGCCGCCTCGCCCGCTGGCTCTGGGCATGCATGGTGCGGGCAGCCAGTTCCTTGCCCGTGCCTGTTTCACCTTGCAGCAGCACGGCCACATCTGTGGGGGCCAGACGCATGAGCGCCTGCCGCAGACCGCACATAGCTGGCGATATGCCCACCATTTCCGGCACGGAGCCGCTTGCCTCAAGCTGAGCCCGCATCTGGGCGACCTGTTGCCGCAGACGACGTTTTTCCAGCGCCCGCGCCACCAGCATGCGCGCTTCTTCCAGAGAATAGGGTTTGGCCAGATAGTGAAAAGCGCCCAGGCGCATGGCTTCCACCGCGCTTTCGATCATGGGATAGCCCGTAACCATGATCACTTCCACATCCGGTTTTTCGGCGCGCACGGCCTTGAGCACTTCCATGCCGTTCATGCCCGCCATGGCGATATCCGTAATGACCACGTCAAAATCCTGCTCGCCCAGCAGCCGCAGGCCTTCCTCGCCGCTGCCCGCCTGGGCGGATTCGTGCCCGCCGCGCTCCAGGGCGCGGGCAAGATTGGCGCGAGCCATGCGTTCATCATCGATGATCAGCAATCGGCCGCCGTTTTGAAGCCCCCCAGCCGCTTTCTTGCCGCCGCTCTCACGGCGCGCCGCGCGCTCGGCCCCATCCGCCGTGGGTTCTTCCGCCAGCCTGAACCTGTCGGTAGTCATGCCGATTCTCCTGAAACGCTTGCAACGCCCTGGGGCTGCGTTTCCCGCAGGGGAAGGCGCACTGTGAAGCTGGCCCCCTGGCCGGGTTCGCTGCGCGCCTCAAGGGTGCCGTTGTGTTTGCCCACAATGCCGAAGGCGATGGAAAGGCCAAGGCCCGTGCCCTCGCCCACCGGCTTGAGGCTGAAAAAAGGATCAAAAACCCGGCCCAGATATTGCGGCTCAATGCCCTTGCCGCTGTCGCTCACGCACAGCTCGGCCATGCCGGATGTTTCGTCCGCGCGGGCCGAAATGCGCACCTCGCCCTGCCCCCCGGCAAGGGCCTGAGCGGCGTTGAGCAACAGGTTGATGAGCACCTCCTGCATGCGCTGGGCATCCATGGGCAGCTCCAGGGTTTCCGGCACATCCACCTCGACGCGCACGCCGGGGCCCATATCGTGCCGCACCAGCGCCACGGCCCGGCGCACCACCCCGGCCAGCGAATGCCGCGCCACGGTAAAGGGCCGGTCGCGCGCGAAATCCAGCAGGCCGCGCACAATATCGCGTGCGCGCACGACCTCGGCCTGAATTTCGGCCAGCTGCGCCGTAACATCCTCTGGCGCGGGCATGGGGCGCACCCCCTGCCGCGCGTCGTTCACGTCTTCGCTCAGCAGCTGGCAGCCCATGGAAATATTGTTCAGCGGGTTATTCAACTGGTGGGCCACGCCAGAGGTCAGCACGCCCAGCGAGGCCAGCTTCTTTTCCTGCAAAAGCATGGCGTGGCGTTTTTCAAGCTCCGCAGCCATGCCCTCAAGCGTCTGGAGCACATGCCGCGCTTCCGTCTCAAGCCGCTGCGGCGGCGGGGGCAGCGGCAAGCCCGCGCCCACGCTGCGGGCCGCGTTTTCAATGGCCCCAAGCGCGCGCACAATGTGCCTGCCGATCTGCCAGGCAAAGAGCACCCCGCAGGCCAGCAGCACGGCAATGGCCGTCAGCAGCTGGGCGCGCAGGTCGCCCACGGCGGTAAAAATGCCCTGCCGCATGCGGCGCACGGCGGAATCAGCCAATTCGCTGAGCCGTTGCCCCTGGTCTGTAAGCGCCGTGCCGTCCGTTGGCCCGGCGTCCAGCAGAGTGTTGTAAATGCCTATGCCTTCCAGCAGCAGCTCAAGGTTGTGGTGCGCGCCGTCGCCAACCCTGCGGCCCATGGCCGCGTTGTAGTCGCGCCCCACGGTGGTGGCCCGCTCACGCGCCAGATTCACAAACCCGCGCAGGGCCGCCAGGTCGCCTTTTCTGCCGGGGAACAGCTGCAGGTTTTTTTCATACCTGCGCATTTCAAGCACGTCGCTGCGCAGATCATCCACCATGTCGATAAGCCGGGCGGCGCGCTCGATGCGCCCCAGGTCATACCGGGCAATGCCGCCCAACAGCAGCAGCATGGCCAAAAACAGCCCCGTGCCCACGGCAATTTTGCCGCGTATGGTGTGCCAGATGGAAAAACGAGGAAGCATGCGCTCACCCCCACGGGCGCAGGTTGCAACCGTGCGTCCGTCGTTGTTTCATTTTGCGACAGTGTATAAAAATAAAACATTCCTGACAAGCCTTGCGGCGCAACAATTTGCGGGTGTCGGCGCAGGCCGCCATACCATATCGCAACAGTGGCGTGCGGCAGCCCCGCCCACGGTAAAACATAAAAAATAAATAAATATAGTATGTTACAAATTGCGCCTTTTGGCACAATAGTTGTAATCAGCTTGTCACAGGAGGCCGACATGAACGCACTGCAAAACACAATGGAAAACTGGTTTACCGCCGTGGCATACGCCGACGCTGGGCAACCCGCCTGGACGGAAGATATGTGGACCATCAGCGGCAAAGAACAGAGCCCGGCGCTGAAGCAACTGTTTCTTTTTGGCATAGGCAGCATCTTGATCTATGTGACGGCCTTCACCCATGCCGACCAGTTTGCCGCTCTGTGCGCCAAGGGCGGATTGTGGAGCGCGCTGCCCATCGCGGCGGTGCTGCTGCTTTCTTATGTTCACGGCCACTTTGCCGCCGCCCTGTGGGATTTGTGCGGTATTACCGGCGTGCAGAAGAAAGGTGCCGCCAAGGCGGCGCGCAAGCCTGCCCCGCGCAGAACGCCCGCGCCCCGCATTGACACAGCCGCGGTTGCCCACAGCTAACGCGCGCGTCAACATAGTTCTGAAAACCGCCCGAACCCGCCTTTTGCCATTTGGCGCGGCGTTCGGGCTTGCCTGAACGCTTTGCGCGGCAACCGCCACGCCTAAGCCCTGACCGATTCCGTTCCCCCAGGGGAACAGGCATTGCGCCCCCGCAGTGCCACGCGGAGGACACCATGGATCTGCTCACTCTTGACCCGTCGCAATTCATAACGCTCACGCCCATTTCCGTGGCCTTTCTGTTGGCCGTGGGATTTATTGGCGGGCTTGTGAGCGGCTTCATCGGCTCCGGCGGCGCCTTTATTCTCACCCCTGGCATGATGGGCCTGGGCGTGCCTGGCGCTGTGGCTGTGGCAAGCAACATGTGCCACAAATTCCCCAAGGCCATGGTGGGCGCCATCAAGCGCTACCGCTTCGGCCAGGTGGACATTAAGCTGGGCATGGTCATTGCCGCTTCGGCGGGCGTTGGCGTGCAGATAGGCATACGCATTCAGCGCATCATTCTGGCAAACTGGGGGCAGGCTGGCTCCGACCTTTACGTCAGCGTTTCCTTCGTGCTGGTGCTGGTGATCGTGGGCAGCTACATCCTTAAAGATGCGTTGCGCGCCACCCATGCCGGCGCAGACGAAGAAGAAGGAACGCCGCCTCTGGCCAAAAAGCTTCAGGCCATCAACCTGCCGCCCATGATGTCCTTTCCCAAATCCGGGCTGCGCATCTCGCTGTGGTTCACGCTGCCTGTGGGCATCGCCACGGGCATGCTGGCGGCCACCATCGCCGTGGGCGGTTTTGTGGGCGTGCCGGGGCTTATCTATGTGGTAGGCGTGCCGGGGCTTATCGCTTCGGGCACCGAGCTTGTGACGGCCTTCGCCATGGGGCTTTGCGGCTCCGTCAACTGGGCCATGCACGGCATGATCGACATTCGCCTTGTGTTCATCATTCTTGGCGGTTCGCTGCTGGGCGTGCAGCTGGGCGCCATCGGCACCACCTATGTGAAGCCCATCATGATCAAGTATGTCATGGCCTCCATCATGCTGATCGTGGCTGTAAGCCGCATTATCGCCCTGCCCGGCTACCTTTGCGCCCTCGGCCTCATGGAAGTGGGACCGGGGCTGCTGATGGTGCTCAAGGTCGTGAGTTTTGTGACCATGTGCGCCGGGTTGCTGGTGGGCGCGGGCATGATTCTTGGCGGCATGTGGCGCGGCCAGCAAAAGATGCGCAAGGAGGCGGCCCTCAGCGGCAGCGCCGCCTAGCCGCACAGCATATTTTCGCCTAACGGCGCGGCCGCAACGGCCAGCGCGCAGGCAATATCTTCTCCTCAAACCCTGTAGCAAGGGGGGTGCAACGCGTAAGCACCCCCCTTTTGTTTTGCCCGCCGCACGGCGGTGCGCCAGAACAGTTCCGCCCATTGCATATTTCCAGATTTCCGATAAGATATAAAAATATCCTTTCCCATCCTACCGCACACCGCCTTCCTCTGGGACCATGGAGGAGCCATGCGCATTGCCGCACGCAGCCTGAAAACGCAATTCATCAGCACGTTTGCGTTGATCATCCTCGTGTCTTCCGGTCTTCTTGCCGCCATCACCGGCCGGGAAGCCAGCCGGGAGGCGCGTGAAGAGCGCGGCCTGCTGCTGACCAACCGCGTGCAGGCGTTGAGCCGGGCCCTGGACCAATCCATGTGGTTCTGGATCAAGGAAATGGAAACGCTGCGCTATTCCGTGGAGCTGATGGATTCGGACATGGAAAAGGTGTCGCTTGCCATCAACAAGCTGCAGCAGATTGTGCCCGCCTTTTCCTGGATCGGCCTCATCAATCCTCAGGGGGACGTCGTAACCTCCACGGGCGGCCTGCTGGCCGGGCGGAATCTTTCGAAATGCTGCATTTTTCGCCAGGGGAAAAACGGGCTGTTCGTGGGCGATGTGCGCAAGGCCACGCTGCTCGCGCAGTTGTTGCCCCCGCCCGAGCACGGGCCGCTGAAGTTTGTGGATGTGAGCCTGCCTATCGGCTCGGGCAAGCTGGCGGATTGGGTTCTGGTGGGGCACCTTAGCTGGGCCTGGGCCAATGAACTCACAAAATTCATCCTTTCCGGCGAAGGCTCCGACACCAACACGGATGTTTTTATTCTGGACGCCACGGGAACAGTCATCCTGAGCGAGCACGCCGCCGAAGAACCCTTGAACCTAACGCTGCTGCGGCAATTGGAGAGCGCTCCTTCCGCATGGGCGGTGGAAGAATGGCCTGACGGCAAATCGTATCTCACGGCCGCCGTTCTTTGCTCCGGCTACAAGGACTACAAGGGGCTGCGCTGGAGCGTCGTTGCGCGGCAATCGCTGGATGCGGCTTATGCGCCCGTTTCAACGCTGGTTTGGCGCATTCTGGCCACGGGCCTTGCGCTGGCGGCGCTGTTCGCGCTGTTCGCCGGGCATATCGCCCGCCGCGCCATGGCTCCGCTCAAAGAACTGACGGAAACCGCGGACAAGCTCATCAGGGGCGAGACCGCGCCTATTCCGCGCACGCAGGGCATTCACGAAATAGAGGTTTTTTCCGCTTCGCTTTCCGCGCTGGTGGACAACCTTTCCCGCTCGGAACAGGACAAGGACCGCATACAGCACGAAGCGGAACGCGATGCGCTGACAGGGCTGCTGAACCGGCACGGGCTGGCCGCGCGCATTGCCGAGGCCCTGCCCCAGCTGCGGCAAAGCCATGGCAGCGTTGAGATGTATTATATGGACCTGGACGGGTTCAAACCCATCAACGACTCGTACGGACACCATGTGGGCGACGCCGTGCTGACCATTCTGGGGCGACGCCTCACCGGTTGCTTGCGCAAGGAAGATGTGCTGGTGCGCCTGGGAGGCGATGAATTTCTGGCCATGCAGGGGCACATGCCTGATGCGCCGGACATGGCGCTGACCATGGCGCGCATCCGCGAAGCGGCGAGCATGCCCATAACGGTGGACGGCCTGGTGCTGCACCTGGCCATCAGCATTGGGCACACCACCTGGCGCTGCGCCGAGGAATCCGTGGACGAGGCCCTCAAAAGGGCGGACGCGGACCTGTACCGGGCCAAAAAGGACGCCAAAAGGGAACTTCAAAAACCCCAAGGCGTTGCCTAGCCGCGCCGTTCACACCGGCCCCTGTGGCATGTTGCCGCAAACAGCCGCCGTGCAGCCGCCTGCCAACAAAGGGCCTGACGAAAACCGGGGGCGGCAGAGTTTCCACGCGGCTCCCGCCCTGTCTTCGCGTGTCCCTTCGCGTGTTCCCGTGCGTTTGCCCCCCGGCGCGCGCCGCAGCAGAAGCACAAAGCCCCTTTTGCCCCTAGGCCGCGCCCTGCTCCTGCAAATGGCGCAAGCACTTGCCCGCCGTGGCAAAATCGCCGCGCACCGAGGCATAATCCGCCACCGTGCGGGCGCGCCCCTTGTCATACAGCACCAGCCCACCGGCAAAGGCATCCACATCGTCCGGGTCGTGGCTGATGATCACGGCAGGAATGGTGAGGTTTTCCATCAGCTCCAGCAGTTCTTCCCGCAGCCGTTCGCGCAGCAGAGGGTCCAACGCCGAGAACGGCTCGTCCAGCAGCAACAGCAGAGGATCGGCGTTCAACGCCCGGGCCAGAGCCGCGCGTTGGCGCTGCCCGCCAGAAATCTGCGAGGGCAGGTTGGCCGCCAAATGGCCGATGCCCAGCCGCTCCAGCATGTCCTGGGCCTTGTCGCGTTCCTCGCCGCAGACCCGCCAGGGCCAGCAGCCAGAACGGGGGTAGGCCACGTTCTGCAGCAGGGTTAAATGCGGAAAAAGCGCATAATCCTGAAACATGTACCCGATGCGCCGTTTCTGCACGGAAACGCTCACGTTTTCCTGGCTGTCGAACAGGGTGCAATCGCCAATGCGTATGTGCCCCGCATCCGGCCGCGTCAGCCCGGCAAGGCACTGCATGGTCAGCGATTTTCCCGAGCCGGAAGGCCCGAACAACACCGCGCACTTGTGCTCGTCGCCTATCTCGTAGCGTACATCAAGGCTGAAGGGCGTGACGGCGTTTCTGAAGCTTTTTACCAGATGCAGCGAGATCATCAGTGCCGCCTTTTCAGTTTCACCAGCAGTTCCGCGGCCATCAAAAGCGCCACGCAGACAGCGGAAGTGATGCACACAAGCCAGGAGGCCTGCGCGTCGTTGCCCGCCTGAAACGCATCGTAGATAGCCAGTGAAAGGGTTTGCGTTTTGCCGGGAATGTTGCCCGCGATCATCAGCGTGGCGCCGAATTCGCCCATGCCGCGCGCGAAGGCCAGCATGATGCCCGCAAAAATGCCTTTCCAGGCCAGCGGCAGCGAAACGCTGATAAAAACCCGCCACTCCGATGATCCAAGGGTGCGCGCCGCGTCCTCCAGGTGTTTGTCCACCTGCTCAAGCGCGGCACGGGCCGATTTGTAGATAAGCGGAAAAACCACCACCGTGGCCGCGACCACAGCGCCCTGCCAGGAAAAAATCAGGTTGATGCCCACTTCCTCCAGCCAGTGCCCAAAAACGCCGCGCCGCCCCACCAACAGAATAAGATAATAGCCCAACACCGTGGGCGGCATCACCAGCGGCAACGAGCACACGGCATCCAGCAAGGCGGGCATGGGCCCTTTTCTGCGGGCCAACCGCCAGGCCGCCAACGTCGCCACAACAAAAGAAATCAGCGTGGCGGTGCCGGCCACGCGCAGCGAAAGCTCCAGCGGGCTCCAAATAAATGCAATATCAAAATCCATCCCGAAAAACTCCCCGCCCGCGCGCCGCAAAAATGAAAATCTTCCGGCGGTTGCCGCCCTTGCGGCAACGGCAACCGCCGACGCGCCGAAATATCAGGCCAACCGGCGGCGTCGCATCCGGTTGGTCCTCATGCCGTGACTACGGCTTGGAGAAACCGTACTTGGCCAACACCGCCTGCCCCTCGGGCGAAAGCACGAAGTTCAGGAATTCCTGGCCCATCTTGGGGTTCTTGCCCGTGGTCGCCACCGCGATGGGGTAGCTGACGGGATCATGACCGCCCACCACCATGACCACGTCAACCTTGCCGGAAAGCTGCTTGGCGTCGGTGCGGTAAACAAAACCAGCGTCAACCTCGCCGCGAGCCACATAATCCAGCACCTGGCGCACGCTGTTGCCCAGAATCAGCTGCGGCTGTATGCCTTCCCAAAGCTTGGCGCTGACCAGCGCGGCCTTGGCATAGCGCCCGGCGGGCACGGAATCGGGGTTGCCGATGGCCACGCGCTTGAGCGCCTTGATGTCGTCAATCTTGGCAAGTTTTTTGGAACCGGCGGGCACGATGAGCACCAGGTCGTTAAGCGCAAAATTTTTGCGCGTGGCAGGGTCCACAACCTTGGAGGCCACGGCCTTGTCCATGGTGGCCTGATCCGCCGAAGCAAAGGCATCCACCGGCGCGCCTTCCTGAATCTGCTTGAGCAGCGGATTGGAGGCGGCAAAATTCACATGCACCGTCAAGCCGGAGTGCTTCTTTTCAAACAGCCCCTTAAGTTCCGTAAATGCGTTGGTAAGGCTTGCTGCGCCTGAAACCGTCATCTCCGCGGCGTGGGCGGGAAGGCTCAGCATGACCACGCAGGCCAGCGAAAGCACAATACGGGAAAAGGCTAAACGGGCGAACATGTTCTCTTTCATGAAAATCCTCCGTGCGCGCTGTGGCGCTGTTTGTACGCCAACAGTACAGAACCCCATGACACGAGCAATCAGGTCACGATTTTATTAAAAACCGTGAACACTGTACAACAGAGGGGTTTTATTTGTATAAGGTTAAAAACTGACGGGAAGTTGCATGGAAAAAAACAAGAACCGTGAGGAAATGGCTGCGCTGTTGCGTTCTCTGTCCTCCGCCGACAGGGCATGGCTGCGCCAGCGGCTCATGCGCCGTGATTCCGCGGCGTTGCTGCAGGATACGGGGCGTATAAGCCCACGCGAACTTCTGGCTGTGGAAACATGGCTGTGGGAACGGGCCAGCGCGGCCAGAGGCCCCCGCGAAAAGCGCCCACGCCTGCGCATGTGGCTTATTTTTATGTTGCTGCGCTATGCGGCTCTGCGGCTTGTGGAAATTTTTGACCTCATGCCCGCCCACCTGGATTTTCAAGAGGGCGTCATCCATGTTCCGGGCATAGGCGATTCTAAAGGGCGCGAAGTGCCGCTGCCCCTCACCATAAGCCGCCGCCTCAAACGCGTGCTGGAAGATCCGGCCATGTTCCCGGAAACGCGCGAGCTCATGCGCTGCGACGCAAGCTATGTGCGGCGGTGCCTGCAACAGTGCGGGGCCGCCTGCGGCCTGCCCAAAGGCCTGCTGAGCGCCCGTTCGTTGCGGCACACCCGCGCGCTTGAACTGGGGCGGCAGGGGCTGCCCCTGCCGGGGGTGGGTATTTTTTTGGGCCGCCGTTCAGCGCCGGGCCAAAGCGGCATTGTCCGCTGTGATCCGCAGGAGGCAAAACGCCTGCTGCGCGAACAACTGCAAAGGGAGCGACCCATGAAAACCAGTGCGCGCAACGTCTTTCAGGGGCGCATCACCTCGTTGCGCAAAAGCGGCCTGCTGGTCGAGGTTGTGCTGCACACGGCGGGCGGTTTGCGCGTTGCCGCGCTCATCACCGATGAAAGCTGCAAAACGTTGGCTCTGAACGAGGGCAAGCTGGTCAACGCCAGCATCAAGGCGCCCTGGGTGCTGGTGCAGGGGGGAGAACTGCCCCCAAAAACCTCGCGCCCGGCGGAAAACTGCTTTACCGGCATTGTGGAACGGGTGCGCGAGGACGACATGGTGGCCGAAATCCTTGTGGCGCTTGGCGAGGGCAGCCAGGTGTGCGCCCTGCGCAACAGAGGGCCGGAAAATCCCATTGATCTGACGGCCGGTCAAACCGTCACGGTTTTTTTCAAGGCTTTTTCCGTCATTCTTACGCTGGATTGACGGGCCTTCCCGCTTTCCTCCACTGAACGACGCGCGCTTGGGCGTGCTTTTCGCTGTGCGCCCCTGAACGCGCATTGCAACGGGGCTTTACGGCGCGTGTCGCAAAACGGGCTTGCGGAAAAATTTATTCATCCGCGTGGAGCGAAGGCAGCAACGCTGGCGCGCCACATGCCAGCAGGGGCGAAAAAGGGCCGCAAACGGCCCTTAGCGACGCGCAACCGGGGGCGACGCAGTATCGGACCCATCCGTGTGCAAAAACACGGCAGGGCAGCATTCCGGGGCGTCCGCGGCTTTTCCCTGCCACAGGTTTCTGGCCTCCAGCGCCCGCCGCAGGTCGCCCAGCACGCCACGCTTGTCCGAGGCCCAGGCAGGGGCAAGCAGCTCGCCGGGCGCGGGATCGCTTTGCAGACGGTGCAGGACGATGCCGGAAGGAATGCGCGGCAGGGCCAGGCAGATCAGGTCCACATATTCGTCGCGCCACAGGGGGTGATAGCCCCCCTCCGCGTAAAGCCGGGCCAGGCCCGTGCCCTTGGGAACATAAACATTGTGCAGTTTGAGACCGCGCAGCGGCAGCGAAAGCGCCCAATCGAGGCTTTGCAAAAAATCGTTTTCGTCTTCGCCGGGCAGGCCCGCCATCAAATGCCCGCACACGGCAATGCCGCGTGCCGCCGCCTCGCGCACGGCCCTTGCGGCGCAGGCCGCGTTGTGCCCCCTGTTGATGCGCGCCAGGGTTGCGTCATTGCCCGATTGCAGGCCCAGCTCCAACCACAGTTCACCGGGTTGGGCGGCCAGCATGTCCAGCTTTTCGCTGTCGAGGCAATCCGGGCGGGTGCCCACGGCAAGCCCCCAGCACCCCGGCAAAGCGGAAGCGGTTTGGAGCAATTGTTGCAAGCGTTCCTTCGTGCCATAGGTATTGGAGAAAGACTGCAAATAGGCTAAAAAACGGATTTGCGGGGTCTGCCGCAGGCGTTGGCCCGACAGCGCATCCCATTGCCCGCGCAGTGAAAGCCCCTGACCGGAAAGGCCGGAACCCGAGCCCTGCGCGTTGCAGAACAGGCACCCCGCGCGCGAAAGCGCGCCATCCCTGTTAGGACAGGAAGCCGCGGCATCAAGTGGAATTTTTTGCACCCGTGCGCCGCACTTTCGATAGTAATATGCCGCCAGAGTATGCCAACGCAGCATGTTTGCGCGCCTTCACGCCGTGTGCCCGCTGTCGGGAACCGGACAAATATTTTAACCCTGCGCCTACCGGCTTGACTTCACGCCGGTTTTAGCAGAACAGTTTTCAGCCTGACGTTACCAAATCCAACAGCGCCCCCCACTCCAGGCCACTTCGCCTCGCGGGGTTCGGGTGTTGTTTTTTTCAGCATGACGGTAAGGTAGCACACCAGCACAGCGAGGCAAGTTAGAGTAATGTCCAAAATTCTGGATTTCGCACTAGGATTGTTTTCCAACGACCTGGCCATCGACCTGGGCACAGCCAACACCTGCGTCTACGTCAAGGGGCAAGGCATTGTGCTGCGCGAGCCCTCTGTGGTGGCGGTCAAGAAAGACCCGCGCGGCAACAACGTGGTTCTGGCCGTGGGGCATGACGCAAAGCGCATGCTGGGCAGAACCCCCGGCAACATCTGGGCCATCCGCCCCATGAAGGACGGCGTCATCGCCGACTTTGAAGTCACCGAGGCCATGCTGCGCCACTTTATCGCCAAGGTCCACAATTCGCGGCGCCTTGTGCGCCCGCGCATCATGATCTGTGTGCCGACCGGCATCACCCAGGTGGAAAAACGCGCGGTCAAGGAATCGGCACAGTCCGCTGGCGCGCGCGAGGTTTACCTGATCGAGGAACCCATGGCCGCCGCCATCGGCGCGGACCTGCCCATTCAGGAACCCACCTCCAACATGGTGGTGGACATCGGCGGCGGCACCACGGAAGTGGCGGTTATTTCCCTTTCGGGCATTGTGTATTCGCGCTCCGTGCGCGTGGGCGGCGACAAGATGGACGAAGCCATCATGACCCACGTGAAGCGCAAGTATAATATGCTCATCGGCGAATCTTCGGCGGAAGAAATCAAGATCAAGATCGCCTCCGCCTATCCGCTTGATCCGGAACAGCAGATCGAGGTCAAGGGCCGCGACCTGGTGACGGGCATTCCGCAGAATATTATCATCACCTCCGAGGAAGTGCGCAAAGCCATTTCCGAGCAGGTGGACAGCATTGTTCAGGCCGTGCGCATCGCCCTGGAACAAACCCCGCCAGAACTGGCGGCCGACATCGTCGACAGGGGCATTGTTCTGACCGGCGGCGGCGCGCTGCTCAAGGGGCTTGACCAGCTTTTGCGCGAGGAAACCTCGCTGCCCATCACCGTGGTGGACGATCCGTTGTCCACAGTCGTCATGGGCACGGGCAAGGCGCTGGACAACCTGCACATTCTCAAAGAAGTGTGCATCGACTAGATTTGACAGTCCTCGCGCCCCTGTGCGGATGACGCGGCGCCGGAACACGCTTCCGGGGCGGCGTCTTCCGCGCGGGGGCGCGGCTTGTTCCGCATCGGCTTTCAGGAGCTTTCCCTAGTGACACTGCGGCGTCTTCTTCTCATCGCGGGCGTCTTGCTCATCCTGTTTCTGGGCATGTATTCCTGGAATCAGCGCACGCATGTTCTTGATGATCTGGGCGCGCGGCTGGGGCTGGAAATCACGGGCGCGGTGCTTTCGCCCGTGCGCTCTGTGCAGGATGCGGCCGAAAACATGTGGAGCCGGTATTTCGACCTTGTGGGCGTGCGCGAAGAAAACGAGCGCCTGCGGCAAAAGGTGGATGAACTTGAGGCCCGCCTGCTGGCCAACGGCGAAGACCTGGCCGAACTCAAGCGCCTGCGCGCCCTTGTGCAGCTGCCGGTGGACCAAAGCTGGCGACCGCTGGGCGCGCGCGTTCTGGCGGGCCGCATGGGCCCCAACGCCGTTCTCGACAGCATCACCATCAGCCGGGGCTACAGCACGGGCGGCCGCCCCGGCACCCCTCTTGTCACGCATCTTGGCCTTGTGGGCCGTGTTCTCAAGGCCAGCGCCCACAGCTCCATTGTGCTGCTGCTCACCGATCCCAGCAGCCGCATTGCCGTTTTTTCGCAGCAAAGCCGCGCCCCGGGCATTCTTGCGGGCATGGGCACGGGCCAAAGGCTGGAAGTCAACTTTGTGCAGCGCGACGCGGATGTGAAGCCCGGCGAAATACTCATCACTTCGGGCCTCGACGGCAAATACCCCAAGGGCATTCCCGTGGCCCGCGTGCTGCACGTCGCCCCCTCGGACTACACGCAATTTTTGGCCATCAAGGCCGAGCCGCTGGTGGACCTGCACCACCTTGAAGAAGTGCTGCTGCTTGAGCCCACGGGCGCGCCCCAGCCTCTGGACCCCACCGAAGCGCCCAAAGAATTTGTGGGGCCGCCGCTTCCTGGTCCCAAAACAGCAACGCCATGAGCAGATTTCGCGATATAGCCTGGTGGGTGTGCTTTATCATCGCCGCCGTCGTTTTGCAGGCTGCTGTTCCCGGCCTGGACGTTCTCACTGTGGGCCTGATCATTCTGTTGCAGGAACGGGATTATAAAAATATGCTGTGGCTGTTGCCCCTGTTTATCCTGCTGCAGGAGGGCATGGGCACGCGCCCCTTTGGGGCCGTCATCGTGTGGTATGCGGCTGTCATGGCCTTGTTCAAGATGGGCCGATGGCTGTTTGAAGTGGAAAACTTCATCTTCGTCTTCCTGCTTTCCGCCTGCCTGGGCGCCGCCTATTACGGCGTGGCATGGCTTATGGCGCCATTGCAGAACCTGCCCTTCGACGTGCAGGGCACCATGGATACAAGCCTGATTCAGGCCATCTTTGTGCCTTTTGCCTGGCGTCTGCTGGTGGCCACCCGCCACTGGAATACCGATGATCTGGAAAAATAAAAAAACGCCTCTGCTCTCTCCCGGCGAAAAAACGCCGCACAAGGGCCTTCGCTCCTGGCTCAAAATCCAGGTCGAAAGCGAGGGCTATCAGCCGCCGCGCGCGGGGTCCATCCTGCTGCAGGTTCTGGTGGGGCTGATGTTTTTTGTGCTGGTGGTGCGCTTTTGGTATCTGCAGATGCACCGTGGCGAGGAATTCGCCCGCCAAGCGCAGGAAAACCGCCTGCGCATCGAACGTATATTCGCGCCTCGCGGCCGCATTCTGGACGACACGGGCCGGGTGCTGGCCGATAACCGCACGGCCTATGGCCTTTCCATCGTGCGCGAAGACTGCCACGACATCCCCGCCACACTGGCCCAAATAAGCGAATGGTCGGGCATTCCCCTGCAGCAGATATGGGACAAATTTCGCCAGGACCGCTTTAAGGTAAAGCCCTTTGAGCCCCTGCTGCTCATCACGGACATCGACTTTGACCTTGTGGCCCGCATCGAATCCGAAATCCACGAATGGCCGGGCCTTGAAATCGTGGTGCGCACCAAGCGCAGCTATCCCGACCGCGACCTTTTCGCGCACGTGCTGGGCTATGTGGCTGAAGCCAACGAGCAGGAAATGGCCGCGGACAGCGCCCTGGCCATGGGCGACCTTGTGGGCAAGCAGGGTCTGGAACTGGAGCTGGAAAAACAGCTGCGTGGCCGCAAGGGCCTGTATGACGTAGAGGTGGACGCCCACGCCCGCGTGCTTGGCAAAACCCTGCGCGAAGAACCGCGCGGTGGTCACGAAATACGCCTTTCGCTGGACGAAGGGCTGCAAAAGGCGGCCTGGGACGCCCTGGGCGGCGAGGCTGGCTGCGTTGTCGTAATGGAGCCGGAAAGCGGCAAGCTGCGCGCGCTGGTGACCTCACCGGCGTATGACAACAACCTTTTTGCCGCCGGCATTTCGCAACGCGACTGGGACGCCCTGCGCACCAACAACCGTTTTCCCCTGCAAAACCGCGTTATCCAAAGCGTGTATCCGCCCGGCTCCGTCTGGAAGCTGGTGATGGCCACCATGCTGCTTGAAAAAGGCGTGAACCCGCGCGAAAGCGTTTTCTGCCCCGGCCAGGTCAAGCTGGGCAACCAAATATTCCGCTGCTGGAAGCGGGGCGGGCACGGATCAGAAGACCTGGTGCATGCCCTCATAGACTCGTGCGACGTTTATTTTTACCTGATGGGCGACCGCATGGGCATTGACAAGATAGAAGAATTCGCCAAGGCTTGCGGATTCGGGCGGCCCACAGGCATTGGCCTGCCGCACGAAAAGTCAGGCCTTGTGCCTTCGCGCGATTGGAAACGGCGGCGGTTCGGCCGCCCCTGGACACGCGGCGAAACCTACAACATTTCCATCGGGCAGGGGTACACGTTGGTCACGCCCGTGCAGGTGGCCGTGTTTGTTTCCGCCCTGCTCAACGGCGGCGATCTGCTCAAGCCCCTGCTGCTCGACGACGCCCCCCGTGACATTCGCGGCCATGTGCCCGCCAAGCCCGAAACCCTGAAATTCGTGGTGGAAGCCATGCGCCGCACGGCCAACGGCGGCACCGCCAAGGTTGTGGGCCGCAAGGATGCCGACATTGGCGGCAAAACCGGCACGGCACAGGTGGTCAAGCTCAAGATGACCGCTGGCGACCGACGGGTGAAAAGCTCCGAGATGGAATATGCCCAGCGCGACCACGCCTGGATAGCTACCTGGGGCGTCAAGGACGGCAAGTCCTATGTGGTGGTGGTCATGGTGGAGCATGGCGGCGGCGGGTCAAGCGTTGCTGGCCCCGTAGCCCGAAAGGTGTATGATTATCTTTTCGGCCCGGACCCCAACGCCCCAACGCCTGCGCATGCGCAGCCAGCGCCGGAACAGCCCGCAGCGCCCACAGAGCCCACGGTGCGCACGGATTAGAACTTTTAGGATGTGTGCGGTGGCGGAACAAGCCCGTCGCGCACGGCGGAATTCCGCCACATGATCAACGAGCTCGCCCCTGGCGATATGTTTTTCAACCTGCAACCCCGGCCCGGCAAGCGGACAAGCGGCATGGACAAACGCCTTTTCAGCTATATCAACTGGGGCCTGCTGGCCTGCATGCTGCTGCTCTATCTTGTGGGCGTGGGCAATCTGTATTCCGCCAGCGGCACCAGGGTGGAAACGGGCCTGGCCTTCAGTTCCTTTTATCAGCGGCAGCTGATCTGGGGCCTGTGCGGCGTGGCGTGCATGCTGCTGGCCATGGTTTTCGATTACCGCCAGCTGCGCAATCTGGCCTGGCCGTTTTTTCTGATAACCCTGGTTCTTCTGCTGCTGGTTCCCATTGCAGGCAAAACCGTTTATGGCGCCAAGCGCTGGATTTCACTGGGGTTCATGAGCTTACAGCCTTCAGAAATGGCTAAGCTTTCCGTGTTGGTGCTGGCCGCGCGCCTGCTGGCGCGTGACAGCCGCCCTCTGGGCTGGAAGGATTTTTTCAGCGTGGTGTGCGTGGGGCTGGTGCCCTGCGGGCTCATCATCATTCAGCCGGATTTGGGCACCACGCTGCTCATTCTGCTTATTCTGGGCGGCATGATTCTGTTCCACGGCCTCAAGGGCTATGTGCTTAAAACAAGCCTGCTGGCCGTGCCCTGTCTGGGCGCGCTCATGTGGTTTGTGGGCATGCACGATTACCAGCGCCAGCGCATCCTGACGTTTCTCGACCCCGGCAACGACCCGCGCGGCACGGGCTATCACATCATCCAGTCGCGCATCGCCATCGGTTCGGGCGAGCTGTGGGGCAAGGGCTTCAGAGAAGGCACGCAAAGCCAGCTGCGCTTTTTGCCCGAACGCCATTCAGACTTTGCGGTGGCCGTTTTTGGCGAGGAATGGGGTTTTGTGGGCTGCGTTGCGCTGGTCACGCTGTTCTGCCTGTTCCTGCTAGCCATTTTTTCCACCGCCGTGCAGGCCAAAGACCGTTTTGGCAGCACCCTGGTGGTGGGGGTTTTCTTTTATTTCTTCTGGCAGATTTTCATCAACATGGGCATGGTGATAGGCCTCATGCCGGTGGTGGGCATTCCCTTGCCCTTCATCAGCTACGGCGGCAGCGCCACAGTGGTCAACTTTACCCTGCTGGGCATTGTTCTCAACGTGTCCATGCGCCGTTTCATGTTCAAGAGCTAACCGTAACGCCAAAGGGGAACACCGTGGCAAAGGACGAAATAGCGTACCTCGGTTCCGATACCGTGTATGAGGGCAAGCTCCACTTCAAGGGCACCGTGCGCATCGAAGGCCGGTATACCGGCGAAATCGTCAGCGACGGCACGCTCAATGTGGGCAAGGACGCCCAGGTGCAGGGCACGCTTGACGTTGGGGAGCTGCTGCTCTCCGGCCACTTCAGCGGCGAGGTCACGGCCCGGCGGCGCGTGGTGGTCTATAGCTCCGGCGTGCTGGAAGGCCAGGTCGTCACCCCCAGCATGCTCACCGAGGAAGGCGGCGTTATTGAAGGCCAGATCAGCATGAAAACCACGGCAAAGCCCAAGGGCTAGGCCCGTTTTTCCAGATCATTCACTGCGTGATCCCGGCGCTGCGCCTTGCGGGGCAACAGGCCCATCGCCCTGCGGGAAGCGCCAGGCGGGACGCGCGACCGCCCAGGCCAGCCGCGCCAAGCTAACCATGCCAAACCAACCGTGCTAGGCCTCCGCGCCAGGCCAACCGTGCCAGGCAAGCGCGCCAGGCAACCAACTCAAGCTCTTTGCCGCAGGCGAACAACCGCCCGGAGCCTGCACATGCGGGTATTCGTTGGCATAGCCCACCCCGCATTGCCTGCCGGTGGAAAATAGCGCATACTTGATCGGGAGAACGTCCGGCAACCCGTATGGTTGCCGCAGACGCGCGGCCGCGCCATTTGGAACAGCGTTGGCCCCCGGCTGCGCCATGCAGCCCGCCAACCGCGCGTGCCGTCCCTTCACCATGTCGGATCAAAAATTTTTGCGCGGCGGGCATGCCGCCTGCCGAACGCTTTCCTCAGGAGGCACCTATGGCACACGATTATTTCCGTGCGCTCAGGGATGTGGCGCTGGTCATCAACTCCAGCCTTGAGCCCCGCGAAGTTCTGCACAAAATCACCGAACAAACCGCCGCCACCATGGGCTGCAAGGCGAGCACCATTCGCCTGCTGGACACCACGGGGCGTTTTTTGCTGCCCAGCGCGGCGTTCGGCCTTTCCGCCACCTACATGCGCAAAGGCCCGGTGGAAGTAAAGCGCAGCGGCCTTGACGGCGAAGTGCTTTCGGGCAAAACCATCCACCTTCGGGACGCCACCGCCGACGGGCGCTTTCAGTACCCGGAATCGGCCAAGGCCGAAGGCCTTGTTTCCGTGCTTTCCTCGCCGCTGATGGTTGAGGGCAAGGCCATTGGCCTTATCCGCGTTTATTCCGACGTGGAACGCGAATTCAGCCCCGACGAGGAAACCTTTATGGAAGCCGTGGCCGCCATTTCGGCTCTGGCTATCGAAAATTCACGCCTGCACGAAGCCCTGCGCAACAACTATGAGCTGATGGCCAAGCACGCGTATTCGCTTTACGAAGACTAGCCGGGTTTTACCGGCCGCAAACGCGGCAGCGCCCGGCCCGGCCTCTTTGCCGCCGGGTCGCATTGCCCGCCAGGGGTTTTTGCAACCATGGCGGCGGGGCCGCAAACCGAAATTTCCCTCAACGTTATGAGGACACAGCATATGAGCAAGATCAAAGTGGGCATCAACGGCTTCGGCCGTATTGGCAGGCAGGTTTTCCGCGCCCTGCGCCAAAGTTACGGCGACCGGGTGGAAGTTGTCGCCATCAATGACCTTTTCGACGCGGAAGCCAATTTTCACCTGCTGGAATACGATTCCGTTTACGGCCGCGCGCACCTGGACGCCAAAGTCAACGGGCAGGAAGTGACCGTGGGCGACTGGAACGTTCACTGCTTTGCCGAACGCGATCCCAAGCAACTGGCCTGGGGCGCGCACGGCGTGGACATTGTGGTGGAAAGCACGGGCATTTTCCGCACGGCCTCGCAGGCCTCCGTGCATCTTGAAAACGGGGCTAAAAAGGTCATCATCACCGCCCCGGCCAAGGAAGAAGACATCACCATCGTCATGGGCGTCAACCACGAGCAGTACGACCCGGCCAAGCACCACATCGTGTCCAACGCCTCGTGCACCACCAACTGCCTGGCCCCCGTGGCCCTGGTGCTGCAACGCGCCTTCGGCATCCAGCTGGGCAACATGACCACCATCCACTCCTACACCAACGACCAGCGCATTCTGGACATGGCGCACAAAGACCCGCGCCGCGCCCGCGCCGCCGCCTGCAACATCATTCCCACCTCCACCGGCGCGGCCCAGGCCGTGGCCAAGGTCATTCCCGAACTCAAGGGCAAGTTCACGGGCTATTCGCTGCGCGTGCCCACGCCCACGGTTTCGGTGGTGGATTTTTCCTGCATTCTGGAAAAGCCCACGGATACGGAAAGCCTGCTGGCCAAGCTGAAGGAAGCTTCGGAAACCGACCTGAAGAACATTTTGGCTTATAACGACAAGCCCTTGGTTTCCATGGACTTCAAGGGCGACCCGCATTCCTCCATTCTTGAAGCCCCCTACACCACGGTGCAGGAAGGCCGCCTGGTGAAGGCCGTGGCCTGGTACGACAACGAATGGGGCTATTCCAACCGCGTCTGCGATTTGGCCTGCCTTATGGGGGCCAAGGGATTTTAGCCGGGCACCGGCAAAAACCGTAAACAGGCTGGCCCCCGGTTTGCCGCTCGCAGGAGCGGGCCGGGGGCTTTTGCCATCTGGGCCTGCGAGGGCAAGGAGCCGCCATGGACAAGACCACCCAGCTTCAGGAGCCGTCCCTTCTCGACCTGCCCGTGGGCATAGACGCCACGGGCGAACGCACGGAATTTGACAGCATGGGGCGCGTGCAGGTGCCCGCCAACCGCTATTGGGGCGCGCAGACGCAGCGCTCGCTTGAGCATTTCGCCATCGGCGACGACAGAATGCCGCTGGAGGTCTGCCGGGCGCTGTGCTGCATCAAAAAAGCCGCCGCGCTGGTCAATGCCGACATGGGCCGCCTCCCCCAATGGAAGGCGCGCGCCATCGTTCGCGCGGCGGAGGAAGGCATGCGCGGCGAGCTGGACGGGCATTTTCCGCTTTATGTCTGGCAAACGGGCTCGGGCACGCAGTCCAACATGAACGTCAACGAGGTGCTCTCCAACCGCGCCATACAGCTGCTTGGCGGCGACATGGGCAGCCAGAAGCCCGTTGGCCCCAACGACGACGTCAACATGAGCCAGTCGTCCAACGACGCCTTTCCCACGGCCATGCACCTGGCGGCGGCGCAGGCCTGCGACGACAGCCTGCTGCCCTCGGTTACGGCGCTGGCCGAGGTTGTGGAGCGCAAGGCGGCCCAGTGGATGGATGTGGTAAAAATTGGCCGCACCCATTTGCAGGATGCCGTGCCCCTGAGCGTGGGGCAGGAATGGTCCGGCTATGCCGCGCAGCTGCGCGCCTGCCTCGACCACCTCAAAAGCGCGCGCGAGGGCCTGTATCCGTTGGCGCTGGGCGGCACCGCCGTGGGCACGGGCCTGAACGCCCCCAAGGGCTTCAGCGAGGCCGTGGCCGCAAAGCTGGCCGATATTACGGGCAAGCCCTTTGTTACCGCTCCCAACAAATTTATGGCGCTGGCCTCGCAGGACGCCATGGTGCGTTTCAGCGCCGCCCTGCGCGGGCTGGCCGTGGCCCTGACCAAAATTGCCAACGACATGCGCTGGCTGGCCGCCGGGCCGCGTTGCGGGCTGGCCGAGCTGCAATTGCCCGAGAACGAACCAGGCTCGTCCATCATGCCGGGCAAAGTCAATCCCACCCAGTGCGAGGCCATCATCATGATCGCCCTGCAGGTTATGGGCAACGACAGCGTGGTGGCCCTGGCGGGCAGCCAGGGAAACTTTGAGCTCAACGTCATGCGGCCCGTGGCCATCAAAAACGTGCTGCACTCCATCACCATTCTGGCCGACGGCTGCCGCAAGTTCCGCGAGCATTCAGTGGAAGGCACGGAGATCAACCGCGCGCGGATAGATTTTTTCCTGCGCAATTCGCTGATGCTGGTCACGGCGCTTTCGCCTGTCATCGGGTATCAGCAGGCCGCAAAAATTGCGGAAAAGGCCGCCGCCGAGGGGCTGACCCTCAAGGAAGCCGCCCTGGCCCTGGGCAGCGTGAGCGAAGAGGAATTCGAGCGCATTATCCGGCCCGAAACCATGATCGGCTCGGGCCTTGCCGGGGCCTGAGGGAGTTGTGGAAGAGGTGCGGGGGGCAGACGGTTCTGATGGGCTGATGGCCTGCCGTGCCCGCGCCAGCCTTTGCATTTGCCCTTGCGCCAGCTTTGCCAAGGACCAGCGCAAGACGCGCGGCGTTATGACCCTCCCCCCGAAAAGTATGCCATTGAAAAGTTAGTGTTCCTGACATAGGAGCACAAGAATGAAACGTAGCAGATTCACCGAAGAACAGATTATTGGGATATTGCGGCAAGCCGAGGCTGGCGTTCGTGTTGTCGATCTTTGCCGTCAGAATGGCATTTCAGATGCGACCTTTTATAAATGGCGCAGCAAGTTCGGTGGCATGAA
>Ga0183101_1001352_pt1 | contig 23802 bp, 22 predicted proteins | sample Biomet3_FD_127790 | JGI IMG/M metagenome (GOLD analysis project Ga0183101, IMG submission 127790) | Microbial communities from bioreactor (seeded with sewage sludge) at LBNL, California, USA - Biofuel metagenome 3 | ecosystem: Engineered > Bioreactor > Anaerobic > Unclassified ...
ATTAATATGAAAAAAATAAGCACTAAATATGGAGTTTTAGAAGGAATCTCTTCTATAAATTACTATGAAAATAACAATATAAAGGATTGCACTTTGAACCGTGTAAATAAATTAGAGACTGTCTATGGAACTTTCATACCTCAGTATGATGATAGCAGTGAAAGACGTAAACTTATCAGTTCTCTTTCTTTTTATGATAATGGCAATTTAAGAAGTATTTCTTTACAAGAAAAGGCTTTCATCAATACACCTATAGGCACCTTATCTGCAGAATTAATTACATTTTATGAAGATGAAAGTATAAAGCGTGTCTTCAATTTGAATGGCAAAATAACTGGTTATTGGACAGAAGATGATGAATACGCCTTAGCAGAAAGTATTGAGTTCAATCTTCTTATAGGAAAGTTTAAACAAAAGACCATTGGAGTACATTTCTATGAAAATAAGACTTTGAAGAGTATTACATTTTGGCCTAAGGACACTGTTGCTATAACTTCACCAATTGGTAGAGTAGTAACACGTATAGGTTTATCTTTTTATCCTAACGGCAATCTTAAATCTTTTGAACCTTATAAACCAATAACTTTAGAAACTATAATAGGTGATATAGTGGCTTACAATGTTAGTCCTATTGGCATTCATGGGGACTCTAATTCTGTAAAATTTTCTATAGATGGCAGAATAGAATCATTAATTACTTCTACAGATAAAATAAAAGTAATTAATAAAAATAGAGAAATGAAAATTTATAAGCCAGAATTAAAAGAAAGTTTATTAGATGAAGAAAAGATGGATATTATTCCTTTAAGTATAGAGTTTTGCAATAAAAAAGTTATTTTTAATAATAGTGATGAACATACCTATTCTATTGATGAACACATTTTTAATATTGAAAACAGTGCTCTTAAAATTAACTCTCCATGTTCTAATTGTTCTGGTTGCTCTGGTTGTTCAATGTAACATGGAAGGTCAGTAACCAATTGCTTGCACATATACAAAAATTCCTAATAAACTAATAGGATTTAATACTATTGGTTTATTAGGAATAAAGTTTAAAAATATACCTGCTCGACTGGCTCAAACCTCTCTGATGGACATATTCCATTTTCCGCACTGACTACTAACTTGCTATTAGACATACCTTTGGTTTGGTATTTCACTAATCTATAAATTGACTTAACTATATTTTAAATTTTGAAATAAGCTCTTTTAAATGTTCCGCGCTCTGTTTTACATGATAAGTTTCAGCTTTAACATCATTTGCCCTATCTTTTATTTTTGATACTTCATCGGCAATGTCATTTGTCCCCTCTGCGCCATCATTACTTGCTTTTGAAATCTCATTAATTGACTCTGACACGGTTTTTATGGATGCAAGAAGTTCCTGTGAAGTTTCACTTAAGTCTGCAACCAGACCATTAATATAAATTGCATCTTTATCATAATTTTCTCCTACAAGAACAGACTCCTTATAGCTGTCTACAACTTTTGTTTCAATATAAGTTAGAGTTTGCCTAGAAATATCCGCAAGGTTATTTACAGCCTCAAATATGATATTAACTGTATTCTTTATTTCATTTACAGTTATTTTCGAGTCTTCAGCCAATTTTCTTATTTGCTCCGCAACTACAGAAAAGCCTTTTCCTGCTTCCCCAGCTCTGGCAGATTCAATTGCAGCATTCAAAGCCAAAAGGTTAGTTTGAGACGATATTTGCAAAATTGCATCGGTTAAAGTCTTAATTTTTTCAACCTCTTTTATTTTGTCCAATGCTTCATCCATTGTATTTTTAATTTTCGAACGAGTTTCATTAGTTTCATTCTGAAGAGTCATTGAGCTATCTTTTAACGCAAGTGCTTTCTTACTTATTTCACTAGCTGACATAGCCCCTTCTTGTGCTTTATCAGCTATAGTTTCTACTGCAACTTCTATTTCTTCTGAAATAATATTTATTTCCTCAGTAGAGGAAGCTGTTTCCTCTATTCCTGCAGATAACTCTTCAATTGTAGCAGAAACATTTTCAATATTTTCGCTTAGTTCTGAAATACTACTATTTGAAACAGCTAATGCTTTATTCACATTTTCAGTTTCTATTATTATTGCCTTAATAATATCTCTCAATGAATGTTGCATCATACCTATGGATTTTGCTAAAGTACCTAATTCATCACTTCTGTTAATTTTATTCATCTTATAATTAAGATTACCTTCGGATATTTGCTTCATTCCCTCAACTATATGCTGTATAACCCTTGTAATACGACCTATAAAGATAAAAATAAAACCACTGAAGAATAATATTGAAACCACTAAAATAATAGCTATAACAATCATAAGTTTATTTAGGTCTCTTGTAAAATCTTCCTGGGTTAATGTTGAAACAATATAAAAAGCTGTACCACTTATATTCTCAAAATAGTAAACTTTATTAACTCCATCTAACTTACCTTCTAAAATCCCAGAATTTTTATTGTTTACAATCTTTTCTCCAATTTCCTTCAAACTTCCTCCACCAGTATTATAGATTGTCTGTGCTTTAGAACTATCCTCATTAAAACTATATTTGGGATGAATAAGGAATCTACCATCTTTATTAAGCAAAAATGGATAACCATTTTCTCCAATTTTCTCATTAGAAAACAGAGTAGCTAATTGAGATAATCCAATATCTAAGCCTACAACTGCATATTCGCTTCCATCACTTTTTTTTATGACCTGAGATAATGTAACCACAGGTTTCTTTGTATTTGCATCCATATAGATATCAGTATAGACTTGTTTTCCTTTTGCTTCTACAGCCGCTTTATACCAAGGACGCTCATTACTTTTCCAACTAGAATTATTAGGAACCCAACCTGAAGCACAATCAACACTACCATCTGGATAACCAACATAAATATCTATAATTTCATATTTTTCCTTAAGAGAATTTGCTTGTGGCATTAAATAAGATTTAATATCATTTCTCGTAGATATTATTCCATTTTTATCTTCTGTAGTTTTTTTAAAAGCTTCTGTTACATATTGAGTTTCATTTTCTAATACAGTTTGTCTCTGAGAAAAGAAACTCGATATCTTTTCTCGCATATAATCAGTCTTTGTGATTAGTTGTGTATCTGATTGTTTAGTAATAATATTTTTTGACTCTTCATAGCTAACTACAGCAACAATTGTAAAAGAAACAACCAATAATGAAATAATAACGAAAAGCATTTTCCTTCTTAATCCAAATTTCATAGTAATTATTCTCCTTTTATCCTTGATATTAATTAAATTATTTTCTGAAATAATAGGGAAATCCATTAAATATGAATTATTTTAAGCAATAAAAAAAACAACAATTAATTAGTATTAATTGTTGGCAGGTTGCACCACTAACTCCAAATTCTCTAGGTGCCCAAATAAAGAGAATTTTTCACAGTTTCCAACTTTTATAAGAGATTCAATTACTGGTATTTCTATTTTGTAACGAAATACTACAAATTTAATGCTTATCTATTATAATTATAAACGTAATTTTATCATCTAAATATAAAAAAATCAATATATAATGGTTTTTTTGTAAATATAATACACTTTATAATAAAAGCACCCTACTTATCAAGATCTTTTGCAATAACTTGATAACTTTTCCATTGCTAAATGCTTTCAAAATTTGCCATCTGGGTTTTTCCGAAATATTTACTCAAGATAAATATAAAAAGGAATACTGATATAAGGAGCAGTCCTTAATACTAATTTCCTTTATTTCTTCTAAATTAATTTATGTCAATAACCTTACTGCTGCTATGGCTGTCATACCTATAATAATACGGCGAAAGGGTTTTTCATTAAGCTTTTTAATTATTATAGCTCCTAGCAGTGCTCCTATGGCAATTGCAGGCAGTACACCAACGGTAAGAATAACTGTTTTAAAAGAAATATTATGCCAGAATAAAATTTGTAATGGTAATTTAGTGAGATTGATGATGAAAAAAAACCAAGCAGTTGTACCCATATAATCATTTTTCTTAAAATCCATAGCTAGTAAATAAATACTGAATATAGGTCCTGCTGCATTACCAATCATAGATGCAAAACCGCTAATTATCCCTGTTAAAGCATAAAACCACGTACGCCTTGGTACTTTAAACTCTTCTCCTTTTTTCTCCATATAAACCAGGATAATTAGACATACTATAACCAAAATAGATATGATAGTCTTAAACTGTTTGTCATTAATGTAATTTCCAACTATAGCTCCTAAAATTAATCCTACTAATGTCCATGGCAATAGCTTTCTAATATCATTCCATTCCCCATGTCGTTTATAATAATATAATGCAAACACATCTCCTACTAAGAGTATTGGAAGTATAATTCCTGTGGACTCTTTACCGCCGAATACACTAGCAATGATAGGTATAACAGGCATTATCAAACCGTTTATTCCAGTTTTTGAAAAACCAACCAAAAACGCTGCTATTATTACCCAAAACCACTGCCATAGAGATAAATTAAATATATGAATTATTTCCATTTTATAGATCCTCCATTTTTAGTTTAAGCATCTTTTAGTCAAGTGAAAAATATAAAATAGACTAGTATATTGACTTTTATCTCTTCTCCAACTTTAGTGCTTTTCCTTCCATTCTGCCTTTTAACATTCCTTCCAGCATTCCAGTTGTTAAATAGACACCTATAAATACTAATAGGCCCCCACAAACTTGTGCTGTTGTAATCTTCTCACCAAGAACCCAACTTATAATTGCTGTAAAAATAGGAATAAAGTTTAAGAATATGCCTGCCCTACTGGCCCCAACCTCTCGAATGGACATATTCCAAAGAACAAAAGAACCTACCGATGGAAAAATTACCATATAAAGAATCCCTGTAACAGCTACTGGGCTAATCTTAGCTATATTAATACCTTCATAAAGGGCAAAAGGAGCCATAATAATAGTACCAAACAAAGCTGACGCTGCCGTAGCTGTAATTGGAGGTATATTTGTAAGTCTTTTTCCTAATACTGAATACAAAGTCCATACCACAATGGCAATTATCATAATTAAATCCCCTCTATTGTATTCTGTCTGAAGAATTTGACCTAAATGACCTCCTGTGAGGACCAGAAAAACACCTAGTAGAGAAAAAATAAGCCCTAATACTTGTATCCATGAAATTTTCTCTCGAAGCAAGAAAAGAGAACATAACACTATCAATCCAGGATTTAAGGCACTAATCAATGAAGCATTGGTTGGTGATGTATAATGGAGGGCTGAATAAAGAGCTAAATTAAAAGCAGCAATCCCCAAAATTCCCATAGCAAATAGCAAATGCCATTGCTTCCTTATTGTATTCCACTTTGGCTTTTCAACAAAATATGCTATAGGAATCAATAGAAATGATGCCACCAACCAACGGGAAAAGGTAATCCAAAGTGGTGTCATCTCTGACACCACATACTTTCCAAAGACATAATTTCCTGCCCAAAATAAATTACATATAATTAACAACAAAAAAACTCGGTATTTTTTCATATTTTGACTAACTCCTTTAAATATCATATTATTTACTTCTAATAATTTAAAATCACCTATCATCGATTTTCAAATCCAACTTGTGTAATAATTTAACTACTGTTTCTATATATAGTAGCATATTCCATATGTTTCATCAATTCAAATAATAGTAAAATTTACTCTGTTATACCTCATTATATTGAGCTAAAAATTCTACCTTTTGTTGAAATTAATAAAAAAAGTGGTATTATAGTATTTGTACCAATTTTACCATAGTAATAATATGGAATTTTAGATATTTAAGGTGATGTGCAAATGATTTTTAATAAAAAAATATTTATCTTTTTAAGTCTTTTAATTTTTTCTCTACTATGTCCATTGGACTTAGTATTTGCTTCTAATAACACTACTAATATATCTGATATATCTTCCAATCAGATAATTGCAAAAGAAAAACTAAAAGATACTTCAAAAGAAAACTCAAAAGAAACTTTACTGAATGCTAAGTTACTAAATTCTGATATTGTAAATAATGTACCTTTAAATAAAAAGTGGACAATAAAATTTAGTCAGCCTATAGACCCAAAGTCTATTAAGGGGAAAGTAAAAATTGTAGACAAAAGTAGTAAGAAAGAAATACCTAGTAATGTTTCTTTCAACTACTATAATTTATACATGTATATATCCTCCGATAAACCTTATAATCCTGATAGTGAATATTCATTAGTTATAAATGGGTTAGTTTCTAAGTATAATAAAAAATTAGAGACTCCCCTTAACTTTGATTTTAAAACTGGTTCAATTATAACTTCTGTAGAAGATATTAACGTATTTATAAATCAGGAAGACCAATATGCGTTACCGGATAAAGTAACTGCAAAGATGTCAAATAAAACAACCAAATTGGTTGAAGTCAAGTGGGACAAGTCTTTAGAAAGTACAAGTATACCAGGTAAGTACACTTATAGTGGTAAAGTTGAAGGTTATGATAAAAATGTAATATTAAACTTAGAAATAAAACCATTTCAACCAGTAACCACAATATCTAACTCATTAAGAACTCAGTCCAAATTTCAAACTGATCTTTATAATTATATGATGTACTATGACAATAGAAATTCAGTCATTGAAAGGGCTCTAGAATTACATAATGGAGATTATAGCAATAACTGTGTTTACTTCACAAGTGAAGCACTAAGAAGGGTCGGTATGACTGCTTTGCCTGAGTCCGTATGTAACACTAGAACTTTAACTAATAAATTAAAGTCTTATGGTTGGAAATTAGACTATGATTTATCTAAGCTTCTACCAGGTGACATTTGCTTTACTACTTCTATTGACGGTACTGGTCCAAGCCATACATATATATTTATGAAATGGGTAGATCCTAATAGCTTTGATTATGCATATATATGTGATAATCAAGGAAATGAGTATGGAAGTGTATACCACAAGAGAAATATAGACTTTGCCACTGAAGCAAAAGATGCTTTATCTTATTTCTTATATATTCCTTAAATATTCATCTTAGAAAATGAAGAAAAGTATGAACTAAGTTATACTCAAGTTAAAATTTACAAAGTAAAAGGATTTATTCATATATAAAGCTGCTATAGAAATATTTATAAAAACACCTATAATTGCCATAGTGCCATTATTTGAAATGGTTAACAAGTCTGCTAAAATTGTTTATATATTTGTAATATAACTGTAACATAAATGTAACACTACCTTTTTATAATAGAAGATGTAAAGAATGTTAGTACATTACTTACAATAGAAATAAAATAGTATTGGGGGTTTATTATGAAAATGAAATATAATGAATTTATTTTATATGGATTATCAAAGCATAAACAAATTATTGATAAAATCATTGCTGAGTTAAATGCATACCGATACAATTTTGACATTAGATTAATACTTACTGAAGGTTTAACAAATGCTTTTAAGCATGGGAATAATATGAGTATAAATAAGCCTATTTATTTAAAATATTTCTATAATGGCTCAAGTGTAAAATTTGAGATTAAGGATTGTGGAACTGGATTGGAAAATGTAATAATTGATGAACAGGCACAAGATGAAGATTTATTAAGCGATAGTGGAAGAGGACTGTTTCTCATTAGAAACCTTTCAGACAAAATTGAATTAAAGCAAAATACTTTAATTGTACAAAAATGTTTATCTATTTGAGAAGTATTCCCCTCTCCTCACTGTTCAACACAAAATAGAATGCGTTGGTTTAAGAATTTCTCTATTCTATACCAACGCATTAAATATTTTCCAGTATCTTTCCAATCTTTGAAAGATTATAGGTACCTTACAGAGATTTTACCAAGTGGTTATTAGTTCATATAGTTGAATTGTTTATCTTATCCATTCCTAAGACTGCATTGTAAGAGCTCCTGACAAAGGGTCCCGATGCAGCATATCTAAATCCTTTTTGCATAGCAGTAACTCTATATGCTTCAAAATCATTTGGATGAACATATTCAAATACTTCAAGATGATTTTCTGAGGGTCTCAGATATTGGCCTATAGTAATAATATCACAACAAACAGCTCTTAAATCATCCATCAGAGCATTAACCTCCTCGACCTTTTCACCTAGTCCTACCATAATTCCAGATTTTGTGTATATTCCAGAATCTATTTCCTTAGCTTTTCTTAAAAGTTCTAGGGAGCGTCCATAATCCGCCTGAGGCCTTACAGTTTTATATAATGATGCTACCGTCTCAAGATTGTGATTCAAAATATCAGGTTTAGCATCTAAAATTCTTTTCAAAGCTTTCCAATTACCTTTTAAATCAGGTATTAAAAGTTCAATGGTTGCAGAAGGGTTTAACGCCTTTATTGCTCCAACTGTTTTAAAATAATGCTCAGCTCCGCCATCAGGTAAATCATCTCTTGTTACAGAAGTAATTACAATATGTCTTAAACCCAATATTTTACTAGCCTCAGCAACATGCATCGGTTCATTAGGATCTGGTTGATATGCAATACCTTTTTCAACTGCACAAAAGCGACAGCCTCTTGTACAGATATTTCCTAAAATCATAAAAGTTGTTGTTTTTCGCCCAAAACATTCATCTATATTCGGACATTGTGCTCCTTCACATACCGTATTAAGTTTTAAGCTTCTTAAGAGTTTCTCTGTTTCATCAATGTTTCCATAAGAAATTCTTTTTCTCAACCATTCAGGCTTTTTTATAGTCACACTCATTTTTATTCACCAACTTTCTATAATCTCTCCCTCAGTTAAGTTGATTTTAAGTAGCTTTTCAAAGTTTTCAATCAATTTGTATTTGATATCAGCTATTTTGATATTATCCTGATAATCTTCCATTGAAGTAACTCCAAATTCTGTTATTCCACAAGGATTAATCATCTTAAAATATGCTTTATCTACATTAACATTCAGAGACAATCCATGAGTTGAAATCCATTTTTTCATATGCACTCCAACTGCTGAAATCTTTTTATCACCTACCCATACACCTCTATATTCAGGTTTCTTATATCCCTCAATATTATACTCTGACAATGTATTGATAACCACATCCTCCAATAAACTTACATACCAGTGAACATCTCTATAATGTTTATTTAGATTCAGTATAGGATACGCAACAATCTGCCCTGGTCCATGAAAAGTAATATTTCCCCCTCTATTGATTTTAACAAGATCGATTTCTTTCTTTTTTAATTCCTCAACGGTAACAAGAATATTCTCAAATCCACCATTGGCACCTACTGTAAATACTGGCTTATGCTCTAAGATAAAAATAATTCCATCATATTCACCAGCAGCAACCATTTCATATGCTTTTTGCTGCATTTTCAAACCTTCATCATATCTTATATTAGACTCTGGCATTATTAACATGTACATTTTAGCTTTCTCCCTCCTTCGCCTATTATAAGTAGTCGCTTGCAAAATTCTACAAACGTTGATTCGCCTAACCTTTTAGCCGTCAGGCTTTTATATTTTCCTCCACCATGAGATAATAAATGTAGCTACACAAAATACCAAATCACAGAGGAGGAGAACAAACATGTTTTGTCCTAATAAATCTAAACAACTTAATATTTTTGAACAGGTATCTGAATTAAAACACATGATCACCAAACAACCCGTAGGGTTCATTAAACTTACTTACTGATAATTTTGGTATTGATGCCTTTATTCCTAATTCATTTAAAGAACACTATTATGATAACTTAGGAAAAGATAGATAATATGAACTTTCTTCTGTATTATCAGCTTTATTAATCATGCAAATATTTCATATACCTACTACCGTCTTATTGACAATTTTTCAAAAACAAACTATATCTATTCTATTGCCCTTTGCACTGCGATCCTATGTTATCTGCAACGATAAATGCATCATATAGTTCTTCTGGAGTGACATCTCCAACCATATTATGAATTGACTCCCCTGGAGCGCAGGCTGCTTTTGCTACCTTCATTAATTTCTCAGGATCTATCTGTTTAACTCCAATATCCTCAAGAGTTATAGGTAATCCAACACTTAAACAGAAATTCATAACTTCCTGAATTTCCTCAATTGGGCTATCTTCAAGGATTAACTGAACTAATGTTCCAAATGCAACAATCTCTCCATGCATAGTTCCTTCGCATTCTTCAAGTACAGTAAATCCATTATAAATTGAGTGTGCTGCTGCTAATCCTGAACCACTAGCTCCAACTCCGCTTAAATAGGTATTTGCCTCGATAGCTTTTTCCACTGCTGGTACTACAACACCTTTTTCAATTGCAAGCTTTGCTTTATAACCATCAGCTATTATTGTATCGTAACATAGCTTAGCAAGACAGTATCCTGATTGGGTGATGTGCTCTCCATCAAGATCTAATGATTCTGTACGAACACATGCTCTTCCTTCAAAAAATGTTCCAAGAGCATCTCCAAGCCCTGCTACAAAAAACCTAACAGGTGATTTTGCTATAACGGCAGTATCAACAATGACTACATCAGGATTCTTTGGATAGAAAATATATTGATCAAACTCCCCTTGCTCAGTATAAATTACTGAAAGGGCAGTACACGGTGCATCTGTTGCAGCAACTGTCGGTATTATTACAATTGGTAGATTTTCATAGTATGCAACTGCCTTCGCAGTATCCAAAGCCTTTCCTCCACCAATGCCAACGACTACATTTGAATTGTTTTTCTTAACAAGGTCTCTTATTCTATTTATTTCAGCCATTGAACTTTGACCATTGAATAATTCAAAAATAAGGCTTATATCGCTACCTTCAAAACTTTTTTCAATATTTCCCTTTGTGGTTTTCAATGCAGTCTTACTTCCCACTACATAAAAAGAATCTCCAAGCATTTTTACATGGCGCTTCATATCTAGAAGTGCATCCTTTCCCTGGACATATCTTGATGGCGCCCTCATAACTCTTATCATAACAACCCTCCAACTCATAATATAATATAGTCGCTTGCGGAATTCCGCAAGTGTTGATTCGCCTGATTCTTTAGCCGTCAGGCTTTTATATTTTTCTCCACCATGAGATAATAAATATAGCTACACAAAATACCAAATTACAGATTAACGATTACTTCTTTAGCCATTTTTTCATGGCCGAGTTTATTTAGATGTAGACCATCAATATAGTATTGTGGTTGTATACCTGTGATATCTCTATTAAATAATGAGTAGAAATCTATTACTCTAATATTATAATGATTTGAAAATTTCTTTACCCACTGTCTGTATTCTATAATAAGATTATTTATAACTGTAAAGCTATCTATAAAGTTCCAATTTTCCTTTGCAGCATCAGCATCCACAGGTATAGGTATTCCAATTATAGGAACTATATTATAATGTATTGAATGAAATAAAATAGCGGCTATATTTGCCTTAACCAGTTCTATAGGAACTTGCCATAGAAAGTCGTTAGTTCCCCCTATGATTAAAGTATGAGTTGCTTTTTCAAAGACTACATCTTTATAAAACCTGGTTAACAATCCAGCTGTTGTATCTCCACATATCCCCTTATTAATTAGCTCAATATCTAATTTTTCTTTAACTATATTTGTCCACCTTTCCTTCAACTTAACTCCATATCCGTGAGTCAAGCTATCTCCAATACAAACTAATTTCATATTACACCTCAAAATTAATAGTTTCATTAGGTACCCTTGCAAATATGCCCGGGTACCTGAGTGCTTAACTACTTGTTCACCATATGAATAGCTTGATTATTTACTGCTAGAGCTGCTTCCTTCATTGCTTCTCCTACAGTTGGATGAGCGTGTACTGTTGTAATTATTTCTTCTAAAGTAGCTTCCAATCTTAAAGCTAAGGCTGCTTCCATTATCAAATCTGTAGCTCTAGGACCAAGTATATGAACTCCTAACACTTCCTCATACTTTTTGTCTGTAATAATTTTAATAACTCCGCTAGTTTCATTCATTATGAGTGATTTTCCATTAGCTGCTAATTGGAATTTACCTACTTTATAATCAATTCCCTTTTCTTTTGCCTGTTCTTCAGTTAAACCAACAGAAGCTAATTCTGGCCTAATATATACACAAGCTGGTACAGTTTTATAGTCCATTTTTTTATTTTGGCCCATTATATTCTCCGCTGCCACAACGCCTTGATCTGACGCTACATGAGCAAGCATAATCTTACCGGTACAATCACCTATTGCATAAATTCCTTTAACATTAGTTTCCATTTTATCGTTAACTAAAATAGAACCTTTTTCAGTTTTTACACCGATATTTTCTACACCTAAATCTTCAATATTTGAACGTCTCCCCACTGCAATAAGCACTTTTTCAGCATCTATACTTTCTTCACCCTTATCACCTATAAATGAGACTTTTAATCCCTCTACACCTTCTTCAATCCTACTAACCTTACAATTATTATATATATCAATTCCATCTTTAATCTGTTTTACTTTGACCAATTCTGAAAGTTCTCTGTCTATTGGTGGTAAAATATACGGAAGCATTTCAATAATAGTTACTTTACAGCCTAATGAATTAAAAATACTTGCAAATTCTACTCCTATTACTCCTCCACCAATAATTGCAATACTTTTAGGAGTATCTTCTAAACTCAATGCTCCTGCACTATCAATTACTCCTGATAGTTTGCTTCCTTCTATTGCTGGTATAAACGGCACTGAACCTGATGCAATTATAACATTGTCAAAGTTAACTTTCTCCGTTGAACCCTCTTCTTTTGTCACTAAAATAGTATCCTTGAACTCAAATTTGGCAGTTCCTTTAATCACTTTAACTTTGTTAAAAGCTAATAATCCTGAAACCCCGGAAACTAATTTTTTTATTACAATCTTTTTTCTTTTTTGCAGACGCTTCCAATTGATCACTATAGTTCCATCAATATCAATTCCAAGTTTATCGCCTTCTTTCATTTCAGTAAGCAACTCAGAAGAATGCAATAAAACTTTAGTAGGTATGCAGCCTACATTTAAACATGTTCCTCCAAGGGATTCCTTTTCAATTAATGTAACTTTTGCTCCTAATTGAGCAGCACGAATCGCTGCAACATATCCACCTGGACCTCCTCCTATAACCACTAAATTCATATTCAATCCCTCCTACAACATCATTAACTCTGGTTTTTCTATATATTCTTTAAGTTTTGACAAGAATTGAGCAGCAACAGACCCATCCACTGCCCTATGGTCCGCAGTAAGGGATAAATTCATAAGTGGTTTTATTACTATCACACCATTTTGTACAACTGGAGTATCCGTAATTTTATTTACTCCCAAAATAGCTACTTCAGGCTGATTTATAATTGGTGAGAAATACTCTATTCCATACATTCCAAGGTTAGTTATTGTAAATGTACCCCCTGTGATATTCTCAGGTATAAGTTCATTTCTTTTGGCTTTCTTAGCTAAATCTTTAATCTCAGTAGATATTTCCTTTAATCCCTTTTCATTTGCATACTTAACTACTGGCACTACCAGACCTTCATCTAGGGCAACTGCTACGCCCATATTAACATAATTTCTAGTAATTAATTCTGTTCCATTAATAGAAGAATTAACAAGAGGAAATTGAAGTAATACTTTTGAAACTATTTTTACAAATAGGTCTGTATAAGTTATTTTGCACACATCTTTAATTGCATCCTTAAATCTCTTTAGGTTAGTCATATCAACCTTTATATCAAAAGTTACTGTTGGAGAAGTAACCCAGCTTTCATGCATTCTAGAGGCAATTACCTTTCTCATTTGAGACATTTGAACTCTTTTTTCAACATAGTTATCCTCTGAAGCCTTATTGCATTTGCAAAGAGATAAAACATCCTCTTTCATTACTCTTCCATTCTTTTCGATTTTTGATAAATCTATATTCAATTCCTTTGCTACTTTATTTGCCATTGGAGATACCTTTGCTTTATTTTTACTATTTTCAATATACTTTTCTACATCTCCAATTGTTATTCTTCCCTGTGGACCTGTACCTTCAACTAATGTGACATCTATGTTATTCTCTAGAGCTAACTTCTTAGCAGCTGGAGAAACCTTTATTCTTTCTTCTTTTCTCTCGTCACCTTTAGCTACCTGAACTTCTTTTTCAGGGCCTTTTGTATCACTTTGCCCCTCTAATTCACTGCCTGAAGATAAATTCTTTAATAAAGAAGATATATCCTCATCAGCACTACCAATAATTGCAACTGGCTTTAAACACTCAACTATATCTCCTTCATTTACAAGTAATTTTCTTACTATTCCTTCATCACTTGCTTCAACCTCATTGGTCAACTTGTCTGTCGATACCTCAAATAAAATCTCTCCGACTTTAAGTTCATCTCCTTGAACCTTATTCCATGTTACTAAGGTACCTTCTGTCATTGTCAATCCCAGTTTCGGCATAACCACAATCTTTGCCATAGATAATCCCCCTTGTTTAATATTTTTTAATTAATCTATTTTAAAGAATCCCTTGTTTTGAGCCATTTCTAATGTTTTTATAATATCCACATGTAAAGGACCATTCCTTGTTATTTTGAAAACGAACCGTTCTCCAGCCTTGAAGGTAATTTCTCTTTCTCCATCTAAAGCAATGGTCCCCCCTTCTTTGCTAATAAATTCATACTTAGCATTAAGATTAATTATCTCAGCATCTTCTACATGAATAGGCCTTATAATTCCAGCTGCAATTGGTGCAATAATTTTGTGTTTATTGTTTCTTAAGTCAACACTTACTCCAAAATCATCATTTTTGCTTACAATCATTTTGCATCCAACAATAGCAGAAAAGCCTATTGTTGCAGGATGTGCTCTTGAAACAATAATCTTCAATATATCTTCAACATTCCATATGGCCTTACTGCCAACATATAAATTTTTTGAAATTACTACATCTATTAAAGCAATATCTATTAATTTTTCATCTTTATAAATCTCGATTCTCTTATCTTTAAAGCATATTTCATTTATATCAAATTTTTTGCAGGCAATTGCTCCTGCTGCCATACCTGCTACTGTTCCTTCTATCATCTCAGGATAAACATTGTTTGTACCTGTTGATAAAGCTATTATTGGTGTATCTTTTATTATTTTGGCAACAGCCCTACTTGTGCCATCTCCTCCTAAAACAACTATACAATCTACTTCTAGCTCCTCCATCTTTTCTGCTGCATTCATAGTATCATGCAAGGTACCACTGGTTTCCATGTCAAGTATATTTATTTCAGCTGTTAACTCTCCTAAAGTTGATAGATTATCTTCAACCTTATACCCAATTTGATAGGTATCAGGCATAATATAAAAGCTTTTTACACCAAGAGCTTGAGCAGCAAGAATTATTCTTTCAACTATATTTACCTTTTCATTATTATCAACTGTTGTAGCATGAGATACCAGTCGTCTAATATCTTTACCAGAGGATGGATTGGCTATAATTCCAATTTTTTTCATATACAACCACCCCTAAATTGGGGGAAATATCCCCCCAGTTAAGATTAAAATAATTTTTTAACTCCATTAAGTATGTCCTTGGAATCAGGAAGTACAAAGTTCTCAAGACATGGTGAAAATGGTATTGGAGTATTAAGTGCTCCAATTCTGATTATAGGTGCATCAAGGTAGTCAAAAATTTCTTCACTTATCATAGCAGAAATTTCGCCACCATATCCTCCTCTTTTATTTTCTTCTGTAACAACTAACACTTTGCTAGTTTTCTTTACAGAGTTGAATATAGTCTCTTTATCCAATGGGAATAATGTTCTCGGATCTACTACTTCTGCTTCAATTCCATCCTTTGAAAGCTGCTCCGCAGCTTTTAAGGCTTCATGAACCATTTTACCTGTAGCTATAATAGTAATATCTTTTCCTTCTTTCTTTATATCAGCCACTCCAAAGGGTATTGGTTTGATGTCATCTGGCACTTCACCTTTTAAGCCGTAGATTCCCTTATGCTCTATAAATGCAACAGGATTGTCATCCTCTATAGCTGTAAGTAGTAATCCTGCTGCGTCAGCTGGAGTTGATGGATAAACAACCTTAAGTCCAGGTACATGTGTAAGCCAAGCTTCTAAGGATTGTGAATGTTGAGCAGCAGCTGATAGTCCTCCACCACCTGGCAATCTAACAACCATTGGAAGACTTATTTTTCCTCCAAACATATATCTAAGCTTTGCAGCCTGATTAACTAGCATATCCATGGCAACTGTAACAAAATCTCCCATCATTATTTCTGCAATTGGCTTTAATCCTGTAGCAGCTGCTCCTATAGCACATCCAACTATTGCTCCTTCAGATATTGGAGTGTCTCTTACTCTTTTTTCACCAAACTCTGAATGAAGTGTTCCTGTTAACCCGAAACAGCCTCCAAATGCCCCTACATCTTCTCCTAATATTAAAACCTTTTCATCTTCCTTCATTTTAATTCTCATTGCTTCTCTTATAGCTTCCATATAAGTCATAGTTTTCATATTATCTTCCCTCCTCTTTTATGTCACTATAGACATCTTGAAGTGCTATCTCTAATTCCGGCTGAGGACTGTTATCTGCAAATTCTACAGCTTCTTTAATTTGATCATCAATATCAGCTTGCACTTCTTTCATTTCTTTTTCACTTAAAATTCCATTTTCAAGTATATATTTTTCAAACCTTGGTATAGGATCTTTTTTTACCCATGCTTCCTGTTCTTCCTTTGGTTTATATGTGCCAGGATCTCCTTCAAAGTGTCCTCTTTGTCTATAAGTCTTGCATTCTACTATTGTTGGTCCCTTACCTTCTCTTGCTCTTTTTATAGCCTCATCTGCTGCTTCATAAACTGCAAAAACATCATTTCCATCAACTACAACTCCAGGAACATTATAGGATACTCCTCTATCTGCTACATCCTTAATTGCCTGATGTCTATTCTGGCTCATTGATATTCCATATCCATTATTTTCACATACAAATACAATTGGTAGTTTCCACACACTAGCCATGTTCAATGATTCATGGAATGTACCTTGATTTGTAGATGCATCGCCAAAGAAACATATACAAACTTCATCAGTTCCTCTGTATTGTGCACTTAAACCTGCTCCTAATGCTAGATTGTGACCAGCACCTACTATACCATTTGCTCCTAGAATACCTTTTGTGGCATCTGCTATATGCATCGAGCCACCTCTTCCTTTACAATAACCTGTTGCTTTTCCAAAAAGCTCTGCCATCATAAATTTTAAATTTCCACCCTTTGCAACTATGTGACCATGACCTCTATGAGTACTTGTTATATAATCCTTATCATTTAAATTAGCACAAACACCTGTCGCCACTGCTTCTTCACCTATATAAAGATGAATAAATCCAGGAATTCTTCCTTCCGCGGAAGCATTCATAGCAACTTCCTCAAATTTTCTTATTTTTAACATAGTTTTATACATATCAATGACTTTAGTATTTGATATATTCAAAATTATTCCCTCCATTCATTTTTATTTAATTCCTACTTCAATACATGCTATTGCAACTTCTATGCTGTCATCAACATCTCCAAAAGCTGGATAGTACAATCCTGAGGTTTTTAACCCTCCCTTAACCGCAATTACATTCTTTTTTCCTATTGGCAAGCATTTTTTAACTTTTTCTGCATCAACTTTTTCCGGTTCCGAAACCGCCACGGTAACGTTTACAAAAACTTCATTCTCCATATCCTTCAGTTCTAAAATTTCTTTTAATCCGCAAAGACAGCTTCTTGATACAGCATCTGCAACAGCTTTTTCTGCTGCTCTGTTAACATCCTGTCCATGGAAATCCGCTCCTAATCCGAATTCTATTACATATCTTTTAATAAAACACACCCCCTTCCCTTTACTAATATTAATTAGCAAGATACGTGCCAACTTTTAACCCATTGAAAATCCTTTAATTGCAGGTAATTATTCAATTTAAAGTTCATTATGGGAAAAAGAAAGTGCCAAAGTGGGAATTTTCAGTTACTTTTCCCACTTTGGCACTGTGCTTAATTCATATTTCTTTATTTTTCTGTAAAGTGTAGACTTTCCAATACCGATGAGTTTACTTGCCTTAACAACGTTCCCATCACAATATTCTAAAGCTTTAACAATTAAACTCTTTTCAATTTCTTCTAGCTTATCAGGTCTAATACTACTGGAATTAAATGTACTTATAGTATCTTCCTCATTCTCATTAATATATTCAGGTATAAACAAGTAAGAAATCATATCATTTTTTGAAAGGTAATATGCTCTTTGAATAACATTTTCTAATTCTCTAACATTTCCTGGCCAATTGTGTTTTTTGATAGTATTAATAAATTCTTTATCAAAGAATTTATTTGTTCCAAAATTTTTATCATTTAGTCTCTGTAAAAAAAACTCTGCACAAAGTTCAATATCTTCTGGTCGCTCTCTAAGTGGAACCAATTTTATATTAAATACATTTATCCTATAGTACAGATCACCTCTAAAATTATTTGCCTGAATTTCATTGTATAAATTTCTATTTGTTGCAGCTATAACCCTTACATCTAGATTTCTTTCATATTTTCCACCAATTCTTGTTATAGTGTGGTTGTCCAAAACTCTAAGCAACTTAGATTGAATTTCCAGCGGCAATTCTCCAATTTCATCCAAGAAGATTGTTCCTGTGTTTGCCAATTCAAACTTTCCGGGACAACCTTCCTTAGAAGCTCCAGTAAATGAGCCTTTTTCATATCCAAAGAGCTCACTTTCTACCAAGTCTTTTGGTAAAGCAGCACAATTTATTGCAACAAAGGGTCCATTGCACCTGTTACTGGCATTATGAACAGAGTGTGCAAACAACTCTTTACCAGTTCCGCTTTCTCCAGTAATTAATACAGTACAATCATATGCTGCAATACTTTTAGCTTCTTGAACAACAGATATCATTTTAGAATTATTAGTTATTATGTTATCAAAGGAATATTTCGACGAAAATCCTACTATTTTGTTGACCACATGTCGTAAGCTATCAACTTTTTTAGCAAGAATTACAAACCCTATATGTTTCTCTTCCTTTTGTACTGGTGTAACACTTATATTGCATTCTACTCTACCATTATCTAAGTACAATCTAACTTCTCTATAATTAATTTTATTATTCTGACTAAAGTTATGCATATCTTTTATTATATCTTTCAGTAAGACTTTTATATTGATTTTATGGAATTCTTGCTGAGATACCTTTAATATCTCACATATTTTTAAATTAAAATCCTTTACCTCAAATTCATTGTCTATAACTAAAATTCCATCATCAATAGAATTAATAGCTGTTTCTGCCCATTTTCTATGCTCATTTATTGAAAATTGTTTTTGTATTGCATTAGCAGCTTCAACGACTATTCCTAGGGTATGTGAGTGAAATTCATAAAAATGTCCGGATAGGTCAATAATACCTATTATCTTTCCTTTATCATCATGAATTGGTGCTGCGGAGCAAGTCCAGCCGTGTTGCTTTTTACAATAATGCTCTGCACCTAAAGTTCGGATAGGTTTATTTAAATAAAGGCATGTTCCAATAGCATTTGTACCTACATTTTCTTCTGTCCATTCACATCCTTTTAAAAAGTGCAACTTTATATTCTTGTCCATTATTTTTTCATTTCCAATAACTTCAAGAATCACTGCATTCTCATCTGTTAACACAATTGAGTAATCTGTCTCCTTTAAAAGTTTAAATATATCCACCATTACAGGTATTGCTATTTCAATGAGTTCCTTATGTTCATCTAATATTTTTTCAAATTCTTCTTTAGGTATTTCCTTTCCTCTACCGTTCTCAGTATCAATTTTATATTTTTTGCATCTTAGCCAGGAGCTTAATATATCAGGTCTTATATTTTTAGGTATTTCATTGTTTTTAATAAAATTCTCCCATTGATTTTGTATTTCTGAAATATTAATCATAGCACTCCTCCACACATCATTAATTTGAATTATATTCCATAAAATAAATTATACATCATATTTATATACAATTCACACCTTAGATATAAAATACCTTCTAAGCTGTCGCAAATACTCCAAGTAGTAGAATTTATACTATTTTCCTTACTTCAACAAGTCTTAAACTTGCTTCAACTAGAAATTCCATCATAATTAACATAAATAAAAATATGAATTATTTAAAAAATCTTATTAAAGCTGAGATTTTTTTATTTTTGTGGTATAATAAACAAGGAAAAAGTATATATATGCAACAATTGGAAATTAGCTAACTATTTATAAGCTTCTAAAGAGCGAAAGATATAGAGTTGTTTGCATAATTATGCATAAATTAATCAATTTATTAAGAGGTGTAGGAATATGTTTAACAGAATTGGAGAAAAAAATATTAAAAGAGCTGAAATACTATCGCAAGCTCTACCATATATTCAACAATTTTTTGGTAAAACAATAGTTGTCAAATATGGTGGAAATGCAATGATAAATGATGAGTTGAAAAATTCAGTTATTAAAGATATAGTCATGTTAAACTGCGTTGGAATAAAGGTAGTAGTTGTTCATGGTGGAGGCCCTGAAATTAATAATATGTTAGAGAAAATCGGAAAAGAAGGAAAGTTTGTAAATGGTCTTAGAGTAACTGATAGAGAAACCATAGACATTGTACAAATGGTGCTTGCAGGAAAAGTTAACAAGGACATAGTTGCATTAATTAATCAAATGGGCGGAAATGCTATTGGTTTATCTGGCATAGATGGGAATTTATTAATGGCAGAAAAGCTTGAAAAACATGATGGGGTAGACTTAGGCTACGTTGGAGAAATATACAATGTAAACAAGGATATAATAGAGCATAATTTGAATGGAGGATATATTCCAGTAATATCAACTATAGCTTTAAATAAAAGAGATGGACAGGTATATAATATAAATGCTGACTCTGCTGCAGCAAAAATAAGCGTGAAACTCAATGCAGAAAAATTAATTCTTCTTACAGATGTTCCAGGCATACTTGAAGATATTAATGAACCAGAAAGTTTAATACCAGAAATAAATTTAAATGACATAGCCCGTCTTAAAGAAAAGGGAATAATAAAAGGTGGTATGATTCCAAAGGTAGATTGTTGTTTAGAAGCAGTAAGCGAAGGTGTAGGCAAAGCGCATATTATTGATGGAAGACTACCTCATTCTATACTTTTAGAATTGTTTTCACAAGAAGGTGTTGGTACCATGATAACTAATGGGTCAGTACAGGAACTGTAATTAAATTAGTGTTCCTGTCATTCACTATTCAACACAAAGACAAAATGCGTTGGTTAAAGAATTTCGATTTTCTCTACCAACGCATTAAATATTAATATCCAAAATACTTTGCTATTTTATTGTAATTAGGAACATCAACACCATATTTTTCAGCAATCCTTACAACATCAAATATAAGTTCATCCTTTTCACTACTTTTACCAGCCTTCATATCCTTTTGCATTGAAGCGGTTGTATCTAATTCAAGCCCAGATAAAATATTCAGATTTTCATCTATTAAATCACCATCTAGTTTAATATTTAAAGCATTTGCAACCTTTTCTAATTCCTTAAGTAGCGAAATAAACTTGTCCCTGCACTCTCCATCCTTTTGCACTTCTCCTGCCATAACATCAAAATATGCACCAGTGGTAGCATAGGCAGATGTAAAAGAGAATTTCTTAAATATATCACCTTTTATGTTATCAGAAAGAACTCCCTCAATACCACATTCCACAAGTTCTGCTTCTATTTTACGCAATAAATCCATAGGTACATTTGTGTTTTCTCTAGGACCAAAAACCACTCTAAAAATCTTTATACCCTGGGTAATTTCCCCTGGTGCTGATATGTATGCACTAATATAAATACAGCCATCAAGGACAGTTATGCCGGTCAGAGCCTCTCCCAACTTTTCTCCCGCACTTAATGTATTCAAGATTGGAATTACAACGGTTTTTTCATGAGAAGCTTTTTTTATTGTAGGAATGATCTCATCCATAGAATAACCTTTAACACATACAAAAATCACATCAACCTTTTCAAACTCTTCGTTGCCTTCGTAAGCCTTAACATTTTTCAGCTCTATGTCACCCCTTAGTGACGAATGGACAACAAGTGCCTTTTGCTTCATAGCCTTTAACTGAGCCCCTCTTGCAATAAATGTAACGTCTTTTCCACTGCCAGCTAAATATCCACCAATGCAGCCGCCGGTACCGCCTGTACCTAATATTAAATATTTCATAGTATGATTCCTTCCTTTATAATTTTTTCTTTACATACTCAATTATATTCTCTGCTATTTTAAGTGATTCTTCAACATCCTCTTTTACTGCCATTAATGCTTCCTCTGCAGGGTATCTTGTTTCTATATAATAAGCATTTAGAAAAGCATAATCTTTTAAAAATTTATTGAACTCTTTATCATCGTTTGAGGCTACTTTACAGAGTTTAAATAGATTATGTCCATTTTGTAACATTCCTGTTTTATATACTAAAAATCCTTTTATATATTTCTCTACTGCTTGTTGAAGATGAAAACATACAAGTCCCAAATCCCCATCATACTCATAAAGAATTTTTGCTCCTTTTAAATCTTTATCTCCCATGCTGAAGCATTCATTATATTTTAATGTATCAACCATAAATCTTCGCTCCCGTTTTTTTGATTAAAGTAGCAAAGGATGCTGTATCCATTATATTTTTTTCCCACGAACTTTTTGTATATACTATAAAATCAACTTCTCTGCTACTTTCTATTTTCATGGTCAAATCTATAAGCAATTCTCTCTTATTTTGAAAATCCAATATTATACATATGTCTATATCACTATCTTCCCTTGCTCTACCTTTAGCACAGGAACCAAAAAGTATTATTTCATATGGGTTATATAAATGAACTATTCGATTTTTTATTTCTTCAATTTCTTCTTTAAAAGGTATCATAACATAGCTCCTTCTAACAATCTCAATTTATATTATATCCTAAAATATATATCTATTAAACAACTGTAACTTAATTTCTTTACTTTACGACATTTACGGAGGTATTAAAGTTTTTATAACAACATATATCACAATAAATAGCAATCTTGTATTATATAAAAAATAGTTACTCATTCCCCTTACGCCATAAGATTCAATAACGTTATAGTTAGAATAGCTTAACAATTAAAAGTTAACATAATGTTTATTGTAGATGTGTATCCTATGTGCTAATCTATATTTATAAAATCTAATAATATATAAATTGATTTTCACTAATTATGAATTGGAGGAGTATTTACTTGAACTTTAGAAATTACTTAAATAAAATTGCTTATCATTTTAGAGATTCCCATGGCTTTGACAAGTTTTCTAAGTATCTTCTTATTGTAGGGCTTATACTTTCTGCTGGCAGGTATACGGCTATATTGGGATATGCCATAATTATTTATGGAATTTGGAGAAGCATTTCAAAGAATAAATATAAAAGACAGCAAGAGTTATCAGTATTTGAAAATTACCTTTTGATTATAAAGCAAAAATTCTATAGATATAAATCATCTATCTTAGGATTTCGTAAATACAAAACATTTAAGTGTCCAAATTGTTCTCAAAAGCTTAGAATTCCTAGAAGGAAAGGTAATGTGGTTATTACCTGCAAAAAATGTGGTACTGAGTTTAAAGGCAAGTCTTAGTGGATGACAGGTACCCACTCTGCTTATCTAACATAAAAAAGCCTCCTGCACTGATACATTATAAAAGTTATCAATACACAGGAGGCTATGTTCTTTATAATTTTTCCCAATAATGTATCATTATTTATATATATA
>Ga0183101_1000073_pt23 | contig 23789 bp, 18 predicted proteins | sample Biomet3_FD_127790 | JGI IMG/M metagenome (GOLD analysis project Ga0183101, IMG submission 127790) | Microbial communities from bioreactor (seeded with sewage sludge) at LBNL, California, USA - Biofuel metagenome 3 | ecosystem: Engineered > Bioreactor > Anaerobic > Unclassified ...
CCGCCGAGAAAAGAGACTCTTCCTCGCTCCCCGCGGAGAAACCCCCCCCCCTCCGCCGCGTGGTGGGGCCAAAAGTTGCACGCCGCCGTGCAACACTCTGCAGAAATTCCGTGCTTAACTTCCTTAAAAAGTTGAAAATGGAATTTTTTCAGTAACGAGGTCTTTGAATTGCCTTTGAAACTGCTAAAAGTTCCAAAAACAAGAAAAAACGCTTGAAAGTGTCAAATTTCAAGCGTTTTTATTGAAGCTGCTGCCCGAATTTGAACTGGAGCCCACATCCTTACCAAAGGTGCTTAAAGATCATTTTTTAGAGCAAGCATATCTGCGTTTAAGGCAGCGATTTGGTCTGACATAAACCCGGCCGGCAGAATTACCTGCTGGCCGGGTTTACTTCCTATTAGTATATAATGCTGTGTGGCTTGTTTGGAATAATGTTGAGGCTATGCTCGCGGCATTTCATGCAGCTGATGTTACCGCTGATACGCTGTTTTGCAGGATGGAAGCGTTTTGCAAATAAGGCGATTACATCGCGAGTGTCCTGTTGCCCGTTCGTCTGAATGTAGCTTTCGATAGCTCGTCGATCTTGCCATGGATGACAACATGAAGAAGGGAGCTGCGCATCCGGGCTTTTCGCTCTGCCTGCCAGGTGCAGGGGGCTTATGGAATGACGTTGCACAGCGACCGCGGAAGCCAATTTACCAGCTCCACGTTTCGTTTCGAAAGGTGCTGGCGCAATACGATGCGGTTTAAAGCATGAGCGGCACGGGCCGGTGCTATGACAACGCCCGGATGGAAAGCTTTTTTGCGACGCTGAAGAAGGGAAAACTCTATCGAATCCGGACGGAACGGATGCCCGTGACACAGGTTAAGAGTATTGCGTTTCGCTACATCATGACCTGCTATAACGGCCAGCGAATCTACACCGCTAACCCCGGCGGCCTGGCGCCGGCCATGTATCGTCAGGCCGCCAGAGGCCTGGCCGCATAAGTCACAGATTTTGGGCGTTCACATTCTGCACTGTTCTGGACTTCTCCAATAATGTCGGCTTCTTAAATTCGCGCAACACCACTTTTGCAAGCCGCCTGGGCCACAGCCTTGGCCACGGCGTCACACACCCGCGGGTCAAAGGCTGCCGGCAGGATATAGTCCTCGCTTAGCTCCGCATCGGAGACCAGTCCGGCCAGAGCGTAGGCCGCAGCCACCTTCATTTCGTCGTTGATGTCGGAGGCCCGGACGTCCAAAGCGCCCCGGAAGATACCGGGGAAGGCCAGCACGTTGTTTACCTGGTTGGGATAATCACTACGTCCGGTGGAAACCACTCGGGCACCGCCCGCTTTGGCCTCGTCGGGGAAAATCTCCGGTGTGGGATTGGCACAGGCAAAGATGATGGCGTCTCGGTTCATGGTCTGCACCATTTCACGTGTCAGGGTTCCCGGCGCGCTGACACCGATAAACACGTCCGCATCCTTGATAACATCGGCCAGCGTACCGCTCTCCAACTTGGGATTGGTGGTCTGCGCAATCGCTTTCTTCACCGGGGTCAGATCCTCGCGGCCAATGTAGATGGCGCCTTTGCGGTCCGTCATCACCACGTTCTTAAGCCCCATGCTCATCAGCAGCTTAATGATGGCTGTGCCCGCAGCGCCGGCACCGGAGGTAACGATCTTCACGTCCTCCAGTTTCTTGCCCACCAGCTTCAGCGCGTTGACCAGGCCCGCCAGCGTAATGACCGCCGTGCCGTGCTGATCGTCGTGGAAAATAGGAATATCGCAGCGCTCTTTCAGCTTGCGCTCGATCTCAAAGCAGCGGGGAGCGGAGATATCCTCCAGATTGACACCGCCGAAGGATCCGGCCAGAAGGGCCACTGTGTTGACAATGTCATTCACGTCCTTGCTGCGGATGCACAGGGGGATTGCATCTACACCTCCAAAGGCCTTAAAGAGGACGCACTTGCCCTCCATTACCGGCATACCGGCCTCGGGGCCGATATCACCTAAGCCCAGCACAGCAGTACCATCTGTAACGACAGCCACGGTATTCCACCGGCGGGTCAGCTCATAGCTCTTGCTGATGTCCTTTTGAATTTCAAGGCAGGGTTGGGCGACACCGGGGGTATAGGCAAGGGACAGAGCGTCCTTGCTGTCCACCGCCGCTCTGGGGGTAATCTCCAGCTTGCCCTTCCACTCGTAGTGCAGTTTCAAGGATTCTTCTGCATAATTCATGATTTTTTCCTTTCTTATTCATCCATTGCAACTGGAAGCGTAGAACCAGCGTAAGGCATTAACAAAACCCTTGCGTTAGGTCCTGCTTTCTGTAATGCCTGATTCAGTGCTTCCTGCACAGTGGAAAATGGATTCATAAAAATACTTCTCACAAAATCGGGTTTCATTTCAGAAACCAAGTCGATCTCGGTATTCTCTAAAACAAGCGCAATTGCAGCCGCCTTATGTCCGCCCAGTTGGAAATCCTTTTTAACACGGTCCACAAGATCTGATGGCTTTACAGCTTCAACCATCCAGTTTTCAAAGGTTTTCTCACCCATGCCTTCAGCGCAGGAACCGACCAGAATAATAATACCGCCTTTACACACGGCATACTTGGCGTTTTCAAGTGCTTTTTGTGTCTGATAGAGATTTAAGTCCTTAGGGGCGCCGCCCTGAGAAGCAATGACGATGTCCGCCCGATGGGCAATCTCCTTGCGATACAGGGTATCAAGAAAACGACAGCCTGCCCGGTGGGCCTGTATCGCATCACCTGCAACCGCGTGAATCACCTGTTTGTGTTCATCCAAAACCACATTCAGCAGAAAATGAATGGGGCAGATCCGGGCTGCCGCCTCAATATCCTCCCGTACAGGGTTGCCGTCTAACCGACCGGCAACAGCTGCAGGCTCCACCATTTTTTTGTGATTTGACTGAATAGCCCTCCGAGTGGAAACACCCGGCATAATCGCTTTTGCTCCGCCCGAGTATCCTGCAAAGTAGTGATATTCAATGTTTCCAAGGCAAATTCTAAAATCCGCAGATGCCACGGTGTGGGCAATTTCTACAGGCGTTCCTGCTGGAGTGGTTCCCATGAGGTCAAAGGTATCCTCACCGGAGTCAATGCACCGTACAGAGGAGAAAACCTCATCCCCCACCAGATGGCGCTGTTCTTCCTCTGTTTGGCGGCGGTGGCTCCCCAGCGCAAACACAATGGTAATGTCACGGCTATCCACGCCGATTCTATATAACCGATCCAGCAGAACAGGAAGCACTCGCTGGGATGGCATGGGGCGTGTGACATCGCTGGTAACAATAGCAATCTTTTTGCCGGGCTGTACGATCTCCTCCAGCGGCTTTGATCCAATGGGATGATCCAAAGCCTCCTTTACTGTGGCCTGCTCATCTCCTGAACGTGCAATTTCGTTAGGCAGAAGACATCCCATCACGCAAGAATCGGGAATGTGAAATGTCTGTCCGGTTATGCCGTAGCCAATAGTATATTCCACAAAAAGTTTTCCTTTCCTCTGCATTTTATTTATTGACCAGACTATAACATCGGGTATAATATTTGTAAAATATATTTAATTTCGATAACCATCAGATTTTTCTATATCATAAATCGAGAAATGAAGGATTTTTATGAAGCTAATACAACTACGTTACTTTCAGACAGCCTGTCAATATCAGAGCATCACCCGCGCTGCAGAGATTCTGCATATTTCCCAACCATCTATTTCCGCGGCAATTAAGGAATTGGAAACCGAATTTGGCGTAACATTGATGGTCCGCCAGTATCGCGGCTTCAGTCTGACGCCGGAAGGAATGGAGCTGCTGCGTCAGTCGGAGCGGCTGCTGGAGCAGGCAGATCGAGTTGGCGAAATTATGCGGGACTTGGGCAGTCAGCGACACTTGATCAGGCTCGGTATCCCGCCTATGATTGGTTCGCTATTGTTGCCGCAAATTTATCAAAATTACATTAGCCACTTTCCGGAAACACATCTCCGTATCTATGAAGCAGGCCGTCAGGATTTGCTTTGTCAACTAGCGGCTGGGCAACTTGATATGATGTTTTTACCTCATAACACACCCTTAGACACAGAATACAACAGCTTGGCAATTGCACAAGTTGAAACAGTATTTTGCACAGCTGCGGATGGACCTCTTGCGGATCGAAGCTCCATCCGAATTGAGGATTTGCTGGGAGAACCGTTGGTCCTATTTCAAGATGGCTTTTATCAAAATCAGGTTATTCAAGAACGATTTCACAGTTGCGGAGTCACGCCAAATGTAATTTTAAACTCCGGGCAGCTGTCCACAGTTTTCAGCCTAATCCGCAGCCGTTCCGCATCCGGCTTTCTTTTCCGCAACGTTGCTACTCAAGTTCCTGACATCCAGGTCATTTCGCTGAATCCCGCACTCACCGAGCAAATCAGCCTTGTCTGGAAAAAAGGAGAATTTTTGTTCAGCGATATGCAGCAATTTATCCAGCACATACAAACAATTCCCTTTTTTGATGAATTGGAACGTTAGTAAATCGCGTCATTGCGTCTTTAATATTGTCGGTTTCTATTAAAGCAATATCGACTGCAAAAAAACCATCAAATGGTAAAATAAAAAGCATGGATATATAAATGGGCCTACCGCCCCCGGGTAACAAACTATCATGCGCTGACTAACAAAGAATTTCCCACACAAACAATAAGTACATTGTTTCATGGGACAGATTGCCAAGATTGAGCCGTATTACATAATCACAACGGAAATGAAGCGAAAAAAGGAACTGCTCCGCCTAGCACGAATGGCAGCCTAATGCAGGCAGCATATGTCCGCGCCAGGGAAGATGGCAGGCACATTGGTTTACAGCGGCACTCAACCCGATGGCAGGGCGTACTATTTAGTGACAAGTTGCCCTTATATGATTGAGAACATCAATCGTGTTGTGCCGCTATATTTGGACCAGCAGGACAAACTCTGGCTGACGCCACAATGGGAACCCTGGGAGAATTCTGCTGGATGCCGGAAGAATATGCTTAATGGCAGGCTTACAGAAATCGGCGTTGGAATAGCTGGAGGAGTAAATGACAGCGGAAAATTCTGCGGGTATTGCGTGCAGCTATTTCTCCACAAAGGTTATAAAATTTTCATGGTAGATAAAATGCAAATCAAGTAAGGCTCTGCGGATAGAACAAACCGGGTGGTCAGGAATTGACTGCCCGGTTCATTTTACGGTAAAGCGAGAATGCCGCATTATTGACAGATGCCCGTCTTGCGGTCCGTGTGGCGGCATATTTCTCCACAGAGGCGCAGGTATTAAATGTCCTCAATGCGGTCAATTGGGAGCCATCGCACAAATGTGCCGGAATACGGCGCTGCTTCCGGAATTCCAATCGATACAAGTTCAAAATTGCCTCTCGGGCAGGAACCGAGAGGCAATAAGCTTTCTGGAAAGCAGGGGCTCAATAACTCGGTTACTGGGCTGATATCACCCCTTGGTACGTTGCTTTTGGATACTGCTTTGCAGAGTTTCCTTAGCAAACTGCTCATTAGACAAGAAGGCCTTTTTGGGGGTGGGGCAGGGGACGCCGTTCAAAAGCATGCCTTTTCAATAATAATCGATTATATTAACAAACAAACTGTGGCAAGTTTTAATGGATTCGGAAAGGAATTTAAGCTATTTCTCTTTATTGCATAAAATGCAATAAACCTTTTTGTCTAATATATTCACCAAAAACGAGAAGTTAACACTTGACTTTTTAGACTTTTTTGATAAAATAGCAACTATGTTAATAATCGATTATCAAGAAAGCGGCGCTGCGCTGAGGCTGATTTCAATATATCATCCATGAATTTTAAAATCAACCAAAAAATCACAAAATATATATTTTGACTGTAAAATGTTTAAATTTTCAGGTTATTTTGTGAAAAAGCCGCGAAAAATTGCAAAACGATCATAATCGATTAGAAACCAGAAAAGACAGTAAACAGCGCAAAATTCAGGAAGCAAAGAAGAATACTCGATTTTAGAAATGAAAAGGAGAAATCATTATGCGTGACACTTCCAAGGTTTTAGCGACCAAGTTTACGGATGACCGTTTCTCAATCACTTGGAAAAATGACGCAGAAAAGGGCCTGTTCTGGTTCTACGATGATTTGCACTGCCCCAACCCCATTTCCCCGCTGTATTTCGACATCGGCGGCTGGTGGGACTGTGATGGCCGCTGGGGCGCGGACTGCGCTTATATGTATCAGCGTTTCGGCGCTCCCATTGGGCAGGCATGGATTGCCAAGAAGATTGGCGGTTACGTCTACTCCGCGGTGGTCCCCCCCGAGACTGACGCTGACAAGGTCGGCCCCATGTTCGACTACTACACCAAGGTCATGCCGATCTACGCCGATACTTTCATGGATCGCTGGAACAAGGAATATGTTCCCCGCCTGAAGTATATGCAGAACGCCATTCTCGACTGCGACTTTGAGAATAAGAGCCTGCCCGAGATCATGATTCACATGGAGGACATGCTGGACATGAAGTCCGAGGCTTTCCGCATTCACTGGATCATCAACCTGGCTCAGTTCCAGGCCTCCACCGACTTCACCAACGCAGCCAGGGCCGCCGGCGCTGACGATGTTCTGATCGGCAAGATCAATGTCTCTCCTGCCGACCGCAACTGGGATTCCCTGAAGGCTCTGTGGGAGATGAAGGAAGAAGTTTGCAGCGTTCCCGCGCTGAAAGAGCTGTTCTGCTCCACCACCGACAACGCTGTCATTATGGCGAAGGTCGCCGCTGTACCCGGAAGCGAGAAGTTCCTCTCCATGATGGACGCTTACCGCAGGGAGTACGGCTTCAAGGCTATGTATACCCATGAGTTCATCTACAAGACCTGGTTTGAGGACCCCACTCCTGCTTACGAGGCTGTTCGTGCCTATGTCAACTCCGGCTATGATTACAATGTGGAGTATGACGCCTGCATGAAGTCCCAGCAGGACGCCATTAAGGAACTGTACTCCAAGGTCAGCAATCCCGAACAGCTGGCCAAGCTGAAGGGCGCGCTGGAGCTGTCCGTCAAGATGGCGCCCATTACTCCCGACCACCACTTCTACATCGATCAGGGCATCTATTCTCACCTGCGTGTCGCGTTCGTTCAGATTGGCAAGGCTATGGTTCGTGCCGGCATTCTGGAAGATGCTGAAGACATTTTCATGCTGAAGTATGACGAGATCCGCTGCGCGGCCACCTCCGACTATCCTGTCAAGGAACTGGTCAAGACCCGCCGCGCTGAGATGGACGCTGCCCGCAAGCTCCATCCCCAGGAGTGGTACGGCACGGCCTCTGAATGGCAGGTTTACAACGAGCCGTACAAGACCCTGTGGGGCTATCCGAACAAGTTCGAGGCCGAGATGAAGGAAAAGACCGAAAATACTGCGATCAGCAAAACCGTCATTAAGGGCATTCCCGGCTGCCCCGGTGTGGTGGAAGGCGCGGCGCATCTGGTTTCTGATCCTTCCGAGCTGGATTCCGTTAGGGAGGGGGAAGTTCTGGTTTGCAAGATGACCAATCCGGCATGGGTCGTTTCCTTCTCCAAGATTGCAGCGCTGGTTACCGATACCGGCGGAGCACTGTCTCATCCCGCTGTTGTTGCCCGTGAATTCAATGTTCCCTGCGTGGTCGGCACCCGCCGCGCAACGCTGCTCATTAAGAACGGCGATCGGGTCCGCGTTGATGGAACTCACGGCGTCGTTGAAGTCATCGGCTGATAGGCTTTAGTTGAAGCGTCAGAATCCTCACGCAAGCTGACGGCCTCCTGCCCTGGCAATAAAAAATGTGAGATATTATTGCATGTCCAGACTGGCAGGATCGTGGCAGTGGAATGAATAAGCAGACTAAAGCAGGCCGGAAAAAGAGAAAGCAGAACGCACTTAGTAAAGGTTTGTAACATTAGAAAAGCCCCTTGCATTGGCATAAACCCTGTAAAAACAAACGTCTGTTCTCTAATTAGCCATTCGCCTAAACAAATTTGAGCAAACTTTAAAAGATTGCGTGATAGGCGTTTTGGGTTCCACAGCTTTTACGCCTGATAGCGCGAAAGAAAGGTATGACTTTAATTATGAATGTAAAGAAGCAGCTTGTTTATGCTGTGTTGACGGCAATCTTAGCGGGCGTTGTTACATATGTAACACAGGCTATGTCTGGATGGCCCATTCCTGCCAGCGCTGGAAACGCATTGACATTTATTAGCTTTGGCTGCTGGGCTTGCTATTTTGTATGCGGTTGTAATGTGCGTGGCGCAATCAATTGGGTTGCTTCCATGGTTGGCGGCATTATCTCCGCCATCCTAATGTTTGTTCTGACTTTTGCATTCATTGGTTCCATGGGCTATCTGCTGGCCGTCTCTGTTGCAGTAACGATCATCGTTATCTTCATGATGTTTGCAGACAGAATTAAGCTCAATGGCGCTGGCGTGTTTATTGGAACGGCTTTTTACTTCGCTTTGAGTGCTTGCGGTGCCTTGACGACCTTTACCTTCAGCGATTATGCACTGGCTGGTGTCGCTGAACTGATTTATGCAGTAATCGGACTGGCTGCCGGCTGGCTGACGATTCAGTTCAGCATTCTTGCAACTAAGACGAAATAAGAAATCGCTTTTGCATAGCCCTATATGGTGCCGCATAAGTGGAAAAGCGACTGCAACTATAAAAGCACATGCTGGGTGCATAGGCAGCTGCCACAGAGGCTCTGAAGGCGGAGAACATTGAAACTATGCTTCCCGAGATGTTCACGGGAAAGAGGGCCGAGACGGTTCCTCTGAACATAAAAGCTCTGAAGCACGGCATGGCCTGCGTGGGTGAAAGCTTTTTTCAACCGATATACCCCCAATCATATATCGCTTGTATGCAACTTTATGTATGCTTGGCAGATTGAGTGATTGCCATAGCTCGATCTTCCCCTTCATTTGCCATTAACTTTGCCTCATAGTTTGTCTTTCTGAAAAAAAGATTGCTGCTCTTTTTGGGGGGAAGAGCAGCAATCTTTTTCTCCTGTTTCTTTCCTGCCTCAAAAAGCACGCCTTTTGAGGCAGGAAAATAGCAGCGAAAAAGATGCCCCGAGAGTGTACCAGAAACAGGCAAACACGTTCGGGGCATCTCAAATTAAATATGTGTCTTTGAATAATGATCCTGAGACACTGAATTATTGGCATTCAGCTTAAGAAGCCAAATTTCATTAGACTGGATGCCTTTTTGCGCGGCAAACGTCTCCTTTTTAATAAAAATTGCTTCGTGATGCTTGCTCAAGCAGAACAAACAGGGAAACTCAGCGCCCATCTACGGGCGCTGAAAACTAAGGTTCTTAGGAGTGCATTTCAATAAACCCCTGCATGAGATTTGTCAGATGATTTTCAAGGGTGGAGGTTGCTTCCTTTACATTTCGGGCGCTGATGGCCTTGCAGATCTTTAGATGCCCGGACTGCAGCTTTTTCAGGCTTACGGAATCTGTGAGTGCCGAAACGGTAAACCAATTTCGCATATTGCACTGTTCCCAGAGCTTCAGCAGAACGGGATTGTCGGTAGCTTCGATGATTGCACGGTGAAAAGCGGTATCGCAGTCAGTAAAATGCCGGAGATCACCGGCGCTGGCACAGGCTCCCATTTCTGTCAGCACATCTTCCAAACGAGTTAAAAGTGCGGAGAGCTGCTTGTCAGAGAGCAGCGTAATCGCATCCCGAATGCTTTTGGATTCCAAACAGATACGGACGCTGTAATTATCCTGAATATCCTTCTGCGTCAGCGTTCTGACTCTGGAACCCTTGAAAGGCACTGTCTCGACAAGACCCATGGCCTCCAGATCGCGAATAGCCTCCCGGACGGGTCCCTGGGAGACACCGAGTTCCTTTGCCCAATAGGTTTCAATAATCTTGTCACCGGGCTTTAACTCCCCAGCAAAAATGGCCTCTCGAATGGAATTTCGGATTTCTTCACGAAATACCTGACGGCGGGGGGGCAAGTCCACGGAAGACACGTTTGGCATAAAATTCACTTCCCACAACTGGCTGTTTCCAAAGAAAAATGGCCAATATCTTTTTACCATTATAGGAATAAAAGCGCATAAAGTCAATTCGCGAGCATGGATTTTGCGTTTCTCACAAAAAGCCAGATCAAAAGTTGTGCAAAGTAATAAATTATAAATACTTGATAATCGATAATATGAATGATAAACTGATGTTAACAATCGAATGCGGCGTGCATTCATAGAATAGTGGAGGTGCTTTCTATATGATCGATAAGGAAAGAGGCCTGTGGATTTATAATAAGATGAATGAGATCCGCGACTTCGAAGAAACGGCATGGACTCTCTTTACAGAAAATAAACTGCGTGGGTCTGTGCATCTGTATACCGGCGAAGAGGCTGTGGCAGCATCTGTCTGCTCTCAGCTTACAAACGAGGACTATATTGCATCTACGCACCGCGGCCACGGTCACTGCATTGCCAAGGGCGCGGAGCTGGACAAGGCTCTGGCTGAGCTGATGGGCAAAGCCACCGGATACTGCAAGGGCCGCAGCGGCTCCATGCACATTGCCGACTTCTCTAAGGGCAATCTGGGCGCCAACGCCATTGTCGGCGGCGGCATTCCAATTGCAACCGGCGGCGGCCTGGCGATCAAAATGCAGGGTAAGCCCAATGTGTCTGTTGCCTTCTTCGGCGACGGTGCTTCCAACCAGGGCACATTCCACGAATCCATCAATTTGGCTGCTGTGTGGAAGCTGCCTGTAATTTATATCTGCGAAAACAACCAGTTTGGGATGACCGTTCCTGTTGAGCAGTCCACTTCTGTTAAGAATATCTCCGACCGTGCTGCCGGTTACGGCATCGTGGGCGAGACAGTGGATGGCAACGATGTTGAGGCTGTCTATGAGGCATTCGCCCGCGCCAAGAAGCGCGCTGTTGCAGGCGAAGGCCCCACGTTGCTGGAGTGCAAGACCTACCGTTGGAGAGGCCACTGGACCGGAGACCCCGAGGTTTACCGTTCTCGTGAAGACGTTGAGTGGTGGAAAGAAAACAAGGACCCCATCAAGCTCTTCCGCGCCTATCTGCTTAAGAAGAAGCTGGCAACCAAGAAGGAGCTGGACGAAATTGAAGCTGCTGCCGCCGATAAGATGGCCAAGGCGGTGAACTTCGCCGAGAACAGCCCGGAACCTGATCCGGCACATGTTCTGGACGATGTCTTTTGTGAAGGTTAAGGGGGTACGAAATCATGGCTAAACTGACTTATGCGCAGGCTATTCGCCAGGTTATTGAACAGGAAATGAAGCGTGATGACAAGGTCTTTGTCATGGGTGAGGACGTGGAAAAGCTGGGCGGCGTGTTCGGCACCACCCGCGACCTGTACAAGGAATTTGGCACAGACCGCATCCGCAATACTCCAATTTCTGAGTCTGCAATCGTGGGCACTGCGCTGGGTGCCGCCTGTGCAGGTATGCGTCCTATCGCTGAGCTGATGTACTGGGACTTCGCATTTGTGTGCGCAGACCAGATTTTCAACCAGATGGCCAAGACCCGTTATGTATTCGGCGGCAACGCCAAGATTCCCATGGTTCTGCGCAGTCAGCAGGGCACCGGTCGTGGCAACGCTGCCACTCACTCTCAGTCTCTGGAGAGCATTTTCATGCATATCCCCGGCCTGAAGGTTGTCTGCCCCGCTACGCCTGCTGACGCAGCCGGCCTGCTGCGTACAGCCATCCGTGATGACAACCCTGTCTGCTTCTTTGAGCACAAGGCTCTGTACATCACCAAGGGTGAGGTTCCCGATGATCCTGAGTTTATGATTCCTTTCGGCAAGGCTGACATCAAGCGCGAGGGCACCGACGTTACGCTGGTGACTAACCTGCTGTATGTCAACCGCTGCCTTGAAGCTGCTGAAGAGCTGGCAAAGGAAGGAATCTCTGTGGAAGTCATCGATCCCCGCACTCTGGTTCCTTTTGATTATGACACTGTTGCTGCCAGCGTGAAGAAGACCGGCCGTTTGGTGGTTGTTCACGAGGCTCACAAGAACAACGGCTGGGGCGCACAGGTTATCACCGAGATCACCAACCGTGACTTCCGCGATCTGGATGCAGCTCCCATTCATCTGGGCGCCAAGGCTTGCCCGCTGCCCTTCAATCCCGGTTTGGAAGCGGCTGTTATTCCCAGCATTAAGGAAATTGTGGATGCCTGCAAGGCAACCATGTATCGCTGATTGAAAGGAGTACATCACCCTATGGCTTCAATCGTAATTATGCCCAAGCAGGGCCTGATGATGGAGGAAGGCACACTCACTAACTGGCTGAAAAAGGAAGGCGAGGTTGTCACCGCCGGCGAGCCCCTGTTTGAAATGGAAACCGATAAGCTGACTATCACCATGGATGCTGAGGCCAGCGGTACTCTGCTGAAGATCATCCATCCCGCCGGCGACGTAGTACCCATTACCAAGCCCATTGCTATCATCGGCGCTCCCGGCGAGGATATCTCTGCCCTGCTGGGCGGTGACGCGGCGCCCGCTGTGGCTGCTGCCGAAGCAACTCCCGCTGCCGCTCCTGCTGCTGTGGAAGTGCCTGTTGCGTCTGCCGCAGAGATCCGCGCTCCCGGCGAAAAGGTATACGCGTCTCCGCGCGCCAAGCTGCGTGCCGAGGAAAACGGCGTGGAGATTGCCGCTGTGGGCGGCACGGGTCCCGATGGATTGATCATTGAGCGGGACGTGAATGCCTATGTTACAAACAAGCCCCTCGTCACGCCTCTGGCTGCCAATGTTGCTGCCGCCAACGGCGTTTCATTGAACGATATTGCCGGCACCGGCTCCAATGGCAAGATCACGACAGCTGATCTGCCCAACGGCGCACCTGCTGTCGCTGCTGCACCTGTTGGAGAAACTGCACCTGCTGCAGCCGTCCCCGGCCAGCTTACCCGCGGCGTCCGCAAGGAGAATATGAGCGGCATGCGCAAGGCCATCTCGAAGAACATGCTGGCAAGCAAGGCCGCCAATGCCCAGACCAGCCACCGCATGAGCATCGACATGACCGAGGCCATGGCTCTGCGAACCAAGTACAAGGCGCTGGGTATCAAGATTTCTTACAACGATATCATTGTCCGCGCCTGCGCCAAGGCACTGAAAGACTTCCCCGTCGTTAACGCCTCCGTGGACGGCAGCAGCATTGTCTATCATGACTATGTCAACGTGGGTACCGCTGTGTCCGTACCCGGGGGCCTGATCGTTCCCGTAATCCGTGACGCCGACATCATCGGCCTGACAGGCATTGCAGATAAGTCTGCTGAGCTGATTGAAAAGGCTCGTGATGGCAAGCTGACTGACCAGGATTACCACGGCGGCACTTTCACCGTATCCTCTCTGGGTATGTTCGACGTGGATGACTTTGTGGCCATCATTAATCCGCCTGAGTCTGCCATTTTGGCCGTGGGCAAGATTGCCAAGACACCGGTGGTCGTCACTGACGCCGAGGGCGAAGATCAGGTCGTTATCAAGTCTATTTGCAACCTGTGCCTGAGCTATGACCATCGTATCATCGATGGTGCAGAGGCTGCAAAGTTCCTGCAGAAGCTGAAGTCCTACTTGCAGAATCCCATTCTGTTGGTTTGAGGAGGAAAACATGGCAAAGTATGATGTTGCTGTTGTGGGCGGCGGCCCCGGTGGCTATGAGTGTGCCATCCGTCTAAGCCAGAACGGTCTGAAGACTGCTCTGGTGGAAGAGGCGGAACTGGGCGGCACCTGCCTGAACCGCGGCTGCATTCCAACCAAGACGCTGCTGCATTCCTCCGATGTGTACTATGAGGCAAAGAATGGTGCGCCTTTCGGTGTAACTGCCGAAGGAGTGACCTTTGACTATGCCAAAATCATCGAGCGGAAAAATGCGGTTTCCAAGCAGCTGAGCAACGGGGTGGGCTTTTTGGAAAAGAGCCATGGCGTCACCGTGATTCCCGCCCATGCCACCATGACCGGTCCCCATACCATGAACCTATCCAACGGTGAGACGTTGGAAGCGGACTCCGTGGTGCTGGCCACCGGCTCCGTTCCTGCCCGTCTCCCCATCCCCGGCATCGATCTGCCGGGTGTGGTGGATTCCACCGGCCTTTTGAACATGACTGCCTGCCCCAAGCACATTATCATCGTGGGCGGCGGCGTTATCGGCATTGAGTTTGCCACCTTCTTCTATCGCCTGGGCGTCAAGGTTACCATTGTGGAAATGATGGATCGCATCCTTGGGCCTCTGGATAAGGATGTTTCCGATTTCGTGGAAGCCAAACTGAAGAAAAACGGCGTGGAACTGATTCTGGGCGTCAAGGTTGAGTCCATTGAAGAGGGTCTGAAGGTCCATTACGCCACTGTCAAGGACGGTGTCAAGGGCATCGCCGAGGGCGACGTGGTGCTGATGGCCGGCGGCCGCAAGCCAAATACCCGCGGTATGGGCTTTGAGGAAATGGGCCTTGCCATGGACCGCAGAAACTTTGTTGAGATCGACGGCCTGTGCCGAACAAATCTGCCCGGCGTGTACGCCATCGGCGATATCAACGGCAAGATGCAGCTGGCCCATGTGGCCTCCGCCCAGGGCATGATTGCAGCTGCGCACATTGCAGGCAAGCCCTGCAAGCAGCTGAATTACAATCACATTCCCTCCTGCGTGTACTGCAACCCTGAGACGGCCATGGTCGGCCTGACCGAAGAGCAGGCGTGCGCCACTGGGAAAGAGATTGGCGTGGGTACCTTCAACCTCTCCGGTAACGGCAAGGCTTTGACCATGGGCGAGAACGAGGGTTTTGTCAAGCTTATTTTCGATAAGGCAACAGAAGAAATTCTGGGCTGCCACATTATTGGGCCCCGTGCAACCGATCTGGCGGCAGAAGCTGCTGCCGTTATGGAGTGTGAAGGCACTATTTCTGAAGTTGGCAGCACCGTGCATCCCCATCCCACCGTCAGTGAAGTGCTGATGGAGGCCGCTCATGCCTGCCATGGAAACTGTGTTAACGCGCCCAAAATCCGCAAATAAAAATAGAAAGCTCCAGCGTCAGCCGGGACTTTCCCCAAAAATTAGGAGAAGCATTATGGAAATGGATTCTTTTTCTGCCTCTTTGATGGCAGACAAACGCGAAATTATTTTTGCGCCCACTGTTTATAAGTTCGATACATTTGCCCACATGGCAGAGGAGTTCAAGCTGAACGAGCGCGATGTGATTCTGACCAACGAGTTCATCTACACGCCGTTCATGAAGGACCTGAACCTGAAGTGCCAGTATGTGTTCCAGGAGAAGTTCGGCGCAGGCGAGCCCAGCGAGGCCATGATCCAGACCATGTACGACGCCATTCCCTATGACAGCTATGATCGTGTCATCGCTGTGGGCGGCGGCGCCATCATGGACCTGTGCAAGCTTTTGGGCTGCAAGCGTCCCGACACCGTCCACAACCTGTACTTCAAGCGATTCCCCGTCCAGCATGAGAAGGACGTCATCGCCATCCCCACCACCTGCGGCACCGGAAGCGAGTGCACCAACATCTCCGTCGCCATTGTCAAGGATGAGAAAAATGGTAAGCTCACCGGCGGCGAGACCAAGCTGGGTCTGGTTTCTGACGACATCATCCCCAACAAGGTGTGCCTGATCCCTGATCTGCTGAAGACCCTTCCCTATAAGCCCTTTGCCTGTTCGGCCATCGATGCTTTGGTTCATGCAACCGAGTCCTTCCTGAGCCCTCACCGCAAGACCATTACCTCCGAGCTGTTCAGTGAGAAGGCCATGAACATGATCCTCGAGGGCTTCAAGCTGCTGGACGAGAAGGGTCAGGAAGCCCGTTTCGAGTATATGGACCAGTTCATCACCGCTTCCTTCTATGCAGGCATTGCCTTCCTGAAGGCCGGCTGCGGCCCTGTCCATGGCATGAGCTTCCCTCTGGGCGGTACCTATCATGTGCCCCACGGTGAGAGCAACTATATGCTGTTCGGCGCTATTATGGACTACTATGACGCAAAGAACCCCACCGGCGAGATCATGCGCTTCAAGGAGTTGGTTGCCGACATTCTGGGCTGCAGGACGCAGGACGCCATCCCTGAGATGAACGCTCTGCTGCAACGTATTCTGCCGCTTCGCCCGCTGCGTGATGCCGGTTTTACCGAGGCTGACTTCAAGACTTTTCCCCAGAGCGTGGAGGCCAACCAGCAGCGTCTGATGACCAACGCTTACTACCCCTTTGATCTGGAGAGTGAAGAGGCTATCTACCGCAAGTGCTTTTAATTTAATCAGTAAAACCTATGCAGTCAGTTTGCTACCTTCATTTAAAACCTATCGTTTCTTTAATAAAACTGATTGCGTTTGTTTATTTGTTTACAGAGGGTTCTTGCCGCACTCTGTGAGCAAAGTAAAACAGCCACACTGGAAAACCGGTGTGGCTGTTCTATTATGGTGCGCATGGCATGGGCAATAACTTGGCGGTGAAGGTTCGCTATGCTCTCGGCAGCAGGAAGCGTTAACTGAAGGCAACAGTGCCCATGGTGAGGTGGAATCAGAGGGAAACCATATGTCAGGGAGAGTAACTCTGGCGGGCAAAGTTTCACGTCGACAAACAGAAATCACATATAAGGCCATGCAAGGGCGGACGAGTCCACAATAAAAGACAAAGTTCAATGCTGCCCGAATCCTACACGGTAAATGCAACGGCTATATGAAACGAAGGCCGCCAGCTTACAAAAGACAGATGTACCTGCGGGTAAGACCTGCCAGTCGAGGACACTCCCGGTTGGGCTACTGGCGCACTGCGCCTGAGACCGCAGCCATATCTGCATACTCCTAAAGAACTATACAACATACTCCGCAAAGAGCTTATCTGCGTTTTATGGATGCAGTGCTTATTTCTGACGTTTCTTTTTTTGCAGCTCCTGATAATACTGGCACATCTCATCGCCGAATCCTTTTATGTGCAAAAACATATACGCGCCGGCAGAGTGATCGTCCCGCTTGCTCAAATAGGTGTAAATCATGCGGTGCTGATCCACAAGATCTTTCAAAGAAAATTTTGTAATGGAGGCGCATAGATAAGTCCATTCAGCCATACGAAGCATGGACCAGATATGTTTCAATGCGGGACTTTGTGCGGCATCCATCACTAAAGCGTGAAATTCTTCATCCAAGTAAACAAATTTATCAAAATCTCCATTATGTTCCATTTCCAGTATCAGGGATTCCATTTCATCGAGCTGCTGCTGTGTTGCCCGCTTTGCTGCCCGTCTGGCAGCATATTCCTCCACGAATGCGCGGGTGTGAAAAATGTCTTCAATATCGTCAATCGTGAGGTAGCGCACAAATGTGCCGGAATACGGTTTTCCCTCCAGCATTCCAATCGATGAAAGCTCTAAAATTGCCTCACGGACAGGCGCCTGAGAGACGTTAAGCTCCTTGGCAAGCTGCGTTTCAACGATTCGGTCTCCGGGCTGATAGCGTCCTTCAGCAATTTGCTTTTGAATATAATTTTTGATGTTACCCCGCAGAGTTTCCTTTGCTGTATCTTTCTGAACGCTCTTCTTTTTCTGCTCCATTTGCATCTCTTCCTGCTATAAAAGGCCAATAATAGCACTGATTTAGATAATTTAATAAATTTTATACTGATTAAAGTCATCTGTCAAGAAAAAGAAAGCCGGGAAATCTCCCGGCTTTCTTGCTAATTTGATCCTTCTTTTAAAATTTCATCCACCAGTTGGACAGCCTTTTCTACGAAGACAGTACATTTGCGATACATGCCGTCGGATTTCAATGTGTGCTCTTTACAGTAGACTGCCTGCAGTTCCCGACAGGTCAGCGTGCCGAATTCCTCCTCAAAGCGGCATAAAAACTCCCGCACCGCAGCGGCGGACTCTGCCCGGGACTGGTCTTCCTTTGTGCGGCCGTTAACCCAGCCGAGAGCGGCGACTGCCGCCACAACGCTGCCGCAGGTGCTGCCCCGCTGCATTCCACCGCCAAAGCCGCTCATCATGCGGATGCAGTCATCCGGGGCGTCGATGACGTTCTGCTCAATCAGGGCGCGCAGAGTGGATTCCGCACAGTTTAACCCGCCGTTGTAAAAATAATCGGTGACTGGCACTTAAACCTCTTCCTGATATCCAACGTTCCACTTCTTCTGAAAATCCGGATCAATCCCGCGGAAGGCTATATGGCTTCCCTGCTCCGCACGAATGGCGTCCATCTTTTCAACAGCCAGAATCACAGCGTCGGCAATCCGGGTATAGCCGGTACAGCGGCAGATGTTTCCCTCCATCTCCTTGCGAATCTGAGCCCGTGTGGGATGGCCATACAGGTTCAACATAGCAATGGCGCTCATCAGCATACCCGGCGTGCAGTAGCCGCACTGCACGGCACCGGCCTCAATAAAGGCCTCCTGAATTGGGTGCAGACGGTCGCCTTCGGAAAGACCCTCAACCGTCAAAATGGTTTTCCCGTCTGTTTCTGCGGCCAGTACCAAACAGGAACTGACGGGGTGGCCATCCAGCAGGACGGTGCAGGCACCGCATTCACCTTCGTTGCAGCCCTCCTTGACGCTGTTCAGAAAAAGATCCTCCCGCAGAAAGCGGAGCAGCGTCTTATTGCAGGGAACGGTCTTGTGATAAAGCCGTCCATTGACGGTTACATGAATTTCAACTTGCTGCATGGTCAATCCTCCTTCCGGCTGCGAGGCAGCAGACCCAACTGTCCCGGATAGAGACGCGCGGGAATAGGGGCTGCCTTATCTGCGGCTGCTGCACGTTGGATGGCTTCGTGTACGACGGCAATTGTGACGTCGTGGAGCAGCCGTGTACGGAACTCTGCGCTGGAACGCCAGCTGGACCGGGGCCTGCCCTCTGCTGCAACAGCTTCTGCTGCGCGAACAATGATTTCATCGGAAATGGGCTGGCCTTCTAAGACGGCTTCGGCGCTGTGGCTGCGCATGGGTGTCGGCGCTGCCGTGGTCAGGGCGATGCGCACGTTATGGAGATTGCTGTCGGCAACCTCAACATAGACGCTGACGCCCATGAGAGCCAGGTCCATGGCGCTGCGGCGCATATATTTATAATAGGCACTGCCGCTGTTTTCAGGGGCCGGGGGGATTTGAATCCGAGTTAAAAGCTCGTCGTTGTGGAGATCAAACTTTTTAAAGCCCACATAGAAGGTTTCCAGAGGGATTTTGCGTTCACCGCCGGGGCCGGCCACGACGACCACTGCATCATGCACCAGCATGGGACCGATAGAGTCGGCGGAAGGAGCACCGTTCATGATGTTGCCGCCCAGAGTTCCGCGATAGCGAATCTGTACAGAGCCGACCTGCGAGCAACCCTGAAACAGCGCGTAATAATGCTGCTTAATAATATCCCATTCCTCAATGCGGCGATGGGAAGTCAAAGCGCCGAGGTCAAGACCCTGGCCCCTAACATAGCGCTGCCCCTGCAGTTCCGAAAGTCCCTTGATATCCAGAATGCGATCGGACTCTTTTTTTCCTGCATGCATATTGACATATACGTCTGTTCCACCGGCGACGGGTTTGGCACCAGACGCCTTCAGAGCACATGCCTCCTGAAAATCGTGTGGCATGTAAAGTTCAAAATCAGAGAGCATCAGTCCGTGACCTCCTTTCGGAATAAAATGTGTTCGGGTTTAATGGGCAGAGAATCAAAGTCGGTATTGCAGGCATGACAAATGGCGTTGGCGATTGCTGCTGCTGTGGGTACAAGGCCGGGTTCTCCGATGCCCTTGACGCCATACGGGCCTTCCGGGTGGCCATTTTCCACCAGGGTGATTTTAGTCTCCACATCAGAGTCCATAAAGGTCGGCACTTTATAGTCCACCATGTTTCCGTTGCGAAGATTGCCGTCCTCGTAAATCATTTCTTCCATGATAGCGTGGCCCAGACCCATGACAATGGCGCCCTCAATCTGCTGCAGGCAGCCGGTGGGGTTAATGGCCTTGCCGATATCATGGGCGGCGCCCATTTTGACAACCTTGACACGACCGGTGACGGGATTGACTTTTACAACAGCGGCCTGCGCACCGATCATCCACATGACGGTGGGGCGGCTGGACTGGCGACCGTCCACGGGAGGCGGATCAAAAATGTCAGAGGTGCCGTAGCGACCGATGGCGATGACGGGAAGCTGCTCATGCATAATGCCGGACTTGCCCACATCATTGATGTGGATACGCTTTTCCGGCTCGGATTTGTGCTGAATGTAGCCGTCGTCTGTATAGGTGACGTCTTCTGCGCTGCAATCCCACTTGATGGCAGCCAAAGCGCACAGCTGCTTTTTAATATCCTCACACGCCTCCAGAATGGCATTGCCGGAGTGGAAAGTCGAACGGGAGGAAGTGGTGGTTTTATCAAAGGGGGTCATGGAAGTGTCCACCGGGGGTACGCTGACCTTGTCCAAATCAATGTGCAGCGCCTGAGAGGCAAACTGCGGCATGGTGGTGGTGACGCCCTGACCCATTTCACGGCTGGCGGACCAGATGTACACGGTCCCGTTTTCGTTCATCTTCACAATGCAGGAGGTGGTGGAGGGCGTGCCGGTGAGCTTGTTGAAGCAGGCGATACCCTTTCCGCAGAGGTTGCCCTCCTCATCCACCCAGCGCTTGGGCAGCTTGTCCCAGTCAATGTTCTTGGCGGCGGCACGCAGACACTGATCCACGGCGCAGGTGGAAATGATTTCACCGGTAATGCCGACGTCGCCGTCGTGCAGGCAGTTGTGCAGCCGCAGTTCCAGCGAGTCCATACCCAGCTTGCGAGCGATAATGTCCATCTGATGCTCGTGAAGCGTGGCGGCTTCTGTAACGCCGAAGCCGCGGTAGGCGGTTCCCAGCGTGCGGTTGGTCATATAGACATAGGTGTCCACCTGACTGTTTGGAATTTTGTAGGGGCCGTTGGCAGCAAAGCCGGCGTTGTAGTCCACACGGGGGTTTGTGGTGACGTATGCACCGGCGTCCCAGTAGCCGGTGACCTGCTGGGCGGTAATGGTGCCGTCCTTTTTGACGCCTGTTTTGATGTGATACTGTACCGTGGAGCGGCAGACTGTTGCCTCAAACTCCTCGTGGCGGTCATAGGTAACTTTTACCGGGCGCCCGCCGCATTTCAGCGAAAGCGCAATGGCAAGCGGCTCGCACTTAGCCTCATACTTGCCGCCGAAGCCGCCGCCGATCTCGGTCAGCGTCAGGCGGACTTTCTCCGCCGGAACGCCAAAAATCTTAGCCATCAGGCCGCGGATGCCAAAGGGGGACTGATTGGGCGTCCAGACCTGAATTTCCTGTGTAAAGGGATTGGCAGCGGCGGTTGCGGTATGGGTCTCAATCAGCGTGTGCTGAAGCTGACCGCAGCGGAAAGAGGAGTCTACCACCAGATCGGCCTCGGCGAAACCCTTTTCGACATCGCCCTTTTTCAGATGGAACTGGTCGCCGATGTTGGTGCCTTGCACCGGGAAACACACGCTGGAGCAGTCGTAGCGGCTCCAGTCCTCATGAATCAGAGTTTCATTTTTCATGGATTCCTCGATGGTGTTGACCACCGGAAGCTGCTCATAGTCGACCTCCACCAGCTTGGCGGCTTGCCGGGCAATGGCCTCTGTTTCAGCGGCCACGGCAGCGACAGGTTCGCCCTGATAGCGAACCTTGTCCAATGCCAGAATGGGCTGATCGGCGATGAACTGCCCGTAGGGCTCTGGGTAGTCTTTGCCTGTGATAACGGTAAAAACACCGGGCAGGGCAAGGGCCTTTTCCGTGCGGACTGACAGAATGCGGGCATGGGGATACGGACTGCGGGTCAGCGCACCGTACAGCTGGTTGGGAAAGTTCACATCGGCACCGTATTGAGCGGTACCGGTGACTTTTGCAACGGCGTCCTTCCTGATCTGCGAGTGACCGACCACCGTCTCATCGCCGGAAGTTCCCTTGCGCAGCACAACCAGCCGATCCCATTCCCGGTTTTCTCGCTGGAAACCCTCAAAGGGGGATAGCGTATGCTTCTTCATGAACATTACTCTCCTTGCTTGTACGATGGAAAGCGAGACGCAGTATCCTCGTTCTCGGCAAAATACCGCTTCATCTCATCTCCGAAATTCTTGATATGAATGAACATATATGCACCAGCACTGTGGTCGGCGTGTTCCTTTAAAAAGGTGTAAATCTCACGATGCTGTTGAGCTAAGTCATGTAAAGAAATATGTGTGACCGCGGCGGAAAGAGCGGTCCATTCCACCAGACGCAGGGAGTCCCAGATGCGTTTCAGGGAAGGGCTGCGGGCGGCAATCAGCACCATTTCATGAAATGCGATATCCTCTTCAACAAAGACACTGATATCCGTTTCGTGATCCATCTTGTCCACAAGCTGTTCCATTTGAAGCAGCTGCTCATCGGTGATACGCTTTGCAGCCAGCCGGGCGGCGTACTCATCAATAAAGGCGCGGGTATTGTAAATATCCTCAATATCGTCTGCTTTCAAACTGCGGACAAAGGTGCCGGAATAGGGACGGTCTTCCAGAATCCCCATTGTGCCAAGCTCCAAAAGTGCCTCCCGAACAGGCGCCTGCGAGACATTCAGTTCTTTGGCAAGCTGCGTTTCCACAATGCGATCACCCGGTTGATAGCTGCCGTTTGAAATCTGCGCAACAATATATTCCCGAATTGCTTTCCGCAAGGTTCCTTTGGAAAGCTGCTCATTAGATGAGGCGGTCTTTTTAGGTGGCATAGAGGGCTCCTTCCCCAAAAGCGTTATTCTTTTTAACGATGATCGATTATGCGACTTTAAAATAATCGATTATTTGAATGGCTGAATTGTAGCTTATTTTGTCAGCTTTGTCAATGGAATTCAAAATGTTACTGAGAAAGTGCAGCAATTCGTTCACCTCTCTCTTTCAGATAGGCATCAAAACGCTCTTTCGTTAGATTCACAATCAATTCGGAGGGAAACTCCAGCTCATCGAGGAGGGCCATCATCGGAGAAACGTTGCCAACCATTGTATAAAAGTGAGCGTCACTGGAAACGCAAACGCGCTGACGGTGCTGCTTGCAGCGGAGAATGTACTGCTCAAGGGAGGGCAGGCTGCCGGGGCGGTGAGCTGTGGTGGAGTTGTTGTTCAGCTCCAGGAGCTTTCCCTGCTTTTTTGCTTCCAAAATCATGGCCTCAAAATCGCAGGGAACAGTGGGATCATCCGCATGACCAAGGATGTCAACATAGGGATTTCGCAGCATTTCCAAATAGGTCGCGGTGTTGGCATCTCGGTTGGCCCGCTCCGGAAACATATGCGTGTGAATGCTTGCGATCACGAACTCACAGAAAGAAAGGTATTCCTGCGAAATATCCAAATGATTCGCGTGATCGAGGATATTGACTTCGATTCCCTTATAAACCCGGATGCCATCCACAAAATCCGGAAGCATACGCTGACTGTGAGGAATAAAGGAGGGGGCACCCCCCTCAATTCCGGGAGCGTGCTCGGTCAGACATAGCCCTTTCATGCCCCGAGCCTTTGCTGCAGCGCAGTTTTCGGACAGTGTAGACCAGGCGTGACCCGAAATAACAGTATGGGTGTGGGTATCAATTTCAGGCGTCATCTCGCTTAATTGCATAAAAATTTACACCTCTTTTTGTTTAGTATTTTGACCAAAATGGGGAAAATCCACTTGACTTTTTAGGTCCTTTTGATAAAATAGCAACTATGTTAATAATCGATTATCAAGAAAGCGGCGCTGCGCTGAGGCTGATTTCAATATATCATCCATGAATTTTAAAATCAACCAAAAAATCACAAAATATATATTTTGAC
>Ga0183101_1000661_pt3 | contig 23774 bp, 37 predicted proteins | sample Biomet3_FD_127790 | JGI IMG/M metagenome (GOLD analysis project Ga0183101, IMG submission 127790) | Microbial communities from bioreactor (seeded with sewage sludge) at LBNL, California, USA - Biofuel metagenome 3 | ecosystem: Engineered > Bioreactor > Anaerobic > Unclassified ...
TGGATGACATTGCCTTCTGTGGTATTGAGGGTGCCTTCCTTTTCCCAAAGATCATACGGTACGTGATCCCGACGGACCCTTAAATCCATGTTCTCTTCCGGTATCCAGAAGAAGGGAAGCACTATGTACTTCTCGTCGTCGGTTCTCGGAGGAAACATGAGCACGAATGCCGTAATATCCGTAGTGCTCGAAAGATCCAGACCGCCGTAGCATTCACGACCTTTTAGTTCTTCCGGCAGCACCTTGAATCCGCATGCGTCCCATTTCTCCATCGGCATCCATCTTACCGACTGCTTTACCCACTGATTTAGCCTGAGCTGCCTGAACGAGTTTTCCTCGGCCGGGTTCTGCCTTGCTGAGCTGCATGCTGCTTCGACCTTGTCTATCCCGACCGTTATGCCAAGCGACGGATTCGCTTTCTTCCATACCTTGGGATCTGTCCAGTCCTCCGATTCGTCCGCCCCGTATATGACAGGGTAGAATGTCGGGTCGATCTTTCTGCCCTCTAATATATCGAGCGCCTTTTCGTGCTGTTCATAGCAGATCGAGTTTCGGTCCGTTCCTGCAGTTGTGATCAGAAAGTACATCGGCTGCATCCTCGCGTCCCCGGAGCCTTTCGTCATTACATCGAAAAGCTTTCTGTTAGGCTGCGTATGAAGTTCGTCGAATACGACTCCGTGTATGTTGAAGCCGTGCTTTGAATATGCTTCCGCGGACAGTACCTGATAGAAGCTGTTCGTCGGCTGATATATTATCCTTTTCTGAGATGCCAGTATCTTGACCCTTTTTCCGAGAGCAGGACACATCCTTACCATATCGGCAGCTACGTCGAACACGATCGCGGCCTGCTGCCTATCTGCAGCGCATCCGTAGACCTCGGCCCGTTCCTCTCCGTCTCCGCAGCATAGAAGCAGCGCTACAGCTGCAGCGAGCTCGCTGTTATGAGTAGGCAAAAACGAACGTCCTACAAGATACTGATGCGACGGGCTGTCCACCTGTATGCACTGCATGCCTCTGTTTTCTGTTTTCTCTATCGACCGTATATATCTGAAGTGGCTTCTTGTCCCAGGATCTCTTTCTGCGCTGTTATCCTGCTTTCTCGAAAGGCAGCTTACCTTAGTATCGCTGAATGCCGTGAACTTTACATAGTACAGCGTCTCTCCGGTCTCTTTTCTTCCGCACTCGGAGCTTGGCTTTCCCCAGTCGTTTCTCTGAGTCGATACCGCAGTTGTTACTGTGTTCTTTATTCCAAGGCTCCATAAAAGCTCGCTCACGCTTTCGGATAATGCTTTCTCCGTCGATGTGTAGACGCCCTGGCCTTTTCTCGTGCTTACAGTTCCGTCTGAATCCATTATCCCCTGAAGGAGCCTCAGCCTCTGATCGTATGACGCCCTGAGATAATTTACCGGTATCACCTTATCTCTGAAGCTTTCAAGAAGCACAGCCTTAAGCTCAGGTATCCTGCATATGATGCTGTCTCCTACGTTCTGCCATGAATGTATTTCGGGGTAATACGGCGTGATCTCCCGGAGCACTCCTGCGATGTCGCCTGTCTTTATCGTTATCTCCGGCTTCACTGCATTGCCGTTACCGAGCCAGTATCCCATAAGGTACGGTTCTACCTGAAGGTCCGCTTCTTCTGTTTCTATAGCTCCCGGAAGCGGAATGCGGAACCTTACGCAGCTTCTGTCACGCGGCATCCTGTAAAGCTCACCTGTAGTCATGATGCAGTGCTTTCTTTTTCCGCATGTATATTCTCCTTCCCACTGATGATGCTCTCCCGCTTCTATTACCTGGCCGTCTCTGAATGTGATCCTGTATGCCTGTTCATCGAAGTCGACTTTGCTTTTCGCTGTTACGTGACACGGCTTTCCCGTATCTGAAAACACCGTATCGCCTACGGCTATATTTCCCATATTCACAAATCCATCCGGAGTGGGAATTAGCGTATCAAGTGCGAGCTGCTTCCCCATCTTCTTTGGTATCTCGATATATGCGGTGTTGAACTGCCTGTACCCGTTTCCCTTTAGGACTCCGAACAGATCTCTTACTATCCGCTCCTGCCAGTCTATAAGCTCGAACGGCTTTCCGGCCCAGGTGCCTTTGGTGTGGCAGAGGCATTCAATGAAGCTCACCGCGTAGTCGGCAGCGTCCTTATCGTATGCGGAGCCTTCGGCCATGAAATCTGTCGGTTTGTATTCTTTTAGCTTCCGCATGATGCCTCCTTTCACGCAATAAAAAAAGGCCGTATGGCCTGTACGACCAAAAGAGCCTCTAAGCTCTTCTGGCAATCTTTAGTTGTATTCTTTCATAAGTATTGCGAGTGCTGCCTTTGCTTCGTATGTTTCAGGAACAATGTCCCAGCCCCGATCGAAGTTTGCTAGGAATTCACCTTCCTGCTTCAGCGTGAGCTTTGAAATGCGTCCTTCGTCTATCCCGTAGACGCTGGATTCTTCGAAGTGCTTCACCCAGTAATGAATAATGCAACCCCCTATTTTTATCGTTCCTTCGCTATGCATTTTTTCATTCCTCTCTCGTACTCATATTCATCAAACCCTTTGTAACCCTGAAGTGCTTTCCTTATCTGCTCCGGTGTGAACTTCTTCAGTTCTTCTTCCGCTTCGAGTATTTCCTTTAGAAGCTTTTCGCTACTCTTTTCCATGGCCGCTCCTTATCTTTTCACCGTCGTCATGAACTCTGCGTCCTTGATTTCGTAGTTTTCAAATCCGCCTGCCTTAAGGTAATTCTCGACCTGCTTCTTTGCCTGGCTTGCGCTGCAGGTCATTACCATGAAGTCCTCTGTGACCGCCATCGGAAGCGATTCCGGATCGACCGACTCTCCGCCAAAGTTTACTGTGACCTTGTAGCAGTGTCCTGTTTCTGCTGTGATTCCGAGCGCCTTGTTAGCTTCTTCTTTCTCCTCCTGCGCTGCGAAGTAGTCGAAGTCTGAAATGGTAATCCCGAGGGCTCTCATCTTTGCGCCTTCGATCGTGATCTTTTCTATGCTTGCTGCGTATCCTGCTCCGCAGGTCTCTGCAGTGCTCCATGTAAGTCTCAAGATCTTCTCGGCTGCCTCTTTCTTCGCTTCTTCGAATCTTGCTGTTGCTTCGTAAAGCTGCTTCTGGAGTTCGTCTCTGTATTCTTTCATGTTCTCTGTCATTTTGGTTCCGTCCTTTCGTATGTACAAGTTCTCTTTTGGTATGTACATTAACGCTCTTGACGGCACATATATCAAGTTAATTACGCATGTATTTCATAGTATTTATTCCGGATCTTCGCCGGTCATTATGAAGTGAACATACTCTTTTCTATGGTCTTCAATATAATTAACGAGATCATACATATCCATCTCGAATGCGATCCTCTGAACCATCACCACGTCGACCATATTAGTGAGGCCGGTACCCCTGATCTTTAGGATCTGCTCCTTTACTTTTTCAGTCATCGCTTTCCTCCGTAACTTTCCGGCATAGGTCTTCGCCGTATACGATGCTGAGGCTCGAGCCCGTATTCCAGGAAATCATTATAGAACCTATATCATCAACGCCTCTTACTTCTCCTCTGGTTCCGGTAGGCGGCGCCTGCGGATCATCCATGTGGACGAGCTCTACGATTGTGCCTGCAGGATATTCTTTCCTAAGGCTTTCGATGATTTCTCTACTTGGCGTTCTCATGTCTTGCCTCCCTGACTTTTATAGTTGCAGCTCTAAGCTGCTCTTCTGTTTTGAATGCGCAGTTTCCTTTAAGCCTCCTTAGGAATGCTGTCCTTGGCTCCGGATTTTCCGGTCCAAAGCCGATCCGGACCAGCCATGTTCTCATAGCGTACTTTTCGTTTTCCGGTTCGTGCGGCTTTGGCTGTATGCTTCTTCTTTCCTTTGCTTCTCTGCACATTGCGGATGCAAGCTCCGTATAGTCGATCGGCCTAATCTGGTTGTCACTCGGAAAAGTGAATGTGATTTCCTTCGCTGTAATCTTCACTCCTTTAAGAGCGTCTTTCCCGCAGCTCTTAAGCGACTCCATGAAGTCAGCCTTTGTTTCCGGCTTTGCACCTTCGAGTTCTTCGACAAGATTATCTGACGCCGACAGGACTTCGCTTCCCATAGCTTTTGCCAGCAGATACTGCCAGCTCCTTATCATGTTCACAAGATTTGTGAGCGCCTTGCCGTCATATCCATCTGACGGGATCTTGACTTCGATCTTTTCTATTTCTCCCATTATGTGTACCTCCTTATCTTTGGTACATACATATATCACTCTGAAAGTACATAATATCAAGCTAATTCTGCAGCTTCTGCGAAAGAATATTCCTTGCCGCCCCTTATGAGGGCCACGTCATCAGATGATCCAGTCTGCTCTATCATGCGGCTTACGACCACGTCGCAGAACTTCTCGTCGAGCTCTATCCCGTAGCAGATGCGGTCCGTCTGCTTACAGGCGACCATTGTGCTGCCAGAGCCGATGAACGGATCGAGCACTATGCATCCCGTCATGGATGAGTTCACGATAGGGTATGCGAGGAGAGGCACCGGCTTCATCGTAGGATGATCGGTGTTCTTCTTCGGCTTATCGTATTCCCAGATAGTAGATTCCTTCCTGCCGTTATACCATTCGTGCTTTCCTTTCTTCTTCCACCCGTAAAGGATCGGTTCGTGCTGCCACTGATAAGGAGAACGCCCGAGCACCAGGCTCTGCTTCTTCCATATGCAGCAGCCGGAAAGATAGAATCCCGCGTCCTGAAAAGCCTTCCTGAAATTCAGCCCTTCGGTATCGGCATGGAACACATATATGCTCGCGTCGTCCGCCATGACCTTTTCGGTATTTAGAAATGCGTCATAAAGGAACTGATAGAATTTACTATTTTCCATGTTGTCGTTCTTTATCTTGCCTGCGCTTCCTTCATAGTCCACGTTGTACGGAGGATCTGTTACGACAAGGTTCGCTTTCTTTCCGTCCATCAGTGCTTCGTATGTTTCCGGGACTGTGCTGTCTCCGCAGTATAGTCTGTGGCTTCCTATGAGCCACAAATCGCCAAGCTTTGTTACGGCTGGCTTCTTCAGCTCTTCATCCACATCGAAGTCATCGTCTGTGATGTCCTCCGACGTCAGCAGTTTATTGATCTCGCTGTCTTCGAATCCGAGAAGATCCACATCGAAGTCCGTTCCCTGAAGATCAGAGAGTTCGACGGCCAGCATCTCTTCGTCCCAACCTGCGTTTAATGCGAGCCTGTTGTCCGCGAGGATGTATGCCTTCTTCTGCGCATCGGTGAGATCTTCTGCGAACACGCACGGTATGGTTTTATATCCTTCCTGCTTCGCGGCTTCGATTCTTCCGTGTCCGACCAGGACATTAAAGTCCGAGTCTATCACGGCAGGCGATACGAATCCGAACTCACGGAGCGATGCCCGTATCTGATTTATCTGTGAAGGGGAGTGGGTCCTTGCATTCCTTGCGTAAGGGATCAGCTTATCCACTTCCACCTGTTCTATCTTTTTTGTATCTGCCATCTCTTATCCTTTCCTGGTACGGAGAAGTCTCTCCATCACATCGTCCTGCGGAGTTGCTCCCCGGTAATCCGACGAACAGTTCTCCTTTACGATCTGATATATCTGAGCCCACATCTGATTCACCTGTTTCATGTACGTCTGGCTCATACTGACGTAAGGCGACGCGATCGCGGCTCCCGTAGTAGGGTGCTTTGCGAGGAATCCGTATTCGGATATCGCACGCTCACACTGTATCCATCTTGCTACGAACATCGAGTACTCGCTTAAGACCTGGATGCTGACGAGCTTCTCGCAGCCGCGATCCTTTAGCCAGTTCCATGTCTCTTCGTACACTTCGTCAGCGCAGAGATCAATGCCATTCTTCTGTTTGTCTTTCATGTATGCCTTAGGCTCCGGCATATCGCTTCCGGAAAGTTCATCAGCTTCCGGAAGGTCGATCACCTTTAGCGGCCTCCTGCCGGGATTCCCGTCTGCTATCTTATCTGCCAGAGGCTTTGCCGGTCTTCCGCCCGTTCCCGGCAGCGGTCCTCGTTTTCCCATGTCTTATTCCTTTCAAATTGTGCTTAATACCCCAAAAACTTATGCAATTTTCTGCGCGTTTGGGACCGCCGGTCTCCATTTTTGAGCGCTGCAGAGATCAAGACCCCCCAGGGGCAATAAAAGAGTCGCCTTAAAGGCGACATGATTGAAAGCGTTTATGATATACTTATGTCAGCAGAGTTACCAGGTCTTCCCTGTCCTTGCAAAAGGATATATCACTAAAAGCAGCTCTGCTGTTATTTTGTTTCAAGTGTCGCCTGTAAAGCGACTATTTCATTGCCGGTTATGTTATACTTATATTTATAAAGGAACATCTGTCAGTTCCGGCTTTCGGTTCAACTTTTGTTGGATATCTAGCCATGGCTGCAGATGGTCCCGTAAAAAGCAGGGTATGTTAAGGGAGAAGTCTTAGGATTTCCACCCCATTGTACACCTGAAAAAGCAGCTTTTTCCACATGAGAACTGGCCGTTAAGGTTTCAGCCGTGTCTATAAGGGAGGAGCTGCTTTTATTTGAACCTGTACACCTTGCCGCCTTCTTCTGTCATAGTCTTAACGTCGTGACAGTGCTTGCACAAGGGCTGCCAATTGCTCTCGTCCCAGAACAGCTGATGGTTTCCTCGGTGAGGCACGATGTGATCGACGACTGTTGCCTTGGTGACTCTGCCTTCTTTTAAGCACGATGCGCAGAGCGGATGCTTTCTTAAGTAAGCTTTGCTTACCTTCTGCCACCTTGAAGTGTATCCGCGCTTTCCTGCCGACTCACGATCGGACCGATGAAGCGGCGCATGCACTTCGCAGTAGTCACCTTCAGTTAGGTTGGGACATCCCGGATGTTTACAGGGACGCTTTGGTTTTCTCGGCATGCTACCACCTTATTTCTCCCGCATAATATGTATCTGCGATCCACGTCTGAATGTCATCCGGAAGGGCGGCGATAAGTTTCTTCGCATAGGCTTCCGATTCGATTGCTTCGTTCTTCGTTTTATAAAAAGGGCACGCTGATCCCAGGCATCTTCTTACGCTCAGGGCTTTGCACATTGAGCCCTTCTTTGCAAAACAGTCAAGCATTAGGCTCACTCCTTCCTGCAATAGAAAAACCTCCGGGGATTTCCCAGGAGGCCTTCATCATTTTTTATCTTCTTTGCTAAGTATATACTATCACAACTGCCAGAGTGTCTTCAAGAACCACGAAGTGTCATCTTGCAAATTCATATACCTATTTTCATCGATATACTTTACTTCGATGCCCTACCGTAAGGATGAGTATAATCACTTTGTCGTCTTCAATGTTTGCCAGAATTCTGTAGTCGCCTACCCGGTATCTCCACTCTCCGCTTTTATTTGCCGTCAGTCCTTTTCCTTTAGCACGTGGATCTTCACACCCGACAAGGTTTTTCTCGATCCATCCTAAAATTATAGCTCGTGTAGGTGCGTCTATTTTTTTTAACTCTTTAACTGCCTGCTTTGTATACATTACGTCGTACATTTTTTATCCTAACATTTTTTTAATTTCTTCATGCGAATATGTCGTAGGATCTTTCCTGTATTCTGCCATGGCTTTGTCATAAGCAGCAAGGTCTATTTCATCTTCGATACGTGCAATGACGCTGTCTCTCACCAATTCCGAAATAGATATATTGTGCATTTTCGCATACTTTTTTATCAGCAACTCATCTTTGCTGTTAAGTCTCACTGATATTGGCATTGTGTTCTCCTCTTCTTTCTGTAATACATTGTATTACAATTATGCTTCTGAGTCAAGATGAATAATCGAAGCCCGTAAGGAAACGTTTATCTGCGGTAATAGAAAAACCTCCGGGATTTCCCCAGGAGGCCTTCATCATTTTTTATCTTCTTTGCTGATTATATAGTACCACAACTGCCAGAGTGTCTACAATAGACATGATGTGTCTTTTATATACCTGAAGTGTCCAATTTCGCCTGAATTTCTAAAAGTGCCTTGTCATGAAGCTTCAAAATGTAACGCCGCTCATAACCTGCAGCCTCAGCTATCTCCGTCCACTGCTTCCCGTTAATATAACGTGATGCGAGAACGATCCTGTAGTCGACGTTATCCATGCTGCCGATCATGTCGCATATCTGTTTCTTAAGGTCAACCAGATGATCGATCTCGTCATTGATCTCGTTCTCAAGGTCTACGATCTTGACTATCGTGTTCTCCATTCTGCTTTCTCCTCCAGCGCAGCTTTTCGGCATATCGGACAGGACGGTTGTTGCCTTCGTGGCAAGTGCGTAGAGCGAATCCAGCTGCTCAAGCTTCAGATCAATATCCTTGTCTATTTTATTTACCTGCATAAGGTATTCTTTTGCTATCATATCGGCACTCCTTTCTTAGCGTTTTTATTATCCTTTCGCCATCGATATCGCAGAGATCAAAGCACCATGATGACCTTAAGAACTTCTCGAGTTTTTTTATTACGTATGCCGCCTTCATATCCTGCCTGTGCATCGCTTTCCAGACGGCATGCCTATAGTCCTTTGCTGCCTGCAGCACGATCGATGCGGCAAGAGCCCTGTATGCTTTTTCAATATCATTCATGACGTCACCTACATTCCGATCGACTCATCGAGAAGCTTTTTGAGCTTATCAGCTTTCAGTTTTTCGGTATCGCGCTGGCGTCTTGCTTTCCTTAAGTGATTCTCAAGCTTATCGATCGACTTTACGGCATATCTCTCTATGACGCTCTCTTCTTTTATAATGTGCGATATTCGTTTCTCAAGTTCATCGTTCTTTTCCGCAAGTCTTCTTCTGTCTTCCATCATAATCCGGATGTCATCCGCTTTAAGTGCGACTGGACCGTTCTTTGTATTTATGATAACCATGTTTTTTCCTTTCTTTTCCTGAATGCGTCGCAGATCATGTGACCTTCGACTTTTTTAGATGTTACTTTGCAATACTTTGTTCTATCCGATCTGAAGATGCATTTATCACATCTGTACTTCCCGATCGCCTGTTTTATATCTATCATTTTGGCTTCCTTCCGGGCCTTTCCGCATGTTCCTATAGAAAGGCCTCTTTGCCGTTCTTCCAAAACCACCATTTTGTTACCGCTGAGTGGTATAACGCTGAACGCAGCATTTTCAAGGGCTGTAGGCATATAAAAGATATATAATATATATAATTACCCATAATATTATTAATATATATAAGGGACTATACGTTTCCTTTTATATTCTTCCATAAAGCCTTGTGTATTTTTTCTGCGTAGCGGTAATTTGGTAATATTTCCTTTAAGTCCTTGAAATCAAGCCGTTTCCGCTTCAACCATATGGTAATTTCTCAAAACATCATTCCTTCCTGGACCGCATATTCAAAATACTCATCTGCGTCCATGCTGCATCCCAGCTGCTTCTCGAATCTCGGCCTGTTAAGGGCAACGCATCTGCAGCTCTGGCCGGATATTGAAGCAACTTTTGTTTTGCGTTTTACATCGGTATCCGCATATTTCCTAGATATCATCCATACCAGAAGCGATTCCGGGCTATACTGTGCTTCCCTGCATGCATCGTCAAATACCGATTTGATAATATAGATATGTGACTTTGTGACTGAGCCGATCCGCCTTACAGCTTTGAACTCGTCGGCATAGAAGAATGCAATATTCTGCGTGACCCAGCCTTCGAGCCATTCGAATGCTTTCTCGTTCTGGTCGATGTCCTCGTTTGTAGCGAGGTACGGAGTTATGTCGGCAGCGCTAAGGGCAAGATCGTCACTAAATATCCATTCCGATATCAGACTGTCCGCCGTAAGAATCGTAGCTGCGCTGTTTGTCTGCTTTCCTCCAAGTTTTGAATCATCGGATAGCTGATCGGCAAATTCTTTGTAACGTTTTTTCGCAAGTTCCAGGCCGCCTTTTTTAAGGAGATGCTCCACAAATACCTTTCCGGCGGTCCCGTGATTGCTGCGAATGCTGTCCATCAGCATAGGAGCTGCGTTTGCCGGAACAACAGTTTTGTCTTCACAGTCGACATTTATGACTCTGTTTATTGATCCGCCTCCGGACCTGTCATTCGTTATGGGCATCTCACCTGACGTTATTATGCAGTTGCGCCAGGATGTGAGTCTGTTAACGCCGCCGAATTTATTGCCTCTGTCTCTGCCTCCGCCTTCTGCGAGAGCATAAATAGTGTTATCGAATGTCTTTCTGTCTTTGGAAAGCTGCAACTCGTCCAGCACTAAAGGCAGTGAATTAAGAAAGTTCGATGTAAGCTCCTTTGCGACAAGAGTGCTGTTGAATGTCCTTACGTATCTGCCTATATCGGGATATCCCCAGACAGAAGCCGCAGCGAACGCAGCAACACTTTTACCAGTTCCGGATCTCGTTCCCCAAATGTGTACTATGAACGGTTGGTTGCTTAAATGAGCTACAAGTACCGATGCGAAGCTCGATGCCAGAATGATTCTTCCCGGAACGTTGTCTTCAGTCCTTAATACGCTTACTGCACCTTTCCATGCATCAAGAGTTCCTGTTTGCTCGATTGATTCAAACAATGCCTTGAAACTGCCTGCTTCTACCATGACTGCTTCACAGTACGGAACAAATCCGTATTCCTTTATCCAGCCGCACCTTGATATGCACTGCTTTATTTCAATCTTGTCCTCGTTCAGTGCTTCGATTTCATTAAGGTACTGTACGAGATACCTGGCGTTTTCAGATGTGACCATTATCCCGTGATCAGCTGTCTGAGTTATCCTGGCAGCTGACGATACGACGCTTTTATCGAATATTTCAGTACGCCATCTGCCGTTTCTGGAGAATGCCAGCGCGATCCGCTCAAGGCCTGTATCGATATCTGCGACTCTTGCTACAGGCATGATCGGGTGAGGGCAGGCGCTTATTTCATTTCCGTGTCCGTCTGTTACAAACACACCGTCATCGTCGCACTCCCACATACCGGTTTTTAGCTCCATAGGCTGGCCTGCGAATTCAGTCACATTATCTGACATTGACACTACCTGCATCCTCTTCTGCATTTCGAAGTATGCCTTAAGACGTCTTGCAAATCCTTTGTATCCGACAGCTTTTGCATTTGAAGCTATGACTTCCTTTCTGCCTTCCATCTCGAACTTATTATTTCTTAGCCTGTAGATCTCTATGTACGGAGCGTCTTCGCGGAAATCCTGAAGCGTATATACCGGCCATCCTTCTTTCCTTTCTATTTCGTTATCCATTGAATCTCCTTTTCAAGTTTGCCAAGCTCTGATATCAGCGAACTTTCCAGTTCAAGAAGCCTTTTATCGTCAGACGTGAGCAGCAGGAATTCGAGTTTACGCATCACTGAGCTAAGGGTTTCTATCCGTTCCTCTATCTCACTACGCCTCTCATTTTTCCATCGGTAATAGTTTTTTATTAACTGTTCCTGTTCCCGTGCCTTTTTCCTTTCCTTATGGGTCATTGGCCTTTCGCTGAACACATGGAGAGAGAAGTCGGTATCGAGTTTAAGCAGCGCCTGCCGGAAATCCAACCCGAAGTAATCCATCACGAAATCGATCACGTCACCGCTTTTTCCGCACCCGAAACATTTATATCTTCCATTTCTGACTGACAGGCTCGCGGTCTTTTCATTATGAAAAGGACATATGGCGTATCTGTTTCTGCCGAATATTACGCCGTAGTTTTCCATGACGCCCTTAATATCGGTCCTTTCTTTTACAAGTCTTGCCTCATCCATTACTATCACTCTCCAATAATTCAATGACTCTTTTACCTGCTGCTTCCGGTTTGCAGAAATGAAAACTGCAGCCGTACTTTTCAGATACAATGTGCATGGCCCTTGCAAGCTGCGTCCCGGATATGACCATGCCGTTTCCAAGATGCACTCCCGCAATTCTGTAAAGTTCCATTACGCATGTCACTGTCTCTTCTTCTACAAGGAACATGAGATGGACTCCCGCTGCTTTCGCGTTATAGCACTCAGCATAAAAACGCTTTTTATCCGCAACGGACCCGCATAAGTTCTGTGCTATTTCAGACAGTCCTTCCTTTGTGTCGACTGCAGCTTTAGGCATCAATGCATAATCCCCGAAGGGGAGGCGGCACCGGATGACTTTTACTCCGCTCCGGTTCCAGACCTCGTTTTTAAGTTCATGTTTACCAAGCTTCTGCCTGGTGTCTTCGATCAACGCCATGGCTAGAACGGGACGTCGTCATCCGGGATCTCCTTAAAGGAATCGGACCCTGCGTCTACTGCTTCCGGCATCTCATCATCAAGCAATCTGTCTTTTGCTTGCCTGTAGGTGCCTTTTTTTATGTCAGATGCGGGAACAGTCTCCGCAACTTCCAGCTTGCACTTCGTTTTGCCGTCGTTTCCGACGTATTCCTTGAGCCTGCACACTCCGCCTACGAGCTTTCCTTCGAGCGCGTTTTCGTCGCCGGCCCATTCAAATCCATCGTTGGATTTTGCAATGTTGTTTATAAAGTGTTTAAAGAATCCTCTAGCTTTCGGCTTATGTGACTGAAAGAGTCTGAATCCCCAGAAGCCGTGTTCCTGCATGAGTTTTTCGTAGTAGTGATCATATTCACCTCCTTCGATATCAAGTTCGCACATCAGCGTTTCCTTTTCCGGATCGTCATGCACCTTTACGATACGGAGAATGTATCCTCCGTTTACCGGCCCTGCGTATCCGCCTGTATTTTCCCTGTAGTCATTTAGATCAAAATCCAGCATTTCTTTTCCTCCTGTTATTCTTCGAGCCCGATGAAGTCTTCGTATTCCTCCGGGCCATCCAGTACTTTTGTCTGTTTGCAGTAATCGCATTTCCCGCATCTTTCCGGCTGTACTTTTCCGACTTTTATATCGTGAAAGCGTTCTATCGTCTCTTCAATCACTTCGCCCGCAGACTGCATCTTCCAGTCCGGGATGTGGATCACGGCGATATCCGGAACAGTCTCCTTTGTGATTGCTGCAATGTAGAACGGCAGCGTCTTGTCGGTATTACTTTCTACAACCTTCTGATAGATGAAGGCCTGAAGATCGTAGCCCCAGGCTGTGATGAAGTCCGTATAGCCTACGCCATCCAGGTAGACTCTCCCGAAATCCTTCACGTATTTGAGATCGACGATCTTGTCGTCATGCAGCACATCGACCTTTATCTTGAAGTCATAGCCGTACACCTTGCCTGTCATGATGACCTGCTTCCTGCCGGACATGTATTCCATAAACACATCGTCTCTTGCCGCGCGATCCACTGCATCCATGCATTTCTTGTACTGAACCTTGAGCATCCCGTCCTTTTTAAACATCTCCGGGTGCTCGTCGATAAACATGTCCATGCCGCCTGTCATCCAGGCATCCACAAATTTTCCGACTGCGAATGCGTCCGATTCTGTCCTGACGAAATCGTCTCTTGCTTCGGCAAGGCCTTTTGCTTCGCACTGAAGGAAGCTTTTTATCTGCGAGCTCCCGAAATATCTCATGTTGTTTTCGACCGAGAAGTAATTCATTTCATTTAGTTCTTCCATCATTTCCTCCTACTTAGGTTCTCTGTCTCTAATTCTTAAAGCCGGCTTCATTCCTCCAAACGCGGATACCGTCGCATAGAACAGCTGGATCTGGTGCCCGGCCCAGTCCTCGATGCATTCTTCTCCGGTCGCCTTGGCGATGCTCTCCTTATTCGTCTTGTTCAGGATCATAGGCTTAAGATTATCCTTGAAATAGCAGATGACCGCTTTTTTTACTTCTCCTGTAGTAGGATTTGATAAGTCTTCTTGCATGACTTTGTCGATCGTTGCCTTAAGGTCCTTCTTTTCCGGCAGATCCCATGCGCCAAGATACTTGTGATCGCATGTCGCCTGCCACGGCGTTTTACTCATTTTAATTTCCTTTCTGTGACTTAAATCACCTGTTCATTGAGTTGGTTATCAATATCGAATCCAGAATCTTCTGCTCCTCCGGCAACATGATCTCTCTGTACTTTTTTAGAAGCTCCGTCTGCTCCTTTGTAAAGTACTTCTTATCCATGCGGTATCCGGGTATTACTCTTACTCCGCCTGCTGCTCCCGGAAGGACTTCTATGGGGTAGGAGAGGGAGATGACTTCGATGTCCGTCCTTATAGTCCGGTACGAGACATCAAGCTGCCTTGCGATGCTGCTTAGGCTCGTAATGCTGTTTGATTTTATGATCTCTATGATCTCGAGCCTGCGTTCGATCGCAGTAAGCTTCATCTCTTTCTCCCTCCTTTCCTCTGGATTTGTTTTGATGATATGATTTAATGTGGCAGGTTATTTGCCACATTCGGGTATATGTTTTGAAATATATAAAAAAACCGGATGACAGAAAGCATCTCTACTTTCAATCATCCGGCTATTTGGTGTCTCATAAAGGGCCCGTTGCTCGGTACGCATCCTAATTCAATTTTTTATCGTTCGTCATTTTACACGCCGCGGTTGTAAGTCCTCCAAGTTCCAATACCGCTATATATCCACACTTCGTACACTTTATTTCCGCAGTTCCTTTTGCATCTGACGATACACTCAGCAGCCTTCTTCCGCATCTCGGACAGCGGATCATTACGCTCTTTTTCATATGGGTTCACCCCCTCGATACTGTTTGTTTCTAAGATCGAGTCCGCTCATGATATGGTCCGACAGTTTCATGATGTTGTTTTCTACTATCATCACGCGGCAGCCATCCTGTGTGAACCTGACTTTTGTTATATATCCTCCGTTGTTGATTTCTACTGCCCTCTCATCCGGATATACTGTGCAGACCGTTTTACCTTCCAGGTCTATTACTTCTCTTTCGTTCATCTCACACCTCACAGCTTAAAAAGCTCCCATCGCGTTTCATCGTAATAATATCTGAGATCGAACCTGTACATATTTCCTTTGATCTCACTCTGGCAGTGAAAAAGCAGCACGTTCTTCCCGCAGTATTTCTGTTTTTCTGTGTAAAGGATCGTATCGACCTTCACTGTTACGGTCTTTCCGTATTCGGTCTGATATTTTATTTTATATGGCCTCGGCATATTTGTGGCTGCACTGAATACGACCAGAGCATCTGCCGGTAAATTATATACCCTCATGTTCTGCCTCCTGATCAATTCTATTTTCATGATCATTAGTTTGTTTTTTAAGAAAAGATGCTATTATTAATTAAGAAAACTTTTTTCCTCCAGCCCCAGCATCTCAAAGATTTCATCTTCCGTTTTGTCTCTTATCTTCTCAAGCAGCACTTTCGCTGCCGTTTCCAGATTTCCAAACTCTGGAAGACTTAAATATATTATTCGTTGTGTATGCTGTGACAAGTGTTTATCCGTACATTCCGCTATTAACATTGTCCGCCAATAATGTGGATGGCTTTCCGTAAACTCCTGCATTTATTTCAGGCCTCCTTTATGAAACCGTTTTTTATATTCAGCTTCCTATCATCAGACCTCCCGTATCCGGAGAAGGGAAAAGTCTCCGCAGCAATACTTATCTGATGTGGTTTTATTATATACGAACAAATGTTCTTTTTCAATGCCTGGTTGTTCTTTTCTATTATACGATTTTGTTATGGGAAAGGGGGTGGATATAAAACTTTGGAGAGAGTAATTTTTAGGATACTATACGGTGTTCCTTGTGATATACAAAGTAGCTATATCTCCAGAATTAAAAAAGAACCGATAGCTGGTACAAGCACTCAGGGTGCAATTCCCGTCAGCGGTGGCCATATATGGTCCTTTTATATAATATGCTTTTTTAATTGCCGATACAAAACAATTTTATTTCTCTGGTTCCAGGAGATGCCCGAGCCGAATGAGATCAAAGCCTACACCGAGTTCATCGCCGCCATCTGCCGGATGAGTAAGGAGCAGAAACGCATCAGCGCGACGGAGCGGCCTACGAATAATGAGAAGTCCATTTTGGTTATGGAAAAGAGGGTAATTATACAAGTTTCAGAGCGAGTATTTTTTTGCGTACCATATTCCTAGCAGCGTGATTCGCATCTTATCGATGCCAAAATAAAAAGCCGGCACATCAATAATGCACCGGGCATATTCCCTAATATTGAAGAAGGCAGTCACCCTGCAAGTTCAAAATAATAAATAGAATGATAAACAGCAAATCTACTATATTATTAATTATATGCCTTCGTATAGAATACTATCGTGGTTTGTGTTATTATTGAATAGCTCAATAATGTGTTGTGTTGAGGAGAGGATATGTGTAAAAAAAAACGTACTGCTTGTGAGTTTACGGTAAGTATTGTGGTATCGCTAATGATATCAATTCTTTTCTATTTCCCTGTTGCTAATGCATATGCATCGAATGCTTCGGCTTTTAACGCAGCAGTATCATCATCTACTATTTCTAATGAATACGGAATTTATGTCGGCGATCTTGTCAATAATATCAAATCCGGAAATGGTACATTCACGTTTGTCAATGGAGATGTTTACACCGGAGCTTGGGCGAATGATTTAATGTCTGGGACTGGAACCATTACATATAATAACGGTGATCGTTATCAGGGACAGTTTGTTGATGGGAAGCGTAATGGCCAGGGAAGATATGAATTTGTCTCCGGCGCGTATTATGATGGCGAATGGTCAATGGATAATGCCGACGGCGATGGCGTGTTTGAAAATGATAAAGATGTTGAAATGGATGGCACATTTGACAATAATCTTTTCGTTGATGGAACTATTTCCGGTGAAACATCAAACGCTTCATTCCAATTCGATTATGCAAATCAGGAGATTTATTATGTGTACTTCGACTTTGATTCGGGAACTTCTATTTATGGGGACTTCATTGATGAAGAGTTTACCGGTGAAGGAACATGTGAATATGCTAATGGCGCAAAATATGTCGGACACTATAATAACGGCAAACGCAGCGGAACGGGCAAATATACCTGGGCTAATAAAGCACATTATCAAGGCAAATGGGCAAAGGATAAAATGAACGGTCACGGTGTTTATCATTATAAGAAATCCGTCAAACCTTATTTAAAGGGTAAATTCAAAAACAATAAACCGAAAGATACATGTACTTATGTCAATAAACATGGCAAGAGCTTTAGGACGTTTTGGAAAAACGGAAAATGCATTGAAGTCACAAGAAAGTAGAGGTTTACAGTGAATAATTTCCCTGAAATCAAGAAATCGATAGTGAACTTCCTCGAAGAAGAGGAAGGCACTATTACGAGGAATAAAGTAATAACAATTGGATCGATGCTGCTCATTATGGGCTTGGTGATGACAGATACTGTATATGCAGCCCATGGCTCACATGTGTCACATGGTTCACATAGTTCACATACAAGTCATACATCAACGGTTCATGGTTCGCACAGCAGCCATTCATCATCGTCACACAGTTCGCATAGTTCACACAGCAGCCATTCCTCGAATCCATTACCAAGTGAACATACACTAAACGGGATCAAGACTCCGGCTAAGACACCTTCGATTACCGACCAGGATATTGGAGATACTGTAGTAAGCCCAAATGCAACACCTATCACTAAATAGGTATCATAACGAAGACTGAGGTAATAATGTTTAAATTTTCAAAGGAGCTGTACCCAAAAGAAGCATTGATTCTTGCTGCCTATTCATTTACGGATATGGCATATGTACATTTGGATGCTGACAATGATTCATTTTATGTTGACGTTACTCCGAAAGCTGGTAAGGAGTCATTAGCAATTGATGAATTTAAAAACGAAATGCTTGCACAAACTGCAAGACTGTCTGTCTATAGCAGGACAAAAAATATCCGTGAGATGCTGATAGCAAGATCTGTGGCATCATCAATGATTGTTAATGGTATGTCTGATAGCAATGGCGATCAAAATATTGAAAACGATAACAGCGTCTTTCAGGATTGGTTTACGGACAATGAATAGCGTAACATTATTATTAAATAAAATGATCTATAGCATTAATGATTTAGCGGTCGCGGTCGAGGCATATAAAAGTATTGCCAGTATTGTCATTAACGAAAATGAACAATACTATGCATGTGGAATACAAAGCGAGATTAGTGCTGATATGGTAAAAAATGAATTTGAGAATTATGTCATAGCGCTTATGAATAGCAGGAAAATCTGATGACAGCGTATGCAATTATTTTATTAGTAATGCTGGCAGCATTATGCGCGATTTCAACATATTCAGACTTTGTCAATGGAATCATTCCTAATATTATAATAGTTATATCAATTGTATTGGGGTCTGTTGTGGATATTATATACTTTATTAATTATCCACAATATTTTAGTAATTTTATTTTCAAATTAATGACCATGACTATAATATCAATAATATTATATGCATATCATATATGGGCTGCCGGTGACAGCAAATTGTTGATTGCTATCATGATCATGATTCCAGGAGAAGTGGTGTATGACTGCAAGAAAATCCTTGCTCCTACTGTCAGTATCATTGTAATATCCTTTGCCATAGCCTTTGTGTACATAGTGGCAGTTTCTATTGCTGCAGCCATTCGGGATCATCATCTCGATTTGGGGATTAAAGGGTTCAATATTAAGATCGCAATCAAACAATATGTTTTTTGCGTATCTTATGTAACTATGTTCGATATCGTTATAGCTTGTTTCGCTTCGAAATATTATTCATCCAATCTATATCTGATTTGGCTGATAAAATTAATAATCGTTATTTCGGTAATTAATTATTCCAAAACACAAAATGTTATCGCTTGTATCATGGCAATAGCAATAACAATCTTCCTCGGTGCAGAGCATCATATGATTATAGGAAAAATGACAGGAATTAATTATAAATGGCTGATATTAGTTTTGGCGATTATTTTCCTGCGCATGATAGCCGAACGATATAATTACCAAACGATTAAGACGGAGAATATTAAAAAAGGCGATGTTTTATCTGCGCATACAGTATTATTGTTTGAGAATTCAAAGATCGTAGGTTTGCCGCATAGTACTACTGAAGACATTAGAAGCAGGGTTTCAGAGAATGAAGTGGAGAGTATATTAAGATGGAGAACATCTTCGAAAGGGCGAGATGAATTGACGATAGTCAAGAAAATTCCATTTGCAGTTTTTATTTCTTTAGGAACGATTGTTTATTTGGGGATGAGGTTTATTAACATATGAATTATTACATGAAATCATTAGAGAATGACACCGGCATATATTCACTGGCCTTTGATTCAGCAGTGTTTGATGAGTTATGCACGCGGAACTGTGGAATCATGCAAGTATATAACTCCATGGTAAGATTGATCATAGATGGAGATTGTATCGAAAGATCTATTACTCGGGAAGAATATGAATTGTTATGCGATATGGATAATTATAGCGTTGTGGAAATCAATAAAGGCATTCTTGAAATTCTGTATCGTAATGATTCAGATGATAACTACTTGATATTTACATCTCATTGCAATTCAAATTGTATCATGTGCCCGTCTTCGGACCTTTCTCGTCAAAAGTCAAATGATCCATCAACAGATTGGTTGGTTCAATTGATCAATCAGATTCCGATAAGTGTGCGGCATTTAACTATTACGGGAGGCGAACCAACACTTTTAGCAAAAGAATTTATTCAATTACTGAAAGTGCTCAAGAATAGATTCAATAATACTGAGTTCCTACTGCTGACGAATGGTCGGACTTTTTCTGATACGAGATTCTTTGCCGAATTCATGAATAATGCTCCTGCAAAGATACAAGTAGCGATACCGGTATATGGAGGAAACGCTAAGAGCCATGACAGTATTACAAGGGCTAATGGTAGTTTTGATCAAACGATGTGTGGCATTAAACATTTGCTTCACCAAAGATTTGCTGTAGAAATACGAATTGTTGTGAGCAAATTAAATTATCGCAGCATTAATGAAACTGCGGAGTATATTATTCGCAACCTTAAAGGTATTAAATGCGTAAATTTTATAGGAGTGGAAGCAAGTGGAAATGCTGCAAAGTATTTTGACTATGTATGGATCGATTATGATATCGCCTTTTCAAGTATCAAGAGTTCTTGCATAAAGCTTATACAAAATGCAATAGATGTAGGTATATATAACTTTCCGCTCTGTATGGTTGAAAGAGATTATTGGCCTATCTGCAAACAAAGCATTTCGGATTACAAAGTAAATTATTACCCCGAATGCAATGGATGCCAGGTAAAGGCAGAATGCGGAGGGATCTTCGAAAGTACGAAAAGGTTTGCAAAGCCAAGAGTAAAACCTGTTGATGGAGGAAAAGATGATTAATTATTTCAACTATAAACCGTACGGTAATCACGAAGTACTTATTACAAACGATTACGGAAGATATATGTTCCTGGAGAAAAAGTCGTTCGCCAAACTACTATCTGATGAAATGCATCCAAATGATGCTGAATTTGAACAATTAGAACATAACGGATTTATTACTAATGGTCATACAGAGCGTTATTTCTTAGATTTTCAAGAACAGTATCGTATGGCTAAAAGATATTTATTTAATGGGCCGGATCTGCATATTTTTGTGGTAACGACGCAATGCAATGCAAGATGCTGTTATTGCCAGGCCAGCGCATCCAATAAGAAACATGGGAATATGACAAAAGAAGTGGCAAGATCAGCTGTGGATATTGCCTTAAAGTCGCCTGAAGATTATTTGACGTTTGAATTTCAAGGAGGCGAGCCATTGGTGAACTTTGGTATTATAAAGTATATCCATGATTATGCAGAAACCAATAAAGGCAGCAAAATCCTTAATTACACGATTGTAACTAATCTATCATTGATGAATGAAGAAATAGAGGATTATCTATTGGATAATAATTTTACCGTTTCCACTTCAATTGATGGCAATGAAGAGTTACATAATCTTAACAGGCCAATGATATCCGGCGAAAATGGTTTTAAGCAAGCTGCAAAATGGATGCGCAGCTTACAGGAAAAAGGAATACAAGTGGGAGCGATACAGACAACGACGCGTGCAAGTTTAAACCAACCAAATAATATAATAGACACATATGTTGAATTAGGAGTAAAGCAATTATTTGTGCGGCCATTAACGCCTTTGGGCTTTGCAAAAGAATCCTGGAATGACATTGGTTACACGGCCGAGAAATTTATTGAGTTCTATGAGAAATGTTTAGATTATATAATAGAATTAAATAAGGAAGGAGTTGCTCTATGCGAAAACCATGCCAAATACTTTTTGGGTAAAATCATGCACGGCATGGGAAGTGGATATACAGAGTTAAGATCACCATGCGGCGCAGCTTTTGCTCAAATGGCATATTACTATAATGGCGATATATATACATGCGACGAAGGACGGATGCTTGGTGAAATGGGTGACAAGGCATTTATGATTGGCACGGTGCACGACCAATACGATGAATTGATGACGAATCCAATTTGCCAGGCGGTTTCAGCTGCATCTACTTTAGAATCTATTCCGTATTGTTCTGATTGCGTTTACAATCCATACTGCGGAACCTGTCCGGTAATTAATTACGCTTTGTACAATGATATTTTCCCAAATCACAGTAATAATTACAAATGCAAAATATATAAAGGCTTATTGGACAAGTTATTTTCTATACTACATGATGGCAACGAAGAAACGATCGATATACTTAAGAGCTGGTAATTTCAGAGAAATGAGCGTAACGCATTTTGTTTAAGCTCCTCAATGTTATCAACAGAATTTCCAAAGAACATTATAGCAAATGTTTAAAAATGTGTGATAAACATTCCTGTACTGCTTCATATAAGCGGCATCCAGATATATGTTTGAATATTCGCACGAATCTAGGATTTGTGATAATATTACTATATTAGTTTTAATTGTGTGTGAGGAGAGCTATTATGAATAAGTCAAAACAACGAATCGAATTGTTCTTGTTAACATTGATGCTGTCTTTTACGATGCTGCTTTTTTTCCCATTCGATGCATCTGCAAAAGCTCAAAAACTTGAAATAACGTGGCTTAATGTGGGGCAGGGTGATTGCGCTTATCTTGAACTGCCAAACGGAAATGATATCCTGATCGATGGCGGCCGAGCCAAATATGGGAACTCCATCGTAAGTCAACTAAATAATAAAGAGAAGAACATGACACTTGAAGCCGTCATAAACACGCATCCAGATGCGGATCATTCCGGTGGGCTGCAAGTTGTTTTTTCACAAATGAAGGTTAAGGCATTCTATTATCCTGGTGATACTGTCTATGATACCATTACGGCAAAAGATCTGATGTCGCAAGCAAAATCAGAAAGCGGATGTAAAGTTATTGATGCTTCTGCTCCCGGAAAGAAAATTAATGGTGGAAAAGGATATATAAAATTCATTCAAGGTTCAAACGATTATTCGGGAGATAATGAAGACTCTCTTATGGTCTACATCCATTATAACAAGTTTTCTGCTGGCATTTTTGGTGATGTGCAAAATGAAGCGCAGTGCGCAGGTGTAGAACATAATCTTAATGTTGTTGAGGCTCCTCATCATGGATCAAAGTATTCTTCATCAGCTGAGTTTATCAAGCGATACGATCCTGAAAATGTAGTAATATCTGTTGGAAAAAACAGTTATGGCCATCCCAATCCCGAAACTTTATCCAGATACAAATCATATGACAGCAAAATGAAATTTTACCGTACGGATACGTGTGGCAATATAACTCTTAAAACCAACGGGAAGACATGGAAATTCTCATGCAGTCCGGTACCTGTAAGCAATTCAAATTCAGGGAATTCATCCAATGTAAGCAAGAAGAAAACAGTTTATATTACAGCAACCGGCAAAAAATATCATTACAAGAAAAACTGTCGTGGACTTAGCAGAGCTAAAAATATTTATAAAACCACTTTGGGAGCAGCGTTAGGGCAAGGACTATCCCCATGTAGTATTTGTGCTAATTGATACATTTTTGAGGCTTTAGATTGATGGAACATTTTCGATTCAAGGACAAGTTGCACTCTTTTATTAATGCCGAAACCAAAGGCGGCCAGGTATATTCCTATGTCATGCTATTTGCCATAGCTGTAAGTATTTTGCCGTTGTTTTATAAAACGCCGCCACGTGTTCTTGACTATACGGATATTATTACAGTTGCACTGTTTATATTTGATTACATTTTAAGATGGATTACATCTGATATTGGAAAAGAAAAGAAACCATTAATATGTTATTTAACATATCCTCTTACTCCGTTTGCAATAATAGACCTGCTTTCGATACTCCCTGTATTCGCTGTACTTAACAAAGGATTTAAGCTCTTGAGAATCCTAAGGGTATTCAGAATATTCAGAGTGCTGAAGTTTTTACGCTATTCAAAGACGTTCTCTGTGATCATCACTGTAATTAAAAACGAGCGCGGGAAACTACTGGTTACAGTATTATTTGCAATCGGATATGTAGTGGTTTCTGCGATGATTATGTTTTCGCTAGAGCCGAATAGTTTTAATTCCTTTTTTGATGCTATGTATTGGGCAACAACAGCATTGACTACCGTTGGTTACGGAGATATATATCCTGTAACGGTAGTAGGAAGAATAGTAAGCATGGTTTCATCTCTTGTGGGAATTGCTATCGTAGCGCTACCGACTGGTATTATTACTGCTGGTTTTGCAGCAGAATTAGACAAAAATAAGAAATGATCACCACCTGATAGCAACCCATGTCCCGCGATCATTGTGTTTGCATCTCCACCCGTTTTTCATATATCTCATTATCTCCGGAGACTCGTCTTTTACCGATAATAAGGCGCAGATCGTGCCATAGCCGTA
>Ga0183101_1000602_pt1 | contig 23771 bp, 18 predicted proteins | sample Biomet3_FD_127790 | JGI IMG/M metagenome (GOLD analysis project Ga0183101, IMG submission 127790) | Microbial communities from bioreactor (seeded with sewage sludge) at LBNL, California, USA - Biofuel metagenome 3 | ecosystem: Engineered > Bioreactor > Anaerobic > Unclassified ...
CACGAGAGTTCTATCCTAAAGCAAGGACTTACTCTATAGGACTAAACTTAAATTTCTAATTTGTAAATTTTGTAGCATATGAAAAGTGTATTAATGAAAGTATTATATACAGCCTCTATATCTTTTGTCCTTATGTCTTGTACAGATCTTAATGAGAATGTATATGATAAATTGCCGACCGATAAATTCGGAACGACAGCCGAACAAATAAATGCAGTTATGGCTCCCGCTTATCAGTCTTTAAAATATTTGTTTAATTATGATGGTCCGTGGGGAATGGCTGATTTAACCGCTGATATTTTAATTATTCCTACACGTGTTGGAGGAGACTGGTGGGACGGTGGACAATATATGGAGCAATGTATGCATACCTGGAGTTCACACTCCTATTCTGTAGAAAATTGTTGGTCATATTGTATGACAGGACTAACCACTGTGAATTCTATCTATAGCATTATCGATGCGAATACGGTGATGAGTGATGAATTGAAAACAAGGTATCTTTCAGAATTACGAGGATTGCGTGCTTTATGGTATTATTTTATTATTGATAATTTTGGCAATGCCCAGCTTGTTACTGATTATAAAAATACATCACTCCCTTCTGTTACAAGTCGTGCAGATCTTTACAAATATGTGGTGAAGGAACTTACAGAAATAATTCCCAATTTGCGTTCGGACGTTTCAGATGCAAGTTATGGCAAATTCACTCAAGGGGCAGCTAGAATGGTGCTAGCAAAGATGTACCTGAATGCTCAGGAATGGGTCGGTCAACCTAACTGGCAAGGTGTAGTTGACCAATGTGATGAAATAATGAAGCTCAATTACGTAATTGAATCTAATTGGAAAACGAATTTTGCGGTTCATAATGAGGTTTCAAGAGAAACTATTCTTCCAATTTGCTTTAAAGCCTCTGACGATTGGGGAAACGTTCTGCATCTTTGGACCCTTCATTATTTAGATCCTGAAGCGTTAGGTTTTACTGCCGGAACATGGAACGGAATCGCGGTTCAACCAGATTTTGTTCGTTCGTTTGATGTTGAAGATCCTCGATATGAAGGTTCGTTCCTTATTGGCCCAATGATTAGCTTAACAACGGGAAAAGTATTAAAAACAACGTTAGGGCATGATTTGGATCATACAATTGATTTAAATATTGTTTCTGGTACAGAAAGAACAGATGCTGATGGAAATCCTACTCCGTGGGGAGATGTTAATCAAGAGGACGGAGCCCGTATTAATAAATGGGTTTATGAAAAAGGAATGCAAAATACAAATATGGAGAATGATGTTGCCATTTTCCGACTTGCTGATGTTTATTTGATGAAAGCCGAGGCTTTGCTTCGGATGGGGAAAGATGCAGGTGAAGCCACTCGTTTAGTAAATCTGATAAGAGAGCGCGCATATGGTGATTCCAAGCATGACTATGCAAATGTTACGCTGGATGATATCTACAAAGAGAGAGGTTATGAGCTTGCTTTTGAATTTGTTCGACGTCAAGATATGATTCGATTTGGAACATATTTGAGGCCTCGATACATGAAACCTAAGCAAACAGCAGATTATCGTAAAATATTTCCTATCCCTTATACTGCATGGCAAAAGAATAATAATTTAGTTCAAAATGCCGGATATCCTTCGTTTTAAATAGATTAATTATTAATGTAATAGATAGAAAATGGAAAAAGAGAGTTCTAATAAAATGACTCGGAGAGAATTTTTAGGTGTTGCAGCTTCAAGTGCTGCAGCACTTACGATTCTTCCCAGTTATACTATATCAGGTTTAGGGCATGTGGTCCCGAGTGATAAATTGCATATTGCAAAAATAGGATGTGGTGGAATGGGGGCTGCTGATTTAAGCGCTTTGATGAGTACGCCTCATAAAAATGCAGTAATCTCATGTTTGTGTGATGTTGATGACCGCCAGTCGGTCAATGCTCGTAAAACATATCCTAAAGCAACGTATTATAATGATTTCAGGGAGATGTATGATAAAGAAGAAAAAAATTTTGATGCAGTATCTATTTCTACTCCTGATCATAATCATGCCATTCAAGCATTCGGTGCAATGAGAATGGGTAAACATGTATATTTGCAAAAACCTATTGCTCATGATATTTATGAGGCCAGAATACTTACGCAGGCTGCCGATAAATTTAAGGTTGTAACCCAGATGGGCGATCAAGGAAATTCAGGTGATGGAATGCAAACATTGCGAGAATGGATTGATGAAGACTTAATTGGAAATATCAACAAAGTATACTGCTGGACCAATCGTCCTGTTTGGCCTCAGGGAATACCCTGGCCAAATCAAAAGCCAACTATTCCGGAAGGATTGAATTGGAACTTGTGGTTGGGAACAGCAGAATATGTTGATTATGTCGATAATCTGCTTCCATTCAATTGGCGAGGCTGGTGGCGCTTTGGAACAGGAGCTCTAGGTGATATGGGGTGCCATATCATAGGTCCGGTTTTTAGATCTCTTCATTTAGGATATCCTTATGAAATTTCTAGTAGTTGTACCACAGTCTACAAAGGTGTTTTTGAAGAAGCTTATTATCCGGAAAGTTGTCCGACGGCAAGCTCTATACGCTATAAATTCAAGAAGAAAGATGGACAGGATTTGAATCTTTATTGGATGGATGGTGGAATTATGCCTGAACGTTTTGATGAAATTGATCCGGATGGCGACATGACTTGCGCAATGGGTGATCTGGATGCAACGGATGTTGAAGGAGCAACGGTTTTTGTTGGAACAAAAGGTTTAATTTCTTGTGGTTGGGGTGGAACTGATCCCAGATTTTGGCCTAAAGGAATCATACATAATAAAAAGCCTTTGTTTGACAAAGACGTTCATATTCCTCATAAATATCCAAGAGTTGAAGGAGGAATGAATGGGCATTGGTGGTCATGGATAGATTCTTGTATTGCCGGTTACGAAAAGGCAAACGTTGATTCACCATTCAAAGGTTATGCAGGTCCATTGACTGAAACGGTATTAATGGGTAATTTAATTTTGAGAAGCTATAATATTCGTAAAAAAGTCAAGACGAATGATTCCATTTACGGCGAACGCGAAGGATTCATCTATCCTGGTAGAAATAAGACATTCGAATGGGATGGAGAAAACATGCAAATTACAAACTTTGAACAAGCAAATCAGTATATAAAAAGAACATATAGAAAAGGTTGGGAAGAAATATCATTAAAATAAGAAGATATGAAAAATATTTTAAGCAGCATTATACTCATAGGATTATTGACATGTACTTTAGCCTGTACATCAAATAGTAATAACAGTACAAAATTTCCTAAAGACGGGATCACTTCAGAGAATAGCATACCGGAAGGAGGTCAATGGATTACCATGTTTGACGGTAAGACATTGAATGGTTGGCGTGGTTATTGCAAGAAAAATGTTCCCAAAGGATGGGTTGTAGAAAATGGAGCAATTACATATAAAGGAAGCGAAAGTACAGTTGAACCTGGTGGAGGAGATTTGATTTATGACAAGAAGTTTAAGAATTTTGTATTTGAAATAGAATGGAAGATAGATAAAGGAGGTAATAGCGGCATATTCTATACAGCGCAAGAAATAGAAGGGATGCCAATTTATTATTCAAGTCCCGAATATCAACTGTTAGATAATGAAAACATGCCTGATGCATGGGAGGGGGTTGATGGAAATAGACAAGCCGGTGCTGTTTATGATATGATTCCTCCAATTCCCGAAACAGTTAAACCTTATGGTAATTGGAATAAAACGAAGATTATTGTTTATAATGGACGTGTTATTCATTATCTTAATGAGACTCCAATTTTGGAATATCAATTTGGAACACCTGTATGGAGAGCTTTGGTTGATAAAAGCAAATTCAGTAAATTTAGCGAGAGCCCTGAAAAATGCCCGGAAGCCTATGACTACATGCTGGATTGTGGGAAGAAGCCGGGATACATAGGCTTGCAAGATCATGGATATGGGGTTTGTTTTAAAAATATTCGCATTAAAGAATTGTAATATGCAGATTAATATATGCGAATCATATGAACGTTTGAGCCTTGAGGCCAAGAACATTCTCATTTCAGAACTGTTGCGGCACAAAGATTTAATGCTTTGTGCCGCAACAGGCAGTTCTCCTACAAAAATGTATGAATTATTTGTTGACGAGGCAAAAACTAATCCGGAGTTATTCTCTGAGCTCACACTGATTAAATTGGATGAATGGGGAAACTTGCCCATGAATAATGAGGGAACTTGTGAATCATATATACAGAAATATTTAATCAGGCCTTTAGGCATCCCCCAAGAAAGATATATAGCGTTTCAAAGTAAACCTGAAAATCCGGAACGAGAATGTTTAAGAGTTCAAAAAACACTGGAGGCAAAAGGGCCAATCGACATTTGTATATTAGGCATAGGCGTGAATGGGCATATTGCACTAAACGAACCTTCTGATTATCTGGACGCCGATTGTCATGTGGCCTATTTGACTAAAGAATCCCTGAAACATCCCATGCTGGCTGATAGCGATGAGAAACCTTTATACGGAATTACCTTAGGCATGGCTAATATAATGCAATCTAAACTTATTATACTTTTAATAAGTGGAACAAAGAAACGGGAAATAGCGAAACAGTTATTTGAGAAAAGAATTACGACTACATTACCTGCTTCTTTATTATGGCTGCACCCTCATGTAATATGTCTTATCGATAAAGAGGCTGCTGGATAACTTTCATTGGATATTAATTTTACAAGAATGAAAAAGAATAGTTATATTGTTGTTTTGATCCTTTTTATATGGTTCGTTATCTCGTTTGTTACGAACATAATAGGACCCATGTTGCCTATGATTATAAAGAGTTTCAATTTAAATTTGACTTTGGCTTCATTCCTTCCATTTTCTTTCTTTCTTGCTTACGGAATCATGTCGATTCCTGCAGGAATAATAATAGAGAAATATGGAAGCAAGATTTCATTGTTAATCGCATTTACTTTTACTCTTTGCGGCTCCAGCCTATTTGTTTTGTTTCCGACATATACCATAGTACTTGTTTCTTTATTTACTATAGGTTTGGGAATGGCGATGTTGCAAGTGATAATATTGCCGTTGATGCGAGAGTCTGGTGGAGAAAAAAATTATGCGTTTAATCAGGTGCTTGCTCAGATTGTGTTTGGAACAGCCTCATTCTTAAGTCCATTTTTCTTGTCATTTCTTATTCAGGAACTTGCGAATAAAAGTATAAATCATAATTTTGTTATTGCCTTTTTATCTAGGATAACACCGGAATCTTTACCGTGGAGTTCATTGTATTTTATATTTACAGTAGTATTTGTAATGATGATTTTGGTTATTGGTAGTACCCAATTTCCTCCTGTCAGGCTAAAGGAGGAAGAAAAAGTGGGAACTGTACAAAACTATAAGGAATTACTTAAACAAAAGATTGTAATTCTTTACTTCTTTGGTATCATTGCTTATGTTGGTACTGAACAAGGTTTGGCAAATTGGATGAGTGTGTATTTAAATATGTATCATGGAGTAGATCCTGCAACTACCGGAGCGTCTGTTGTTGCTTATTTTTGGGGATTGATGTCGATTGGTTGTTTGTTAGGACTGGTTATAGTTAAATTAATAGATTCAAAAATCATGCTTCGCCTGTTTTCTATTATTGCAATCATCAATCTGGCTGTGGCATTATGTTCTCCTACAAAAATTGCTATTGTTGCGTTTGCGTTTTGCGGATTCTCTATTTCTATTATGTTTTCTGTCATTTTTGCAATTGCTCTTAATTCAGTAGATAAGCATCACGGAGCTTTTTCAGGCATACTATGTACCGGTATTTTTGGCGGTGCATTGATTCCTCTTATTATAGGATGGTTAGGCGATCATATAGGACTAAATTACTCTATATGCTTTTTATTTTTGACGTTAGGGTATATTCTTAGCATTTCTTTTTGGGCGAAACCGTTGATAGGCAATCAAACTATTAGCATAAAGCAACTATTTAAAGTCAATTAAAGCCAATCAGTTGTCGTGAGAGACGTTCCTGATGCTCATTATCTGTCTTTTCCTTCCACCATCTATAACTATTTTGAAGAAATAGACATAAAAAGGAAGAGGGTGAATTAAAAGTTGACCTCCTCCGAAAAAAGTATAGTTTAAAAATAGTTCTTACTGAATCCTAATTACGTGTAGCAGTTAAATGTAGGGGAAACTCTAATTTAGATGTGTACGAATAATGGGAGGAGGTCAGATTTTGATAGAGTTGTAGCCGGCAACCGTCTACTTTGCATATACTCAACGTTAGTGGGCATTTTAAATGGAAAAATCGGAGCATGCTGTTACAAGTAGTTTCATGAAAATGTAGTGCAAAAAGACTATTTTCTTGGAAATATGGTACACTGTGTATAACAGGGTTAGATAAACCGTATTTTGTGCAAAGCATAAAAATATATAGGCCTTATGCTTGGACTGATTTCCTTGCCATTTGCTTTTTCGCTTCTTTTCTTTGATTTCTAACATATTCTTAATAACTTGCCACTGTTTATCAGCAAGGTCAGTTGGGTAATAGTTTATAACTTATTGTCTTGACAACTATAAAGTTACTAAAGTAAGTCTAATTAGTTCATTGTTTTTTAGTATTTTATTTCTCTTTTTTATAATCCGGAACAGTTTTTCAGATATAAAATTTAAACACAACGAAATGAAAGTTGCAATAGCCCAAATAGAGGCAATAAAAGGGAATGTTGAAAAGAACATTGAAAATCATCTAAAGTGGATAAAACAAGCAATTAAGAATAAGGCGGATATGCTGGTTTTTCCTGAGTTGTCAGTAACTGGGTACGAACCTGATTTAGCAGAGAAACTTGCAACCAGTCAAGATGATGTAAGATTAGATGAAATTCAGAGTTTAAGTGATAAAAATGGAATCACGATTGGAGTTGGGTTACCAACTAAAGAAGAGAATGACATATTCATAAGTATGATAATTTTTCAGCCTCATAAGGAGCGAATAACCTATTCAAAACAGTATTTATATCCACCGGAAGAACCTATTTTTAAAGCTGGCAAAAATCCTCTCGTTTTAAATTTTGGAACAGAAATTGTATCTCCTGCAATTTGTTACGAAACGTCTAATAAAGCACATTGCGAATTTGCAAAACGAAATAGAGCAACAATTTATATAGCAAGTGTATTAAGTTCTATTAATGGAATTGATGCAGAACTAAAAAAACTGTCCGGCATAGCTAAAAACAATAACATGGTTACACTTATGGCAAATTATGTTGGTGAATCAGGAGGGTATAAATGCGCAGGAAAATCTTCTGTTTGGGATACAACAGGAAAACTGATTGGACAACTTGACAGCGAAACAGAGGGTATACTAATTTATGACACTCAGACAAAAGAAATTTTAAAGAAAACAAAATGAACTGCCCCCTAAACAAGCTATAAGTAATGGCGGACTTGGCGGTCTCCGGAGGGAGGATTTCCACGCGATTTTCTTTGTCGTGCCTACATAAAATCACCTGCAAATACGCCACTGCTTATAGCCTTGTCTGTTAGCGGGCATTGTAAAACGACAGCGTAAATAGACAAAAATATAAAAATGTGAATACACCAATTTTGATAGTAACCATTTTGACCCTTCTAGCTTTCTAATTCACATTTTTGTTGGCAATAAAGAATTGAAAGTAAACGAATCGGTAGACGGAAATGACGAGAATTTTCAAAAAAGAGAGAAATGGGCTATGCAAAGATGGGGTTGGCACTGGGTTTCATTTAACTTACTTTTTGCAACAGTAGGGCTTATCCTGATAAAATAGTATATACTTTTGAAGCTCAAAGTATATACTATCATACCCTCAAAGTATATACTTTCGTATAGTAAGAGTATATACTTTTTTCGAAGAGCGTTGCAATCTTCCTTCACAATGGGGGTATTTTAACCCGCCAGAACCTTCTGAAATATACGGCGTCACCGTAGATATATGGTTTAATATATTGATATATAGAATGATGACATGATATTTGTGACTGAATAGGTATGTGACGCTGACAATTTTAGCATCACCGGGTTTATGTCCTATGTATAAATCTATTACTAAAGTATAGACGACGCTGAAATTTTACGAATGAAGCGTAGCATCACAATTAATAAGCTTATATATTGGTGTTTATTGTGTACTGTGATGCCGTAGAGCGAGAATTTGTGAACTACTATGTGCAGAAAATTCATTCGGAGGCACCTATATGGTTTCTCAATTGTCATTAAGCAATCTTATCTAGGCTGAAAACATTCAAAAGTAAAATATTTATGATAAAATCATATCACTTATTTTTATCATATCATATTTTACTTATACATTTGTCACCAAAACAAATTATCAACTATAAAAACACGACTCAACATGTTTGGCATCGACGATATTTTAATCATTCTTCCCTATTTATTAGGGATCGCGTGCGTGATTTTCTCAGCTTGGTACGGAATTAGAAACTGGAATAAAGATTGATATTTATGAATGAGTTTACACTGGGACTGATTGTCATCATCTACCTTCTTTCGTTAGTATTTTTGGGATACGTAGGGTATAAAAAAACAACTTCTACAAGTGATTATTTAGTGGGCGGACGCGATATGAATCCATTTGTTATGTCGCTTTCTTATGGTGCAACCTTCATTTCGGCCTCGGCCATCGTGGGTTTTGGAGGTGTTGCTGCTGCATTCGGAATGGGCATACAATGGCTTTGCTTCCTTAATATGTTCGTTGGTGTTGTGATTGCGTTTATTTTTTTCGGATTACGTACACGCAAAATCGGTGCTGAGTTGGGAGCGGGTACTTTTGCGCAATTTCTGGGTAGATACTACAATTCACGCGCCGTGCAAGTGTTTGTAGGAGCCGTAATATTTATTACAATGCCTCTTTATGCCGCTGTTGTAATGAAGGGTGGAGCGGTGTTTATGGAAGAAGTTTTCCACATTGATTACAATACGGCACTACTTATATTTACGCTGGTCATCGCTGCATATGTGGTGGCGGGCGGAATCAAGGGTGTGATGTATACCGATGCATTGCAGGCCGTGATTATGTTTGTCTGTATGCTTGTTTTGTTGTTTTCGATATATCGTATTTTAGGGATGAGTTTCAGTGAAGCCAATCAGGCATTGACCGATTTGGCACCGCAAGTTCCGGATAAGTTTAAAGCTTTAGGACATCAGGGATGGACGGCAATGCCGGTGACCGGTTCACCACAGTGGTACACACTTGTTACTTCTCTTATTCTGGGTGTTGGCATAGGTTGTCTGGCTCAACCTCAACTGGTGGTACGTTTTATGACAGTTAAAAGCAGTCGTGAACTCAAGCGGGGTGTTTTTATCGGTTGTTTATTTATTTTTATCACTGTCGGTACGATCTATCATACGGGAGCGTTGAGCAATCTTTATTTTATGAAGACAAGTGGCAAAGTAGCAACGGATCTGATACAGGATATAGATAAGATTATTCCATTTTTCATTAATAACGCGATGCCGGGTTGGTTCTCGGCGCTGTTTATGCTCTGTATTCTTTCGGCTAGTATGAGTACTCTCAGTTCTCAGTTTCACACGATGGGCTCGGCTTTGGGACAGGATGTTTACGGTGTTTACAAGAAACGTCCTGATCTGAATCACAAGCTTATCATCCGCATGGGCGTTCTGGTTTCCATATTGTTCAGTTATGTTATCTGCTACATGTTGCCTGACAGTATCATTGCGCGTGCGACATCGATATTTATGGGCCTTTGTGCTATCGTGTTCCTTCCGGCTTATTTTTGCGCGTTGTATTGGAAAGGAGCTACTTCCAAGGGTGTCATGTGGAGTATGTGGCTGGGAACGTTCGCTACCATCTTTTGCATGGTTTTTATGCATGCAAAAGAGGCTGAAGCTTTTGGGGTCTGTAAAGCATTGTTCGGGACAAATGTATTGTTCGACAATGATATCAAGCTTATAGACCCGATTCTGTTTGCACTGCCGGTTTCGGCTGTGACAATTGTTGTAGCTAGTCTTTTGACTCGCAAAAAAACACGGCTTGAGCCGGAATTAGGGCATTAAGCTAATTCTATGGGAGGAAGATTGGTAAATGGTCTTTATGCTTGTTTTCAATATGGGCATGCGTGGCAAATTTGTTTCTGTAATCTTTGGGCGAGAGACCTGTATATTGTTTGAAATATTTTCCAAAGAATGATTGTGTAGGGAAATTGAGATGTATGGCAATTTCTTTAATGCTTGAATTAGAATATTGCAGAAGTTGCTTCGCATCTGTGATGACTGTTTCGATGATCCATTGCAAGGCAGGCTTGCTGGTTTTGTTTTTTATGACTGACGTAAAGTAGCTGGGTGTCATACATTGCTGCGAAGCGTAAAACGCCACATCGCGTTCAACTCTATAATTATGATAGAGCGAGATGAAAAAATTCTGTACGATTGTGTCGTTGCGATCGAGATTCGAAACATGTTCGATCGGATTATTGGTCAGATAAATATCTAATGTTTCGAAAAGCAAAGTTGTCCCCATGGAAATAATCAGTTCGCGCATCAGGGTTTTGCGTTGCATACTGATCGTAGATTTATTTTCCAATTCGATTCTGGAGATCAGAGATGTCATCAGTGATTCTATTGTCTCAAACTGCTTTTCGTTAAGCGAGAGGCAGGGATTGTCTCTGAAGAGAAGCTGTTCGCGGATACTCAACACGCGATTAATAGCCGGAAAAATGAAATCATAGTCTACACGGATTGCAATGCCACGGAAGTTGCTGCTCTTCTGAAGAATATGTACGAAAAAAGACGGCGTGTAGAAGAAAATGTTGCCTTTTGTCATGGAATATTTTCGTGTATCGATATTTGCTTCGATAGCTCCTTCGGTACATAAGAAAACGCCAATCATGTCGCCTGTAGAAATCAATCCGTCTTCTTCCATCAGAAATGACGAGTCGCTTTCCAGTTCTGTACATTCGAAAGGTAGTTGTATTTGTTTGTCCATCTTCAAATTTTTTTCGCAAAAATAGCTCAAACTATCAAATAAAGAACAATCCAACTTAAAAAAATAGGTAAAATCTAAAAAATCGAACAATATGCAGACAGTATTAGCCTTTTTACGGCAGTTTTATAACTGTACTTTTGCAGCGAAATAAGAATCATGTAATATGAAAGTAAAGAAAATTGCATTATGTATACTCTGTGTGGTGGGCTTTATGAGTTGCTCATCAAAACAGAATACGACAGATGAATCTGTTATTCAAGTTAAAACAGTGACCGTGCAGTCGTCGGCAGAAGCCGGAACGCGTACGTATGTAGGGACAGTAGAAGAATCATATGGTTCGCAACTGAGCTTTTCACAAATGGGAACGGTTGGCGAAGTTCTTGTCAGTGAAGGTCAGGCCGTTCATCAGGGACAGATATTGGCTATACTAGATAAAACGACAGTTCAAAATACCTACAATATTGCTAAATCGACTCTTGATCAGGCGCGTGATGCCTATAACAGACTAAACGAGCTTTACAAGAAAGGGAGCCTTCCGGAAATCAAATTTATTGAGATACAGACACAATTGGCACAAGCCGAAGCAAGTGAGAAGATTGCTCGCAAGGGCATAAGCGATTGTGTGTTACGTGCGCCATTTGCAGGATTTATTTCGCAGAGAATGGTCGATGTTGGTAATAATGTTGTTCCAAGTGTCGGATGTTTTAAGCTGGTTAAGATAGATCGTGTAAAGGTGAAACTTTCAATTCCTGAAAAAGAAATTGCAGCCATGGCGAAGGGACAAGAGGTAGCTTTCACTGTTGCAGCACTTGGAGGACGCAGTTTCACGGGGAAAGTAACAGAGAAGGGCGTTCAAGCCAATATGTTCAGCCATAGCTATGACGTGAAACTTGAATTGCCTAACGCTGATCATGTGCTGCTTCCGGGTATGGTTTGTAGCGCAAGCATTAAAAGTAAAGGTGCTGATGCTTTAGTTATTATCCCTCAGGAGGCTATTATGCTTGATGGGAGTAACACGTTCGTTTGGATCGCTTCAGACAACAGAGCCAGAAAATGTATTATAACAACAGGCGAAGTAAATGACCAGGGCGTTGTAGTTACAAGTGGACTGCAGGAAGGAGCGCAATTGATTGTAGGCGGACAAAATAAAGTGAGTGAAGGCACTAAAATAAAGATATCATGAGTAAAAGGTATAAATTAGATATCATAGAGACCGTGATGCATTATAAGAGCATCATGCTTTTGGTGCTCACTGCGGCGATTCTTTACGGTGTTTACTCACTGATTAATATGCCCAAAAACGAGTTCCCTTCTTACACAATCCGCCAAGGGGTTGTTGTCGGAGTATATCCCGGGGCATCTTCCAATGAAGTTGAAGATCAGCTTACCAAACCTCTTGAGAAATTCCTTTGGAGTTTCAAGGAAATAAAAAAGCAAAAGACATACTCGCAAACGAAAGACGGGATGTGTTATGTGTTTGTTGAACTCAATGATAATGTAAAGAATAAGGATGATTTCTGGAGTAAGTTCAAAATCCGTCTGCAACAGTTCAAGAGTAATCTGCCTTCGGGTGTGATGGCGTTGATTGTTAACGACGATTTTGGCGATACTTCGGCAATGCTCATTACGCTGGAAAGTAGAGACAAGACTTATCGTGAATTGCACGATTATATGACAACGCTGGAAGATCATCTCCGAACGCTTCCGAATATTGCCAATCTGCGTGTCTATGGGGAGCAACAGGAACAGATAGGGGTCTATATCGATCGTGATCGTCTTTCGGACTATGGATTGAATGCTGCTACATTGCTCGCAAGTCTTTCAGGGCAGGGACTGACTATTCTCAGCGGCTCTGTCGATGATCAGCAGACGGTTCGCCCTATTCATTTGCGTTCGGCGCTCAGCACTGAAAATGATGTGGCCCAGCAGATTGTTTATTCCGATCCCAAAGGTAATGTGATCCGGCTACGTGATATTGCGACGATCAAGCGCGAATATCCCAGCTCCGACTCATACGTGAAAAACAATGGTAAGAAATGTATTGTACTCTCTGTCGAGATGAACGAAGGCAACAACATTGTAAAATTCGGAAAGAATGTCAAAGCCATCATCAGCGACTTTGAGAAAACACTTCCTAAAGATGTCAGTATTTATACGATTACGGATCAGAGTAAGGTGGTCAACAGCTCTATTATAGAGTTTTTGGAAGAATTGCTTATCGCCATCTGTTCGGTTATTCTGGTCATCATGATTTTACTTCCGGTGCGTGTGGCAAGCGTTGCGGCAAGTACAATCCCGATTACGATATTCGTTGCATTAGGTATTTTTTATGCCTGTGGCATCGAATTGAATACGGTCACTTTGGCTGCACTTATTGTCACATTGGGTATGATTGTAGATAATTCTATCGTTATCATCGACTGTTATATAGAGAAGATCGACCAGGGAATGAGTCATTGGCATGCGGCTTCTGATGCGGCAAAAGAGTTTTTTTCTTCTATTTTTAGTGCGACACTGGCGATTTCTATCACATTCTTCCCGCTGCTTATCACGATGAAAGGGATGATGCACGACTTTGTGAAATGGTTTCCCTATGGCGTTTCCATTGTCCTCGGAGCTTCATTACTCATAGCCGTTTTTGTTGTCCCGTTACTACAGTTCTCTTTTATCAGGAAAGGATTAAAAAGGGATCCGTCGAAGAAAAATCGCCGCACATTCCTTGAAATTATTCAACAGTATTACAATAAGCTTATTGAGACCTGCTTTGCTCATCCATTCGTCACGTTGAGTATTGGCGTGCTTTCGATTGTTGTCGGAGGAGTGATGTACTCGAATATGCCTCAGAAGATGATGCCGAGGGCTGAACGCGATCAATTCGCTGTCGAAATATATATGCCGACGGGAACAGCCATTGAACAGACCGCTCAGGTGGCCGACAGCCTTCGCAACTTGATGCGGAAGGATCCACGCGTGCTCAACGTTACCACCTTTTATGGAAGCGGTTCGCCCCGATTCCAGGCTGCTTATGCGCCACAGATTGGAGGAACAAACTTCGCCCAGTTCATTGTCAACACTAAAAACGATGAGGAAACGGTGGCATTGCTCAACAAGTTTACGTCGATGTATACCAATTATTTCAGCAATGCCATGGTGCGCTTCAAACAGCTTGATTATTCGGATGCTATTGCACCTGTAGAAATTCGTTACAGTAGTGATAATCTGCAGCAATTGCATGCAGTTGTCGATTCGGCTATGGCTATCATGCATCATGATCCTAACTTACTACTCGTTCGCAGTAATTTCGAGGGGACGACAAATGGAATGAAGGTTACTCTTGATAATGATGAATCCACTCGTCTGGGAATGAGCAAAGGCATGCTTTCCATGAACCTGGCTACTCGCTTTGGAACGGGTATTCCACTGGCAACAGTTTGGGAAGGTGATTATCCCATTCAGGTAATGCTTAAAGACAATCATTTCGGACTGCAACACCCCGGAGATGTAGAGAATGCTACGGTTAGTGGAGTGTTACCTTCCGTTAATGTACCACTTCGTCAGATTGCAAAAGTACAGCCGGACTGGAGTGAAGGGCAGATTGTCAGGCGCAATGGCGTTCGCACGATATCTGTACTTGCGGATGTTAAGCGCAACGTGAATTTGAACTATGTAACTGACAATGTAATTAAAGAGCTTTCAACAATTCATATGCCCGAAGGAGTCACCATGAAGTCCGGCGGACAACGTGCGAGCGATGAGGAATTTATGCCGCAGATCTATAGTGGACTGGTAATTTCTATTTTTGTGATTTTTGTGATTTTGCTTTTCCATCTTAAGGATATTCGCCTTTCAATGCTCATTATGTTCTCCCTGATGTTCTCGCTCTTGGGGGCTGCCTTGGGCGTGTTTACCATGCGGCAGGAAATGGGTGTGACAGGAATATTAGGTATCATTTCACTTATGGGTATTATTGTACGTAATGGCATTATCATGGTCGATTATGCTGAAGAATTGCGTATAAAGCATCATCTGAGTGCCAAACATGCTGCTTTACAAGCGGCTCAGCGACGGATGCGTCCAATATTCCTGACTAGTGCCGCTGCTTCAATGGGCGTTGTTCCGATGGTGATTCAGAACTCACCGATGTGGGGACCGATGGGTGTTGTCGTCTGTTTTGGAACAATTGTTTCCATGCTCTTTATCATCACTATAATTCCTGTAGGGTACTGGATGATTTTCCGTATCGAAGATAAGAAACGTAAACTGAAAAATGAAGGAGCTCGCGCAACCGCAATGCTTGCTTCGTTCCATTCTTCAATGGGTTCTAAATAAATTACCAATGAATATGAAAAGGTTATATATATTGATTCTTTGTGCCGGATCGTTTGTTTTTCCTTCTTTGCAGGCACAAAAAGTGTATACACTTGCCGAGTGTCGGCAGATGGCTCTGGACAATAATGTTAAGATTAAGAATAGTAGGCTTGCTATTGAACAGGCCAAGGAACAGGAGAAAGAAGCTTTCTCAAAATATTTTCCTACGGTTTCTGCTTCAGGAACTTATTTCCGTTCTAATAATTTGTTGACACAAAAGATAAGTCTTACGCAGGAAGATCAACAACAACTTGGAAGTATCATTTCTAAACTCGGACTTGATCCTTCAGCTTTGGCTTCGTTGCCTACTTCGTTCACACTCGAAGCCATTAATCATGGAACAATGGTTAATCTGATGGCGATGCAGCCTGTTTTTGCCGGCGGACAAATCATTAATGGAAACAAACTGGCCAAATTGCAGACTGATGTCAGACGACTCCAACTAGAGCAATCGAAGGACGATATACTTAGCACGACGGAGTCGTATTATAATCAATTGCTCTCGCTTTGTGAGAAGCAACGTACCCTCGATATTGTTGACATACAGTTGCAACGCATTCATCAGGATGCGGAGAATTCTTTTAAGGTAGGAATCAGCAATAAAAACGATGTGCTCAGTGTCGAACTGAAGCAGAATGAGGTTGCAGCAAACAGGCTCAAACTGGATAATGGAATTAAATTGTGCAAGATGGTTCTTGCACAATATGTAGGTATTTTCGGAGAAGATATTCATATTGATGCAACTCTTATCAGTAATCTGCCGGAACCATCTGTTTATCTTGTTGATCATGAGGCCTCGCTTGATAATCGCACGGAGGCAAAATTACTTGATAAGAATGTTGAGGCTAGTGTTTTGCAAAGAAAACTCAAACAAGGAGCTTTATTGCCGTCGGTGGCTATAGGTGCGGCAAGTGCATATCAGGACTTATCGAATACGGGACATGTGAAGGTGTTAGGCCTCGCTACAGTGAATATTCCTATCAGCGACTGGTGGGGGAGCAACCATAGCGTCCGGCGTCAGAAGATTGCTGAAAAGATCGCCCGTCAGGATCGCGAGGATAATCGTCAAATGCTTCTTATTCAGATGCAAAATGCGTTCAATAATCTTGATAATGCATATAAGCAGATACTTCTTGCAAGGAAAAGTCTTGAGAAATCCGCTGAGAATCTTCGTCTCAACGAAGATTATTATCAGGCAGGTACTTCAACGATGAGCGATTTACTGGGAGCCCAGTCGCAGAGTCAACAAGCGCGCGACCAGTATACGGATGCAGTAACACAATATCTTAATAGCCGGACAAGCTATTTCATCGCCACAGGAAGAAGTGTCAGCGAATGAATCAAAGGGTCAACCGCAATGGAAGTATTCGGCCAGTAGTTCTTCTTCGTCTTGCGAATTTCGGATTAACGATTCACGCAATTCCCCGTCGTTATAGCTTTCGAGATTGTTGATGATGCCGTCGATCATGGCGGGACTGAACACGCCATACTGTTCAAAAACTGCACGCTGATGCTTCAGACATTGTGCTGAAGCCATGCAGCTGCTGGGGAGTTCGCCGAGCAAAGCTAAATGATCTCTATTGGATTCCTGATGAATATCTATATCGACATAAGTTTTCTTGGCGACATCTAATGCATCTGTCATTTCGAAACCATGACGGCATGCTACAGCTAATCCGGAAAGTAGCTGATAAATGTCAGCTGATCCATCCGGCGAGCGCATTTCAACCGTCTGTTTCTGTGTCGTGTCATAATATGTGGAGGTCTCTAGTGGATTTGCTTGCATACACATTTCTTTTTTAGCTGTCCATCCCAGTGGGACGCGTACCAGAACAGAACGGTTTCTGTCTCCCCAACAAATGTTGGTAGGCGCTTCCTGATGAGGAACCAGGCGGAAGTATGAGATTGGATTTTTATTTCCGAAAGCGGTAATAGATTGTGCAACATCCATCATTCCGGCAATGGCCTTGCGCGCTGTTTCAGACAAAACTCCATTGTGAAGCATCTGGTTCTTACCTTCTTTCATGATTCGCATGTGAATGTGTAGTCCGGAACCTGCTTTTCCAGCCACAAGCTTTGGAGCGAACGTTATGTTATAGCCGTATTCATAGGCAAGGTTGCGAATGACCCATTTGGCGATCATCAAGTGTTCGGCCGCTTTTTCGACTGGCACAGGAAGAAACTCAATCTCATTTTGTTCATAATTTTTGCCGTTCATCGTAAAATTCCCTACTTCTGAATGACCATATTTGATTTGCCCGCCTGTTTGTGCAATATATTGCATGCATTGTGCGCGGAACTGATTAAATTTTCCATAAGGACCCGATTCATGATAGCCATGCTGGTCGGTTGCAGGGAACAAGTCTTCGGCGTCTGAGATTACATAATATTCTAATTCGCCCATAGCTTCGAACGTCATACCCGTCGTTTTCGTGAATGCTTTGCTTGCCTTATATAGCGTATGCTCCGGCGCACTTTCCAGAGGTTCGCCCTCTTTGTCGAAAAATGAACAGAGCATGGTCAATGTGGGGAGTTCGGCAAATGGATCAACAAAGGCGGTTCGATAACGTGGAATAACATACAGATCACTGCTACTTGCCCCTATGAATGGAAACAGACTGGAACCGTCCACGCGTTCGCCACATGTGAGGATGGCATTTAAATAAGCCTCATCAGTAATGACAAAGTTTAGTGTTTTCAGACGTCCGTCACTTGCCGGGTACATAAAGTTGATCATCTTAATTCCTTTTGCTTTAATAAAGGAAATAATATCAGCCTTCGTAAATGTGTCAGAAGGCTTTTGCAAAAAGGCCACCACTGTGTTGGCGTTCATTGTAAATTCGTTTTCCATGCCTTTGTGATTTAAATTGTATTAATTCAATAATACATATTCAGATGCTCAAAGATAAACGAAGATTTTGCAAATAGCAAACTTTCTGAGATTAAAATTCTACTTTTTACGGATTTGTGTAACCTGATAAGTTTATATTTTTAGTAAAATAGACTACATATGCTTACTTTTTGATATATATTCTAATATCTCAGATTCACAAATGTGTGTTTTTTGTTTCTTTCGTGTACAATGCTTTTTCATTTAACTTTCAATGGGATGCCGCTGACCATTAGAAATACTTCATTCGCTTTTGAAGCTACATACTGATTTACCCAACCTTGAAGGTCGGTGAACTTTCGTTGTATCTCATCCGTCGAAACACCTCCCATACCAATTTCATTAGTTACGAAGATAAGGTATGCTTCTTCGGTGCACAATTTATTGAATTCTTCTTTTATCTCCTTTAGTGAAAGATCAATATCGCTTTTGTTATCGAAGAAGAAGTTGGTGGTCCAGAGTGTAACGCAATCAATCACAACAACACGGCCTGTCAGGTTGTGGCTACTCAGATATTTCTCTTCTTCAATGTTTGTCCATTGCGTTCCGCGATCGGCTTGATGGCGTAACACGCGCTGATGGAACTCTTCGTCCCACACGCGTGAGGTAGCCAGATACACCGGATTCGGTGCGAGCGACAATGCCAGAGTTTGCGCATAACGGCTTTTTCCTGATCGCTCGCCACCGGTGATGAGTGTGATATGTTTTGTTGACATTACCGATCTCTTTTTATTCTATTATTGCGACCTGCCGGTCTTTGTGGATGACGACTTTCTGGACGGTTTTCAGGAAAGCCTTTTTTTGAACGATCTTCCTGCGGACGGCTTTGGCGAGTACGTTCTCTTTGTGGACGGCTCTCAGCACTATTTTCATGGGAACTTTTTTCGGTATGTTTCTCGAATGTGCGTCCTTGTTGTGTTCTGCTGCCTCTGGTTTTGCGTGATTCGCCAGTAGAGGCTGCTGCATCTTCAGCGGCAGCTATTTCGCGGGCATGGGCGCGGGCAGCAGCATACTTATTATATTTGCCGTATTTGCCGGGACGCAGACCGCTTCTTTTTTCCGATTTTATTCCCGGTATTTTGATTTCACTGGAAATAATTTCTTTTTTCTTATTATCCGAAAGCTTAGGCTTTGTTGCAGCTTCGGAATTAGCTTTTCTGATAGACTGTTTACTTATATTCACAATAATATCATCAAACGTTACCTTGTCGTTTTCGGTCACTTTCTGCCCTACGCGTGGAAGATCGTCGTTGACCCGTACGCGGCCCTCTTTAATGTATTCGTCAGCTTCACGGCGCGAGCATAGTCCGGCATCACTGAGCATTTTGTTTAATCTAATTTCCATAAATGTTGTTTTTAATGAATTATCATTGATAAAATACACACAATGAGTCCCCACGCCAGCTCTGTGTTGTTGTTGACATTGGCAGCAATTGTCATGTCGCCTGTTGTAAAAGGGCGCTCGTTGGTCCCAATATATGGTTTAACAACCGCCTCACCAAAATAGTTGTGTGTTCCTCCGAAGCGGCAGTTTAATATCGCAGCCAATGCTGATTCCGGGTAACCTGAGTTGGGACTGGAATGAGCAGATCCGAACTGCTGAACAAAACGTATCTTCTTCAAATTACCGCTGACGAGCAGCATCAACACTGCTGTTATTCTTGCCGGGATATAGTTTGCCACATCATCGATCCTCGCGGCAGTTTTTCCAAAAGCCATATAACGATCCGTTTTATATCCGATCATCGAATCAAGTGTGTTTACCATTTTATAGGCCATCATTCCTGGGAGTCCAAGCAGTATGAACCAGAACATCGGTGCTACTACGCCATCGCTCAGATTTTCTGCTAGAGTTTCAAGTGCAGCAGCGCGTATTTCCTGTGCTGAGAGATCAGACGTATCCCGTCCTACAATACGGCTCACTTGACGCCTTCCCTCTTCAGTATTTCGTTCTACAGCATCAAATACCGCTTTCACTTCCCTTATTAGTGTTTTTCCTGCGAGACAGTAGAATACGCCGATAGCCGTAAATATAGTATAAAGATATTCGCTAATATCAGAAGCCCAATTTAAAAGGACCCGGCAGGCAAAATATACAGCGACAATTAGAACTACAGCCATCAGTCCTCCTTTGAGCGCACGATTGCGTCCTTTATTGAGTCGTTTCTCGCCATAAGCAATTACTTTTCCGAAAGCAATGACCGGATGTGGCCATCCTGCAGGATCGCCTAATAGCCGGTCGCCTAACCATCCGAAGAGAAAAGGCACCGTCTTTGCCAGATATACATTTTGTAAACAGAACATTTTTATTTTTCTTGAGTCGGTTTCAGTACCACTCCCATACTCTTCTTACCATCCATTTTGATTATTATCGGTTTGTCAAAATGGATATGCCGGAGAAATTTAGTCTCTTCCATTGCAGTCATATTGTTCAGGTATGTTTCATCAAACCATCCGTCATTTTTGAATGGGTTGATTGTGAAATAACCTACACCAAACGATGTCAGGTTCTGGAAGAAATGTGTGCCTTGACTCGGATCGACACGATAGTTTTCCAGGCCACACTCAACAATGACGCGTGCGTTGCTTATGTGCGGCCATTTAACCGGGATCCCCAGCCATGGATCGCTACTTCCCCAACGTCCAGGGCCTACCAGCACATAGCCCTTTTCTTGAGAGGTAAAGCTACGATTTATTTTCTCAATCTCGTAAGCAATTTCCTGGGTATTTGACGAATTGAATTCTTTTGTTTTCACATAGATGATATCGCTGACGTCCGATACGATGCCATGACCAAGTACACTGGTTGACTGTAGAAGCGTATCCTCTTTCTGAACTTTTGTCAGGTCTTCTTCCATTTCTCTTTTGCTGTCTACTATTGGGCGAATCTGAAGCAGATAGAATGTAGCCTTGCTTGTATCTTCCGGATCTATATTTACAGCGAATTCAATCTCTATGGGTCGTCCCATTTCTTCTTGTCCGGCATGAAGAATTTTATCAAGCGTATCCGCCAACGGAAATACGTCGTGCTGGAGAATATTAACGAAGGATATAATTTTTCTACCGCCCGGATAGTAGCCGTCGCGGATGATCTGATCATACGGATCATAAGTTGAAACAATATATTTTAGAGATTTATCGGTCTCAGCATCTTTAATGCTGAGGCGCAATAAATTGAAGGAATCGTCTACCGAGAACTGTTCTGCCAGATTCTTTAGGTCAAGGGCATAGAAACGCGTTTGCGTTTCACGCAGAGCAAAATCCATCGTGCTCATCTGAAGTATATTATGCGGATATCGCGGTGAAAAACGTAATGTTTGTCCACCGTCAACAATATATTTTCCAAGCCCTAATGCGATGTCAGCTATTCCGTCTTCAGCTGTTTCATTGCCAATAGGATAGAAGTTGAGTGAACGAGCCACACCGGAGATGGTAGGATAAAAGTGGTCATTGTATTTGTTGCCGACAACTTCCTGCAGTACAATAGCCATCTTTTCTTGATCTATAATATTCGATGTAGCTGTCATATACGCTTTGCTGTCGTGATAGAATACTGACGCATAAACGGCTTTTATTGCGTCACTAATGGTTCGGAGCATATCATATTTGTCGTCGAGCTTCGGTACCATATATGTTGAATAAATCCCTGCAAAAGGTTGATAATGCGAATCCTCCAGCAGACTCGACGATCGCACGGCAATCGGACTTTTCACCACGTCGGAGAATGCCATCAGGTCTTCTATAAGCCGCGACGGTAGGCTGGCTCTGAGAAAATAGCGCAGAATCGTGTCGTCGTCGACATCACTTAGAGCCATAGGATACAGTTCATTATTATCCATAAACTCATCAAAGATATCCGTACAGATTACCACTGTCTTCGGTATGTTTACGGCAAAATTGTCTTGTTCGAGATCAGGATAACGTTTCACCATCGCTCCGATGAAAGCCAGACCTCTGCCTTTGCCTCCGAGTGATCCTTCACCAATGCGGGCGAAGTTACTGTATTCATCGAAACGATCTTTTTGATAAACAGCCACGACGCCTGAGTTCTTCATCCGTCTGTATTGTACGATTACATCGAAAATCAATTTCCGTGCTTCATCCATATTCGCATAATCACTTACATCTACCCGCTTAAGCAGTTCGGCTGGCGGAAACATCGCCCGCGAATAGAAGAAGCGTGAAAAGTGATTCCGGCTAAGATGATATACCAGTGAATCATCAGGAATCTGGAATACCTTTTTTTGCAAGTCTTTCAAGTCCTTGATGCGCATGATCTCCTCTTTTGTTTGCGGGTTCACGATGACAAAATCTCCAAATCCGAATCGCTCCATAATTTTTTTCTTCAGATCTTGCGGATAGCTCTTTGAGTTTTTGTCAATGAAAGACGCTCCTAATTCTTTGGCATATACAGCATTGCATTGTTCAGACGATTCGAGAACAAAAGGAATGATTAATCCTGTTTTGCGTACATACTGTCCGAATTTATAGCCGGCGTACGAATCTTTTACATTGTCGTGCATGAAACTCATATCGGAGATGATTCCCAGCATATAGTCGCGATACTGATTAAAAATAGCCACGGCTTCTTCGTATGAGCGTGCGAGCATTATTTTAGGGCGTCCGCGCATACGCAATGTCTGTTGATGAGCATTGAGCGCTTCCTTAGCGAACATCTGGCTCTGTTCCAGTACGAATTTATATAGATGCGGTAATGCCGACGAATAGAATCTTATCGAATCTTCGACGAGCAGGATGATCTGTACACCAACGCTTTTTGTATCATCAGGCGTATTCATCTTGTCCTCAATCAGTTTGATGATTGCCATTAGCAATTCGGAATTTCCAAGCCAGCTGAACACATAATCGATTGCACTCATATTTTCGTTGGATATACGCTTGGATACTTCCTTCGAGAATGGTGTGAGAACGACGATCGGGATGTTTGGATAATGTATCTTTATTTCTGTAGCGGCAGCGAAGATGTCGCGATTGTCCATGTTCGGCATACAGATGATGAGTTCAAAATTTCGGCTTTTTAGTTCCGCCAGTGCTTTCTCTTCACTGGTAACCTGTGTAAAACGAGGCGGATAACGCAGACTTAAGGCTGTGTATTCGTTAAAGATCTGTTCATCTACACGTCCGTCGTCTTCAAGCATGAATGAATCATATTTGGTAGCTATAAGCAATACATTATATATACGCTTATTCATCAGATTTGCGAATGAAGTGTCTTTAAACGCTACATTCTTAAAGTCAGGAACTCCGCTCATAATTGATCATTAAAATTCTTTATCCCGCGACAACGCCACATTCACTTTGCCTACGGGCTGTAAAGGTAAGAAATATTGATGTATTTACTTTGCACTGTTATCCGAAAAACATCTCAAGGAATTATATATTCTGTACAAACATGTTCAATAACATAAAAAAAGTTGACAAAAAGTAAGCTAAAGTACTTGCTATATCTGGTGTAATGCCTATATTTGC
>Ga0183101_1000591_pt2 | contig 23746 bp, 23 predicted proteins | sample Biomet3_FD_127790 | JGI IMG/M metagenome (GOLD analysis project Ga0183101, IMG submission 127790) | Microbial communities from bioreactor (seeded with sewage sludge) at LBNL, California, USA - Biofuel metagenome 3 | ecosystem: Engineered > Bioreactor > Anaerobic > Unclassified ...
TAAGAAATCCTACGCCAAAACCTCTAATCATTAATAAGACTGTAATCTCTATATTGGCAGTATCCAACGTAATTTTTGACATACTATAACTGTTAATGCCTATCAAAATCAACGCAAATACAGCAAATAACCTAACGTCAAATTTATTACCAATTTTTCCATATAAAATCATTGATATAGCTGTCGCTATTGCTTCTGGAAATAAAATCAAGCCTGTACTCATCGAATCAAGACCCTTTATTTGTTGAAGAAATATTGGCATCAGAAACACACCACCATAAAGCGCTAACATCGCAACATTCATTATAATATTACTCATACAGAATGTATAATTCTTTAAAAGTTTTAAATCAAGCAAGGGTTCTTCAATAAGTAATTCATTTACAACAAATATTAAAAGGCTGTAACACCCAACAATCATAAGAATGATATTTTTTATGTCGTTCCAGTCCAAATCACTTTTCCCAAGTACATAGAGAACGCATGACATTCCGATACTTGAAGTTAAAAATCCAATAATGTCGAATTTCTTTGAGGACTTATGTTCCGATTTCTTAAATATAAGTATAGCCATTATTGTAGCTGCTATTCCAACTGGAATGTTTATAAAAAAGAGAAATCTCCAATTGAAATTTTGAATGATATATCCACCTAAACTTGGTCCTAGGGCAGGTGCCGCCATTACGCACATTCCCATTACCCCTATTGCCATTCCTAGCTCACTTTTATCAAAAGTAGTCATTAATATTGTCATACCAAGCGATATTATACAAGCTCCTCCAATTCCTTGAATTACTCTTGCAATTATCATTATGGTTTCATTCCATGAAATACCACATAGTAATGAACCTAAAGTAAATAAAATCAACGCAGTAACAAATACATTTTTAGTTCCAAATCTATCTCCAAAATAACTTGTTGACGGAATTGTAACTCCCAAAGTTAGAGTATATGCACTAACAACCCATTGTATTTGATCTATAGATGCATTAAATGTCTGCATCATTTTTGTAATAGAGATATTAATAATGCTTGTATCAAGATTTGCCATAAAAATTGCCATGATTACAACACTCATAATAAGCCATTTAGATGAAGATTCTTTTTTATTTTCCATACTTCCACCTACTTTATATGTATTTTTATATCTGCATTTGTACCAGGTAGAAGATTAGCATCATTTTTCTCAAATTCAATTTTTACAGGTACCTTTTGAACAACCTTAGTGAAAGTTCCACCAGAAGAGGATGGTAGAAGTGAAAATGCTGAATTTGAAGCTTTTCCTATATACTCAACTTTACCTTTAAATGATTTCCCCTCAAATTGATCAATTTTTATATCTACACTTTGTCCTTCATGTAATTTTTCAACCTTGATTTCTTCTATATTAGCAGTTATATAAAGCTTTTCTGGATCAGTCATTACAGCAAGTGTCGATCCAGCCGAAACATATTGTCCCTCCTCAGCTTCCTTTTTAATAATTATCCCATTAGTTGGTGCTCTAAGTAAGGCTGAATCAATATTAGCATCTGCTAAACCATTAGCATCCACACGACCTAAAATTTGATCTTTTATATCTTTATCCCCTTCTTTTGCATTAAATTCAAGAAGTTTACCTGATACTTGCGGAGTTATGCTGATAAAATCTCCGTCAACCTTTGCATCTTCTGTTGAAACAAAGTTTTCATTGTTATACCAGTAATAAAAACCTACTCCACCAAGGGTAATTAACATTGCACATAATATTAATAAAATTATTGTTTTACGTTTTTCTTTCATCCCTGTCATCCTTTCTTAGCCTTTTATACCAACTTCAGCAAACATACCTGGTTTCAATTGCCCCTTTGAATCTGTTAAAACTATTTTAACTAAAACATTGGAGTTTTGAGAGTTTAATGTTGAATTTATTACTGATATGGTTCCTTCAAATTCTGAATCTTCTATTTCGTATACTTTAACTGCTACAGTTTGTCCCTCTTTTAAATCTTTTACAATCCTTAGAGGCGCATATGCATTTACACACAAAGCATCTGGATTAGATATTGAGATAAGTGTGCTGCCAGGTGCTGCCATTTCGCCTTTATTTATATTCTTAACAGTAACATTACCTGAAATAGGTGCTGTAATGGTTCCATTATTTAATGCCACCTGCGCTGTTTTTACTGCTTCTTCAGCTTGATGTACTTGAGCCTTGTAAACATCTATACTTGTTTCTGTAGCACCATTTTTAAGCATTTCTAATTGTTCTTCTGCAGACTTTTGTCCTGACTCAGCTGAGGTGAGTTGCTGTTGTGCAGTTTCAAGCTGCACCTCTGTAGCTGCGCTAGCATCAACTAAAGCTTTTGTACGATCATAATTCTTTTTAGCAACATCATAGGTTGCTTTAGCGCTATCCAAAGTTGCTTGCGCTTGTGATATTTGTTCAGGCCGAGTGCTATTCATAGCATTATTTAAATTTGCATTTGCAGTATTTACTGCTGCCTGCGCTTGATCTACCTGTGCCTGAAGATCCTGAGTATCTAATGTAATCACAGCATCACCTTGATTTACAGTTGATCCTACATTAACTAATACATCTGAAACTCTAGCGGAAATTTTTGAAGATACATTAACTTGATTATCAGTCTCAATCATTCCAGCCATAAGATATATGGAATTTTGCTTATTAACCTCTTCTACTTGAATAGCATTTTCATTCTTATTATTTTTTACAGCGCATCCCGTAAAAAGAGAGGTTCCTATAAGCGTTGGTAATATAATTAGCAATACATATTTCTTCATAAATTAATTACTCCTTTAACAAACTAATTCATTTTATGCCTTCATTTGAAATTACATCTCGTATATCATCAGGTCTTATAATTTCAAAGATTGGATCTAAAACCTTAAATAGTACTATTAGATCTTCTCTTAATGAACCATAATCAGCGATTTCTAATTCTATTGATGGTGCTTGCCGGCTTATAGCAGCAAGTATAAGAAAATATTTTTGTGGCCATCGGAGATAAATCACCACTCTAATAATCCAATTAATAATCTAGAATTTACAAAACCTAAAGGTACGAATGTTATACTTCCTATAAGGTACCAAAGTACCTTATAGGAAGTATAACATTGGAAATTATAAAATGCAATACTAAATATTTGCAATAATAAATCATAATCCTTAATAGATGCAAGTTCCACCATTTTTTCTTTTTAAAGTGCATATTCTCAAGAATATATGTTTTTTATAATATTACCATATTTGTTCTATTGTTCTGACCCTATACTAAGAACAATAAAAAAATACCTATAGACCAAACACTTTCTTCATGTGTCTTGTTCATAGGTATAGTTTTAAATTATCTTTTTGATTTTGTTGAAATTTCGACATTTAGCTTTCTTCCAGCAAATTTCTTTCCAGTGCAATGCTTCATTATGGATTCCGCTGCAGCCTCTGTTACATTTACAAATGAAAACTTTTCAAGAATATCAATATCTCCAACATCTTCTCTTTTTACCTTTGCATTCTCATTAAAGAAATCCACTAGCTTCCTTGGATTAATCTTATCCAAGCGTCCTACATTCAAAAACAGTCTCTTGTAATCTGTCTTCGAACCTATTTCATTTTCAGTATAGTCATAGTTCACTTCTTTACTATATACCATATCCATTAATGCCGCTGCTACTTCTACGAGGTTAAACTCTTCATCAAGTTCTGTTGCCATTGGTATAAATTTCTTATAACTATCCTGCTCCAAAGTTTCCTTTATCTTTGAAAACATATTTTTGTACTTTGAAACAAATATTTCATCAACAGTAGGAATTTCTCTTCTTCTTATCTTGCTTTTTATAACCTTTTCAATATGTTTAAGAGACATATATTCTCTTGCAGTAACCAATGTGTAAGCAACACCTTTTCTATTTGCTCTACCTGTTCTGCCTATTCTGTGAACATAGGATTCTACGTCCTGAGGCAAATCGTAATTTATTACGTGCGTTACATTTTCAACATCTATGCCTCTTGCAGCAACATCAGTTGCTATCAGGAATTCTAAATTTCCTTCTTTAAATTTTCTTAAGGTATTTATTCTCTGATTTTGATTCATATCTCCATGCATTCCTTCAGCAGTATACCCTCTTCCCTGAAGACCTTCAACAAGTTCATCAACGTTCCTTTTGGTCTTACAAAAGATTATTGCAGATGTAGGTTCATCAACATCAAGTATCCTACATAGTGTTTCAAATCTATCCTTGTTTTTAATTTCATAATAGTATTGATCCACTGTAGCTACAGTCATTGCATTTTTTAAAATGGCTATGTGTTTCGTTTCAGACTTCATATATCTTTTAGCAAGTCTTTTGATTTCTTCAGGCATAGTAGCTGAAAACAACATTGTCTGTCTGTCTTGATTTGAATTTTTTATTATTTCTTCTATATCATCAATAAATCCCATGTTTAACATTTCATCGGCTTCATCTAATACAAGAAATCTAATAGAGCTCAAATTTAAAACTTTTCTTCTTATTAAATCCAACACTCTACCTGGAGTTCCTACTACTATATCTATCCCTCTACGTAAAGCTGAAATCTGCCTGTCAATAGGTTGACCACCGTATACAGGAAGCAACTTAATCTTAGTAAATTTAGCTATACGATTCAATTCATCATTTACCTGTATAGCAAGTTCTCTTGTAGGCGTTAGTATTATACTATTTACCTTACCATCTTGCTTTCCAATTCTGCTTAATATTGGTGCACCAAATGCCAGTGTCTTTCCTGTTCCTGTTTGTGCCTGCCCAATAACATCATGACCTTCTAAAAGAACTGGTATTACCTCAGCTTGAATCTTAGAAGGTTCTTCAAATCCCATTGCATCAATGGCCTTAAGAATACTCTCATCAAGACCTAATTCACTAAATACCTTATTTCCCAAATTAACCCCTTCTTTCTTTTTTATAAATTTATCTGATCTCTAGACAATGTAACACTCCCACCTCTTTTTAGGTTGTAGATAACAGTAACATGCCCTAAGATTGGTTCAACTAAGATTCAGATGGAGATTCCTATCCCCCACCTTAATCAAATTTTACTTTATTTCAATAAAAAGCCACCTTAAACAAGGCGGCAAAAATCACCTATTATGTTGTTAATAAACATCAAGAAGCTATTTTATACTTTTTGAATATTGGTTGCTTGAGGACCTTTTGTACCTTTTTCAACATCAAACTGAACTTTATCTCCTTCTTGTATACTAAATCCTGAAAGAGAAGATGAATGTACAAAAACATCTTTTTCTCCCTCTACCTCTATAAAACCAAATCCCTTTTCTGAATTAAAAAACTTTACTGTACCTGTTTTCATAAATATCCTCCTTATAAAAATATTGTATTTTGATTTGTCAAGCATATCATCACTTGTAGAAGCAAGTTATGATTTATAGTTTACTAGACTTTTCCCATTATTAAGTATTCCCAACATTTCATAAAACAATACTTTTATAAGAACAAAGTAAACTATACATTCTTATTAATTTTTATTTTCCTGGCAATTAATATGATTATTTCTGCTTCATGATTGATTTTTGCATATAAAATTCTGAAAATTTACAAAAAAGGCATGCCAAGTATTTCTAACTGACCTACCTTTATTGGTGCTTTCTAGTAATATTATGGATATAATTATAGTAACATATTATTAGAGAAGAATCTATGTTTATTAGGATTTTCTTTCCATAAATCTTAAATTTACAGATTAGATATTTATTATCACTTTTTTCTAACTCAAAGAATAATCCACTAATTCATCAAAATTAGTTTCTACATCTAGCATTAAAATAAGCTCCTTGGTTTTATCCTTTATAGTATTATATGTGCCTTGATTGTTTGTATACAAAATGAGAAATTTAGGAAATAAAAATATCTATTTTTCAGCTTCAGATTTTAATAAAGAATATAGATTCAAATCAACAACACCTTGTCCCTTCCAAGTATATCCCTGCCTAATTGTCCCCTCTTTAATAAAACCATTTCTTTCCAATACATTCTGGGATTTAATATTTTCTGGCATTACAAATGCTTGTATTCTATTAATCCCAATGTCATTAAATAAATAGTCTACCATTACCCTTACAGCTTTAGTCGCAATTCCATTACCCCAAAACTTATTGTTCAACCTATAGCCTATAGTTATCATATTTACCTCGTTAGAATAATCAAATATCTCTGCTATTCCAACAACCTTCTCCGGTTCATTATTTAGACATATACCAAGAAATATGCATTTTTTCTTATGAAAATCTCTCTCAAAATGTCCTATCATATTAGCAACGGTATTTTTATTCTTTTTAATCATTACAGGAGAATATTTAAAAAGTTCTTCATTTCTATATATTTCGAAAATTTCGTCAAGGTCAATATCAACAATTTTTCTTAGTGTTATTTCATCATCTGAAATATTAGGAAATTGTTCATATGGATTTTTATTCAAATTATCTTACTCCTCCCATTCTCTCAGTGGCTTGTCTAAAATATATAATATCTTCTTCAATTAGATATGAAATCTTAACACGTAGCATTATTAAATTTTTTAAGATCACTCTTATAAGATTTTATATTTTCATTTAGAACACAATTCTAATTTTCGTATCCATAAGATTTCCTAATTAGATCGAAATGTTCTTGCATAGCATTGTAAGCTAGTGACTCATCCCTTTTCTTTAAATTTCTTAATAAATTCTCATGTATCCATAATAAGCTTTCTTTGGTATTTCCCTCATGAAAAATTTGCATTCTAGCATTCCGTATGAATTCGTCTACAAGTTGAGATATAACATTAAGTACATTAATTAATAATACATTTCTTGAAGCCTTTGCAATTAATTGATGGAACTTAATATCTAATTCAACACTTTCTTCTTCACTACTAGCAACATACATCTTATCCAATAACTCTGTTAAGATTTTAAGCTCACCATCGTCTATATTCTTAGCTGCTAATTTAGAACATTGAAGTTCTAGTGTTTCCCTTAAATCATACATTTCTTTTGGCGAACTCTCCTGCAGCATAAACATTATTGAAAGAGGTTCAAGCAAAGAGTTATTAAAATTTGTTCGTATATAATTTCCAGCTCCATGCCTGCTTTCTATTAATCCTATGACTTCTAAAGCCCTCATCGCTTCCCTCACAGATGCACGCGATACCTCAAGAGATTCTGCCATTTCTCTTTCTGTCGGCAATTTATCTCCCTTTTTTATTTCTCCATATTTTATTTTATCCTTAATTTTCTCTATAACTTGATCATATACTTTTGGATTTTTATTAGGTACAAGCATATGTTATGCCCCCTCCTTTTCTTATTGATATTTCTTAATACATTATACATCAATTTTCTAAATTCTAATATTCTGAAGAACATGTATTCTTCTATGGTAACATTCTTCACAATATTTATTCTTTGCCATATTAGCATCATACGATATTTAAACATATATCCAAAGCTCATATTTAAAAAATGGCACTGTATTACTTTCATGAAAGCGCTACTATGAATTGCAATTGATAATATCGAAAATTTAACAATTTTAAATATTCTATTGTTAAACTAGTCATCAAATATCAACTTGTATTTAAATTCACCATGTTAAATATACATGTTAGCCATATATCTTTAATAGGAGGTGATAACATAATGGATACTAATGAATTAATTAGTATCGTGGCTAACAATGGTTTTCCTATAGCGGTAACTGCATATTACTAATCCGCTTGGAAAAACAAATTGGAAGCCTATCTAATTCAATTAATAAATTAAATACTATAATATCAGCAAAACTTTGAATAGCTCTAGATGTAGCTCTTAGTGATGATTCTAATAAAGTGGCTTAAGTAAAGGCTATAAACATTGAAAATTCAATGCTTATAGCCTTTAGCTTTGTTTGTAGTTTAATTTCTCATTTTTAAAATTTATAAATTTAAATACTATTGTACCATATGTTGCAGCTAAAATTGATGCAATCATAATACACATTTTTGCTTCAGATAATATATTGGCATCTGCAAATGACAATGATGACACAAATATTGACATAGTAAATCCAATGCCACCAAAAACACTTGCACCATATAAATGTCTTTTGGTTACATTAGATGGAAACTTAGCTATTTTCAATTTTATTAAAATAAATGAAGTTCCAAATATACCAATTTGCTTTCCTAAAAAAAGACCAAATATAATTCCCAATGAAGCTGATGAAAACAAAGTGTTTGAAAAATTATCTGTATTAATTACTATACCTGCATTTGCAAACGCAAATATTGGCATAATTAAAAAGCTAGACCATGGTGTTAAAGTATGTTCAAGTTTATACAATATTGAAGTTTTAAATTTATGAATATTTTCTCCAATTGGCAACGACATGCCTAGTAAGACTCCTGCAATTGTTGCATGTATACCGGATTTCAAAAGACAAATCCATAGAATTATACCCAAAATAATGTAAATAGATGTATATTTAATTTTAAATTTATTAGCCAAGATAAGCGCAGCAAAAACTATTAATCCTAATAAAAGCGCTATCCATGAAATTTGACTATTATAAAATATTGCTATTACTATAATAGCACCTAAATCATCAACTATAGCGAGTGCAGTTAGAAATACAACTATTCCTTTTGGAGCATTTTTTGCAACTAAAGAAAGCATTCCAAGTGCAAACGCAATATCTGTTGCCATCGGTATCCCCCATCCTGTAATGGTTGGCTCCTTATAGTTAAATAATGCATAAATAATTGCAGGAACAATCATTCCTCCTATAGCTGCAGATATTGGAAGTATTGTCCTTTTAAAAGATTTTAGTTCCCCAAACACAACCTCTCTTTTTATTTCCATACCAACAACTAAGAAAAATATAGCCATCAATCCATCATTAATCCAGTGAAGAACTGACATTGATAATGACAACACACCATATCCAATCGTTATATTTGTGTGGAATATATGCTCATAGCCTCCTGAAAAGCTAGAATTCGCAATCATAATTGCTGCAATAGCGCAAATTAAAAGAATTATACCACTAGAAGACTCACTTTTTAAAAAGTATAAGAATGGACTTAATATTTTAGTTTTTATTTTATCTTTCATTATTACCCTCCTTTTTAATGCGATGATAGCTAGAATATTACTTAAAAATGTTTTGGCTTTATTAAAAATCTCCATAAAAAAAGAGGCGGTAAAACTCAAAAAAGAGCTTCCCACCCCAGAAACTAATTGCTTGAAAACAAATTATATAATTTGCCCAACCGTATCTAACCACATTAATTCATTTTATATTATATATTATATTACACATTAATGTAATAATCAAGATTTGCTCAATGCTCTTAATGACTATTTGCTATATTTTTTAAACAAATCATCTAGGGCTTCTCTAAGAAGAAATGCTTCGGTTCTATCAGTTGCTTTTGACAACCTTGATAATCTATCAAGTTGAGTCTTAGTGAAATAATTAGATTTTAGTACCATACTCTCTGCTTCAGAAAGACATACTCTATTCTTACCTAATTCTTTTGCCCTAAATAATGCACTATCAGCTACTCTAAAAAGTTCAACTACATTTTTAGCATCTCTTGGATAACTAGCTACACCGAAACTTAAAGTAAAATATACATTATCATCAGAATTTTCATTTAAATTAAATGTATTATCTGATAAATACCTTCTTATTTCTTCAAGCTCCATAAAGCTTCTTTCCGCTCCCTTTTTTACAAGTAATATATTAAATTCATCACCTGATCTAAATACCATATCTGTTGAAGATAAATTGTTATTTAAAATTGAAATAAGCTTTTTTATTACCTCATCTCCAATAGAGTTACCATATAAATTATTCAAATTCTTAAAATCATCAATATCTGCAACAACTATGCTAAAAGGACCTTCATTATTAGATATTAATTCCTCCATTTTAATTATTAATTCCTCTTTTGATGTAAGCTTGTTATCCATAAATAACCTCCATATATAATTAAGTACTTATTATAAATCACTCTATTTTCTTATAAATATACCATGACTTAATTATACTAACACCAACATATATATGCGTCAATATATACTAAACATTAATATCCTTTTTGCTATGCCATATATTCAAAAATCCTATGAATATTTCAAGTTATTTATTATAATTTCTAAAATATTAAATTCATATGTATGTTAAGCAAAAGCCAATATTTGATTTAATATATACTTACGCAATAATATATACGTATCTATATATATTGACATATATATGTTGAAATGATATGCTTATATACAGATAATGACAAAAAAAAGAATAATTATAACGCTGAATCTTTTTGAGCGGGAGAACCATTTTTTGGGGTGAATCTTATTTTAGGATAAGTAGGGTTATTTTTCTTCAATCCGAATCCGTCAGCTAATCTCGTAAGCGTTGAAGAGAAGTTTTTGTATACTGCTAATATACTTTTTTTAGTATACCCATAAATATTATTGCTTAATAAGCTATAGAGACTTCTCTATAGCTTATTATTTTTTAACTAGTAATTTAAAAAAGGAGGCTTTTTATGTTAAAAGTATGTTTAATTGGACTTGGAAAAACAGGAAAAGAAATTGCAAAAATGATATTCAACCAAAGGAATATGAAAATTGTAGCTGCCATGTGCAGCCCTGGGAGCTTGAAAAAGCATATTGATCTAGGTGAAGTAATTGGAATTCAAGAAATTGGTATAAAAATTGAAGGAACTAATAAACTAGAAGAAACACTTGTACTTTGCAGGCCAGATGTTGTAGTCGATTTTTCTACGCCTGAAGCTACTTTAAAGAACTCTAGAATAATATCTCAAATGGGGATTAATATGATAATAGGTACCACAGGATTTTCAGAAGTAGATTTAGATAAAATAAGAAATCTAGCCTATAGAAATCACACTGGCATAGTGTATGCTCCCAACATAACTCTTGGAGTAAATGTGCTGATGATATTAACCAAATTAGCTTCCATCCTATTAAATAATTATGATTTTCAAATTTCTGAGATACATCATAGAGAAAAAAAGGACATTCCATCTGGTACTGCTTTAAAGATAGCTAATGAAATAAAAAATGGGTTAGTTTACTTAGGTAAGGATATTTCTAAAGAAAATATTCCAATTAATTCAGTTAGAGCTGGTGGTGTTGTTGGAAAACATGAAGTTATGATTGTTGGAGAAAATGACAGAATTACAATTTCTCATGAATCCTTTTCGAGAAAAGTTTTTGCCAGTGGAGCAATCCATGCAGTAAATTTTATACAAGATAAGATTGGATTCTATGAAATGAGTGATGTTTTAAGCTTATCAAAGATAATAAAAGATTTATATGCTCATGAAAATAATTTTGACGCTAATAATAATCTTGACAGTCTAATAGCAGCAGATATTCAATAATCAATTAGAATTTACAAATAAATATGTTAACGTTTGAGAGGAGTTTTAATTTGTAAAAGAAATTATGAAGGTACATTGTGCACCTATACTGAACCTTCTGATAAAAGCCATGAATGCAAGAATTGTGGAATATGTAATAAATTTAAGAAAGACGAATATAAAGGTCTTGAAAAACTCTATAGGGATGAAAGAATTTGTCTGACGCCAAAAAGTAACGTTAGAATGAAAAGGAGAGAACAATTTTATGAGAGCAGATAGATGCGACTTAAACAATGATTATTATACTAAGATAGATCGTACAAAAGCCTTTGTTGATTTAACAAATAAACGTCTAAAAATACTTGATTTAAATGCTATTTCGCTTCAAAGTCTTAAAAGAATAATTCATTTTTCATCAAAACTTCACCTAGGAAAAATTATATGCAATTCTAACAAAGAGTCTTTGGAAGCTTTTGTAAGTGCTGGTTTTGCTATAGAAGGTAGAATTAATGGATATTTTAAAGGTGAAGATGCATTTTGTATGTCTTATTATATTAATAGTGATAGAAATATATGCAGTAATTTTACTCAAAAAGACTTACTCGTAAAGCAATGTCTAAGTTTGCAAAACAGCTATGTATACAATAAAAATAATCAGGTATATCAAATAAGAACTGCTACTGAAAACGATATTTCTGAAATAATCAAGCTATTTTCTACAGTATTTTTAACTTACCCTACCCCTATATATAATCAAGATTATTTAAAAGAGACTATGAATAATAAAATTTTATATAAAGTTGCCGTTTATGATGAAAAAATAGTTAGCATAGCTTCAGCAGATATGGATATGGAAAATTTAAATGCTGAAATAACAGACTGCGCTACTTCTCCTGCATATAGAGGTAAAGGGATTCTTGCAAATGTAATCTATTCTTTAGAATGCGATCTTAAAGCTAAAGGTTTCCTTACTTTATATAGTTTATGTAGAGCTATAAACCCTAGTATAAACTTTGTATTAAGTAAGCATAATTATAAATTTACAGGAAGAATGGTAAACAACTGCAATATATGTGGCACTTTTGAAGATATGAATATTTGGGTAAAGAATATTAATTAATAATTGGAGCTCAAGCTTAAATTATAATATATTTAATAAGAACTGATTGACTGCTTTTTCAGTTTTAGAGAAAAGGCAGTCTTTTTTATATTTATAAACTAGTGCAAATTTGTTATGAATTATTCACCTTTAATAAAATTAAAAATCACATTAACTATTAACATGTTCTCATACATATGATAACATATATATGTTTGTATAATTATATAGCAAATAATTTTCATATAAATAAATTGGAGGAATAGAAATGGAAAAAAAACAGAGTACCTATAGCACTTTGTTTCATTGGCATAGTTTTAAATTAAAACTTGTATTTGAAGGAATATGCATAGGTATGGTCACTGGTTTAGTAATTGTGCTATATCGTTTAGCACTTGAAGAAGCAGGATATCTTTTAAGTTATATTTATAAGCTTATATCAATTAACCCCATTATCATATTACCATGGATTATGCTGCTGATAGTCATTGGCTACATAGTGGGATTGATGGTGAAACATGAACCGATGATTAGTGGTAGTGGAATACCTCAGGTTGAAGGAGTTTTACTTAGGGAACTAGATATGACTTGGTGGAAAGTCATTCTCGGTAAGTTCTTTGGAGGTGTCCTTTCAATAGGTTCTGGCCTTTCATTAGGAAGAGAAGGTCCTTCTGTTCAATTAGGCGCAGCAATAGGACAAGGATTTAGCAAAGTATTTAAAAGAATAAAAATAGAGGAAAAATATCTTATTACTAGTGGTGCTAGTGCAGGACTCGCAGCTGCATTTAACGCTCCTTTAGCTGGAGCAATGTTTGCATTAGAGGAAGTTCATAAAAACTTTTCACCATTAATTTTACTTTCTGCACTCTCCTCTGCATTATCAGCAGATTTTATTGCAAGCAGCTTCTTTGGACTAAAACCAGTATTTAATTTTGGAGCTTTTGCTACATTGCCACTAAACTTTTACTTTTATGTAATCATATTAGGTGTAATTGTAGGATTTCTCGGGGTCCTTTTTAATAAAGTTCTTTTAAAGACGCAAAACCTATATATAAAACAAGCTTGGCTAAAAAAAGAATTTAGAATTATAATTCCTCTATTATTATCAGTAGCCCTAGGTTTTTTATTACCAGAAGCTTTAGGTGGAGGTCATGAACTAATAACTTCATTAACTGAATGTAAATTTTCTTTAATATTATTAGTTATTATTCTAGTTATTAAATTTTCATTTACTATGGCTAGTTTCGGCTCAGGTGCTCCCGGAGGAATTTTCCTTCCGCTACTTACAATTGGAGCACTAATTGGAAATGTATATGGCGAAGTTCTTATTCACATTGCTCACTTAGATAGCATTTACATAAATAATTTTATAATCTTAGCTATGGCTGGATATTTCGCCTCAGTAGTAAAATCGCCAATAACAGGAACAATCCTAATTACCGAAATGACAGGTTCATTTAACCATTTGCTTGCTTTGGCTATTGTCTCGGTAATATCATATATTGTAGCAGACCTTCTTGCTTCTAAGCCTATATATGAAGCTTTACTAGAAAAATTTCTGCAAAATCAAGGTGATAGAACACCCATTGGCGATAAGATAAATAAAGCTATACTGGAATTTGCTGTATGTATAGGATCGAAGTTAGATGGTAAACAAATCAAAGATGTAAAATGGCCATCTCGCTGTCTCCTCGTAGCAGTTAGACGTGGCGAAAATGAAATAATTCCTAAGGGAGATACTGTTATTTTGCCTGGAGACTATTTAACTGTCTTAACTAATGAGGATAGAGTTCCTAAAATAAATGACACCCTATTATTAATGTCTGAAACTTCTGACACTCTAAAATAAATATATTATAATTTAATTTGTCTTTTAAATAAAAATAAACAGGTATGATTTCTTTATATAAAATCATACCTGTTTATTTCTTTATATGCCGTTCTTTCATATACTAATGTTTCTTTTATTAGACTTTACAAAGTATATAACAATATTCAAGAAGGTAATACTAACTTTACTATTACCCCTAATATAAATATAACTATTGGTTTCACATATTCTTGTATTGGTGCTTTATTACGAATAATTGGCGCTATCCAAAGAGTTGATGAAGAATCTCAAATAACCATTTTATAATCAAAAGTCTAATTTATTAGACATATAATACATCTGTATTTTTAATTTCATAATTAAATAGTTTTAAAATAAAATACCGCAAATTCCTATTGTGAACGTGCGGTATTTAAGCTATATTAATTTAATTCATCTATAGATATATTCACTCTATTAATATTTTTGTTAAATATAGAGATAATAATAACGTAACTCTTACATAAATGTATTCATATAAATTGCATTTTTAAGTTTTTATTCAAAAATACAATTTATAAATATCATATATTATACTTAAGTAAATTAAGGTGATCTCATGAAAAAAATTCTAATTACCGGCTGTGGTTCCGGTCTTGGACGTAAAGCTTCATTTGCTTTAGCAAATAGAGGTCATTATGTCTATGCAACAACTCATACTGAAGAACAAGCCAATGAAATTAACTCTTTCAATAAAAAATATAACCTTCCTATTGAAAGCTTTAAATTGGATATTTTAAATAGCAATGATAGATTGAAGATAACTAATCTTGAAATTGATGTTTTAATAAATAATGCAGCCATTGGAAATTCAGGTTCAGTGGCTGAAGTGGATTCTGATATATATCGGGAAACTTTTGAAACAAACGTTTTTTGTCCAATTGAATTGACTCAACTTGTATTAAAACAAATGATTCCTCGAAAAAAAGGAAGGATAATTTTTGTATCATCTTTGGCTGGACGCTCCCCCATTCCATTTTTATCTCCATACTGCGCAACTAAATTTGCACTGGAATCCATATGTCCGTCTTTAAACGAAGAGCTTAAAGAACTTAAAAATGTTAATATTCCTGTAATATTAATAGAGCCAGGAAGCTATGCTACTGGATTTAATCAAAAAAATATATCAAAACAATTTAATTGGATGAAGATTCATTCTTATTTCAAAAATAATATACATTCCCTAGAAAACAAGCAATATACATACTTTAAGCTGACAGAATCCACTAATTTTGATTCTATTATAGATAAATACATAAAAGCAGTAGAAGACAGATATCCAAAGGAAAGATATGTATCCCCTTCAAGCCAAGGTGCTTTCATTAAAATTAAAAACATCCTAAAAAAATAACAAAAAAAAACCAATAGAACTTAGTAATTCATTATATCGGTTCTATTGGTTCTTAAAAATCAAAAATAACTCTTATGTTATATATTTATATATGTAAATTCCAAAATAGTAAACAGAAATTATTATGATAGCAATGTTGTAAGGCTAATTTTTCTTTGGTTCCTTTAGTTTTTTCTATCAATGCCTTTCCAATTGTTCCTGTAGAGATAGCGTGGAAACAATAATCTATAAAAGTAAAGATCGATATAAGCCATACACGTCCTAATGATCCCTTCTCGGTTTTTATGTATTTATTTGCTACCTCCGAAAAACCTTTTACTCTTCCGGAACTACATAAAAATTAATTTAACAGTATAAAATATGATTCAAGTAGAATAATAAATATATCCTGTTAAGATCGGAGGTACTGATAATTGAATGAAGGATTAGTAGTTTTTGTGCGTGCTATTATTGCATTCTTTTCTTTACTTATTTTCGCAAAGATACTTGGAAAACAACAAATAAGTCAACTGACATTCTTTGATTATGCCCTTGGAATAACAATTGGATCAATTGCTGCAACTCTTACTACGGACTTATCAAGCAGGGCATGGCCTCATTTTGTTGGATTGCTTACTTGGTGTTTACTTGGATATTTAATGGAGTACATTACCGAGAAATGGAGATACGCTGCAAAATATATCGAAGGCGAACCTACAATTGTAATTATGAATGGCAAGATAATGGAAAGTGCATTAAAAAAAATGAAATATACAGCATCAGATCTCATGGGACTATTAAGAGTTAAAGATATTTTTGATTTGTCTCAAGTAGATTTTGCAATTATTGAGCCAAATGGCCAATTATCTGTTCTAAAGAAACCAGAGTATGAACATTTAACACCTAAGGATATGAGTATTCAAAAAGAACCAAGCGGTATAAGTACTGAACTCATATATGATGGAATTCTTATAAATGAAAATTTGAAACAACTTAATAAAACTGAAAAATGGCTTATGAATCAACTAAAAATTCATAAAGTTAAGGATGTTTCAGAAGTATTTCTTGCGACCTTAACTCCTTCTGGCTCCTTATATATAGACAAATATGATGATCATATGGTAAAAGTAACTGATATTGGTGATTATAAAGGACCATATTAAAGGAGGAATTTATCATGAGAAAATTTTTAGTAATATCGATACCTATAGTTGCACTAATTTTTTTTGTATTAATCATGCTTAGTGGCAATATTTTGAAGGAACCTATTGGCAATGATGATAACATTCCTGAATCAATACAGCTACTTATACAGGATATAGAATCAGGAAATTGGGAAAGTGCCAATATTAAAACAGACAACCTCTCTAATTCATGGAAAAAAATAGCCAAAAGAGTTCAATTTAGTTCTGAAAGAGATGAAATAAATCAATTTGATATATGCATCTCACATCTTCGCGGTGCCATAATGGCTAGAGATAAATCCAGTTCACTTATTGCTTTAAATGAGGCTTATGCTCATTGGAATGACCTTGGAAAATAAATATTAGAGCTTTTCTAAATGAATAATCTGCTTGTTAAAATACATAAAACTATAAATTATTCATGGTTTTATGTAACTATAGCCGTCACTTTGCTTATTTACAAGTTCCAAAATTCCGGTAGGAACAATATCTACAAACGACATTAAATCTTCCTTTTTTATACTATAAGATTTTAACGCATTGTTACACGCAACAAACTTAATCCCTTTATGATCTAACTCTTTCATTTCACTGCTAATCCTTAAATCTAATTCATTATCGTAAGCATAAGCCTTTACAGCTTCCGAATTTGCTAAAATTTCAATATTAAAATTGTTAGTATTTATAGCCTCCAATAAATTATTTGTATTTTTTAGGACTATACTCCATTTACTTAGTTCATCTATATGAAATATAACTTTATATTCTAAAATGATAGTCATCTCCTTTTAAAAATATACTATAAGCTTCATATATCTTTATTTTTCAATTAATAATATGAAGCCTATAAAGATTTTATATGGAATTTTTTAAGCACTTTTTTATTTTCCATATTGTATTTTTTCACAAAGTCCATTTTCTTACTAAACTCTATCCTTAAATATAATATCAAGAATAGCAGATATTATATACTATATAAATAAATTTAATCCAGAATCTTCTGTTGCCCCCAGATATGAAGCAACTCCACCTATTTCAACTCCATCAATAAATTCTTCTTTTTTTATTCCCATTAAGTCCATACTCATTGAACATGCAACAACTTTAACACCCATGTCTATGGCATTTTTTATTAAAGTTTCTAGGTTATCGACATTATGCTTTTTCATTATTTGCTTTATCATTGCAGGTCCCATTCCCATCATGTTCATTTGTGATAACGGTAATTTTCCAGGATGAGCTGGTAACATAACGTCAAACATTTTTTCCATCATATCCTTAGAAACACTAGGCTTATCTGCACTCTTTAGTATATTAAGCCCCCAGAATGTAAAGAACATAGTAACTTCTTTCCCCATAGATGCTGCTCCTGTTGCTATTATAAATGAAGCTATTGCTTTATCTAAATCTCCACTAAATACAACCAATGTTGCTCCATTCTTTTCCACAACATTTGGTGAAGAAGCATTTTTCCTTAAGTCTGATGATGTTCCCTTTTGAATATATGCTATGAAGGCCTTTTCTTTATTATCAAATTCAGATTTTAATAAAGTATTTCCTGTTGAATCACACCATGATTTTATGTCTTTTGTAAATCCAGGATCACTTGCTTTAACTTCTAATATATTGCCATCTTCCATCTTCTTAATTTCTTCAAATACTCTTTTTATTGGACCTGGACATTGGAGACCGCATGCATTTAACATAGCATTTGCATTTATTTCTGTTATATCTAGATCTTCTAATTTCATTACAGCCACCTCATCTTTTATTTCTTCATTATTTTCATATTGATTTTTAATGCTTTCTTCTGCTCTTTTTACATATAGATATGTCTTTACACCACCATCTATATTTGCGCACCGTATTCCATTTTGTTCTAGAATTCTGCAAGCAACATATCCTCTAAGTCCAACCTGACAAGTTACGTATATGTTTTTATCTTTTGGAATTTCATTTAATCTACTTCTTAATTGCCCAAGAGGAATATGAATAGAATTATCAAAACCTCCCGTAACTAATTCGAACTCTTCTCTAACATCAATTATTAATGATTTTTCTTTGTCTAATTTATCTATTTCGTTCCATTGAATTGTTTTCTCAAATCCTTCAATAATATTTGATGCATAGTATCCAAGCATATTAACAGGATCTTTTGCTGAATTATATGGAGGTGCATAACAAGGCTCAAAATCTTGTAAATCAAAGACTGTAAAATTTCCTTTAATAGCAGCTGAAAGTACATCTATTCTTTTTTCAACTCCATCAAGTCCTACACCTTGAGCCCCAAATATTTTTCCTGACTTTGGATCAAATAGCAATTTAAAAGCTATTGGGAATGATCCAGGGTAATATCCAGCATGAGAACCTGGATGAATATGAATAGTCTCGTATGCTATCCCTAATCTCTTTAGTATCTTTTCGTTATTACCTGTTGTTGCTACCGTATAGTCAAACACTTTTGCAACTGATGATCCAAGAGTTCCTTTGTATTCAGTATTTTTTCCACATATATTATCTGCTACTATTCTTCCTTGTCTATTAGCTGGCCAAGCAAGTGGAATCATTGTTGGCTTTTTATTTACAAAATCCATAACTTCTACGGCATCTCCTAGTGCATAAATGCTTGGGTCAGAAGTTTTCATAAATTTATCAACTACTATGGCGCCTCTTTCATTTAAGTTAAGATTAGCTTCTCTTTCTATTGTTGTTTCTGGCTTAACACCAATTGATAATATAATCATATCAGTTGTGATTTCTTTTCCGCTGCTTAGTATTATCTTTTTACCTTTACTCTCGAATGCAGACACTCCATCTTTTAATATTAATTCTACATTTTTATCAATTAAGTGTTCATGTATTATACTTGCCATTTCTATATCTAGAGGAGCCATTACCTGCTCACCTGCTTCTACAAGTGTAATATCAATTCCTCTAGCATGAAGATTTTCGGCCATTTCAAGTCCTATAAATCCACCTCCGATTACAGTTACATGTTTAGGCTTGTTGTTATCTACATAAGATTTAATTTTATCTGTATCTGGTATATTCCTTAAAGTAAATAAATTATCACATTCATTTATCCCAGGTATCACCGGTTTAAGTGGAGCTGCGCCTGGAGATAAAACTAAAATATCATAAGTTTCTTCATATTCCTCATTTGTTCTATAATTATTTATTTTAACCTTTTTATTTTCTTTATCTATACTTATAACTTCATTTAAATTTCTTATATCTAAATTAAACTTGCTGCTCATTTCTTCTACTGTTTGAACTATTAATTTTCCTCTTTCATCAATAGTTTCTCCTATATAATATGGAAGTCCACAATTAGCAAAAGATATGTATTCACCTTTTTCCACCATAATTATATCAACATTTTCATCTAGCCTTCTAAGTCTAGCTGCTGTAGATGCACCACCTGCAACGCCACCAACAATAATAATCTTTTTATTCATAAGAATCTCTCCTTTTAATTAACTAACTAGTATTGGAAATCATAAAATTGCTATTCTTTTATATCTTCAAGATATATTCATTAATCTAGTTTTCTGCATTGCAATATATCTTAATTTAAGTTTAATTTATATAGTTATTATTGTCTGTGACTTTATCACACATATGACTTTTTAGATTATTCTTTTGAAAATTGTGTTATATTTTTATCCTGTTTAATGCTGCAACCTATATATATTGTGCAATATTATAATAAAATTTCTGTATATTAAAACAGGTAGTCTAACCACAATTTAGACTACCTGTTTTGCACATTAATTCTTATGCTACTGTTTATAAATATGCATTTACTTTATTTGTTATATTTTATTCTAACATAAAACCTGCTAAGTCTTCTACAGGAATTCCATCTTTAAGCTACATTAAACCTACTATTAATAACCTTGAGTCGTCTTACTCTTATCTAACAGTTTAGATACACCAGACTTTTCCCAATTTTCTATCTCATTAGTGGCTTCTTTAAAAGTCATTCCTTGCCCTACAAGTATACCTACCATAATATATTTCTGAAATAAATGTTCTAAACTAACTCCACCAGTAGCTTCTTCTAATGCATCATCAACTAATGGAGTAATATATCCAATCCAATCATCAGGGCTAAAATCATATGTATCTACCAATGCTACCCTAGCTTTAGATGCAGTATTTTTATTTTTACTTTCTACAAGTATTCCAATCTTAGGTATTCCGCTAAGTTTTGTAATCACTCCATGATGAGAATTAAATTCTATTGTTAAATCTTTATTTACTCTCGCTTGAATATTATATTGAACTAGAAATTTTTCTGGACTCATTAAAACCAATCTATCAGCTTCATCTATTAACCCACTTAAATGATATGGTAATGCACAATTTGAAAAAGATACATGTGGTCCTCTTTCAAACATTATTATTTCATCTTCTTCACTAAGCCTTCTAAGTCTTGCTGCAGCTGATGCTCCCCCTGCAACTCCTCCAACTATTAATATTTTCTTCTTCATAATCACAAACCTCCTATTTAACTCATAAATTCTTATTTAAATTGTGAAATTTCCTGAGACTAAACTATTTTCTTTTAGTTCCTACATATGATCCAATACCCCCTGAAACATTAACAACATTAAATCCTTGACTTGTAAGTGTATTGCAGGCTCTTGCACTTCTGCCGCCTGATTGACACATTATGTAGTATTCTTTACTTTCATTTAGGTATTTTTCTGGCTCATTTAAAAGTTTACCCATTGGTATATTTTTAGCACTTTTTATACTACCACCTTTATACTCATAATCTTCTCGAATATCTATCAACTCAACCTTCCCTATTAACCCATCAATATCATTTACATTTATTACTCTTCCATTATCTTTCTTAAATAATCCAAACATTTTAATTCCTCCTCAAAATTTATCCTAATAGTTTTCTTTAATTCCTCATATTTCATTAACTTTTTAGCATTTCATTTAAATCCTTTAGTACTATTATTCTTCCTCTCTTAATTTTTATATATCCTCTTTTTTCAATGCTTTTCAAATTCCTGCTTATAACTTCTCTTACCGAATCAACTCCGAAAGCTAATTCACTTAATAGCTCCACAAACTTTATTGCTAAAATATAATAAAACAAATTCCATTTGAAACTCTTTTCTAAGGCTCCAATGAAATTTATACATTTGGGTATGCAATTTTTAATTTTGTACCTTAAATCAGAATCATTTTTCTATTCTTATTTTATAGTAATTTTATTATACCCTATTGCCTTTTTAGGGCATGCTGTTGCACACTTTCCACATTGAATACAATCTGGATGACTTAATATATCACCTTTATAATCATATGGCACTAAACCTATTGGACATTTCTTTTCACAAATTTTACATAAAACACATGAAGATGATACATGCAATACTTTTTTACTTTTTCTAAATTTTCCTGTAATTGATGCTAGAGTTCCCATAGGGCAAAAGTTGCACCAAGTTCTATGATTGTATACTAATGATAATGCTATACCTATTATCGTTGTTACAACAATCAACCTATAGAATACCATTCCTATGCCGTAAAGGTCACCCCAATTTTTATATACACCTGAAGTAAACACACTCATCATTACTGTTAGTATTATAGCTCTAAAATAATATGACTTAAAAAATTTAGGTGGTATTCTTTTATTACTAAATTTTGAAACTACATTATCATAAAAATTTCCTCTTGGACATAAATTCCCGCACCAAAATCTCCCCTTATAAATAGATACAATTATCGGTGCTATCATACAAACGGCTGCAACTACAGCAAATCTTAAATCAAACATACCTAATACTATAAATGCTATTAATAGTGTAAATGAATACTTCTTCCATAACTTTGAACTTTTTTCCATTATTATCCTCCCTGAATTCACTATAATTATTTCATATAAATTTTATATTGTTTAAACACTTCTTCTTTATTCTATTAAATCATTCTATAATTCTCTGTAACTTTGTCACGAACTATCATAAATTTTGAATATAAAAATTATAACCTGCCATTTAATTTAAAATAGCAAGTTTATCATTAATAAATAATTAAAATAAAAATATCAATCCAATGTCCTTTTAAAATTTTTAATTCCATTTTTCCTGTATGATGCTAAAAATATATCCATCTCTATCATTTAGCGCTTCAAAGCTATTATACATTTTTAAGAAACTCGCTTCCTTTCTTAGTACCAAGGATATAATCTTTTAATCATTCTAGGAATAAGTATTTTTTACATTAAACATCTACTTTAATATAATTCCTCCACAATCTCTAAAAACAAAACAGGCTGTGGAGGTAGTTCAATCATTTATGATGATTAGCAAAACTCTAGCCGTAACAACATTTGATTTTGTATTGCTTGGCTATCTCTGACATCATAAAAAGTGAATTCAATTTTACCTTCATTGTTCTTTGGGATATCTTCTAAACTTTGTCGAACTAAAGAAATATAAGCATCATCAAATCTATATAATAATACAGATGCCTTTACAGAATTTTGCTGTTGGTTTGCTGTTTGAGCATGGGCTTCTTTATAGCTATTTGAAAATATCATAGTAAAAATAAAAACTACTAATTCTATAATTAATAATATCTTTTTCAATAGTTTCATTTAAATCTCTCCTTTTATCTAACATTACTATTATCTATAAATGCGCAAATACTTATTAAAATTAAATTTTAAACACATGTATTAAATCGAATATACCAATAAAAAAATCGCAGGCGACTGTGGAGCCGTAGATTTTTTTTACGCATCTGCCTTTCCGAACGCATGTGAGGAAAATCTGGCAGGCGAATAAGATTTCTTTTTTATTCTTTTTCTATACAAAAACTA
>Ga0183101_1000164_pt5 | contig 23618 bp, 19 predicted proteins | sample Biomet3_FD_127790 | JGI IMG/M metagenome (GOLD analysis project Ga0183101, IMG submission 127790) | Microbial communities from bioreactor (seeded with sewage sludge) at LBNL, California, USA - Biofuel metagenome 3 | ecosystem: Engineered > Bioreactor > Anaerobic > Unclassified ...
CCGCGAGTGCGGTTATGTACAGGTAGCACGCGGGGCGTTGGGTTTCTACAATACCCCGGCGCGCCTGGACGCCTGGAGGCTTTTACAGTGAAAGCTGTGGACGCTGAAACCTACCTCAAGGCCCTGCTTGCCGCACCCCGTCCGGGGTCGGAGCAGGTTCTCGCCTTTTATGACTACCGCGTTGGGCACATCTGCACCGACGCGCACCTGTTGCTGCTGCCCCTTGACGACCACATCTGTCACCGAGGCGACGGTCTGTTTGAAAGCATCTGCTTTCGCCAGCGCACAATTTTTGGCCTCGACGCGCATCTGGCCCGGCTTGTGGACGGCGCGGCGGCCCTCTCCATCACGCCGCCCTGCCCTTGGGACGATGTGCGCCAGCGCATTGTCGACGTGGCCCGGGCCGCAGGCGTGGACAACGGCGATTTGCGTGTCTTTCTGAGCCGTGGCCCCGGCGGTTTTGGCATTTCGCCCGCCGAGTGCCCGCAGGCAGGCCTGTACATTGTGGCCCTCAAAAAAACGCTGCCCTCCGAGGCCCTGTACGCCAAGGGCTTTACGGCATTTACCAGCGCCATCCCGCCCAAGCAGGAATATCTGGCCCGCATCAAAAACACCAACTATCTGCCCAATGTCTTCATGTCCATGGAAGCCCGTCAAAAAAACATGGATATTGCCGTAACCTTTGACGAAAACGACATCATGGGCGAGGCCGCCGTGGCCAACGTGGGCCTTGTGGACGCTCAGGGCCGCCTGCTCTGCCCCGAGATCAGGCGCATCCTGCCCGGCACAACCCTGCTGGCAGCCATGGACGTGGCCGCGCAGCGAATGCCCGTGGTGCAAATGCCCATTCCCAAGGCCGCCATCGCCACCGCCCGCGAGATGCTGCTTTTCACCAGCTCCACACTGTGCGTGGGCATCACCCACTTTGACGGCAAGCCCGTGGGGCAGGGTGCGCAGGCTGGCAAGCCCGGGCCTGTGGCCCTGTGGCTCAAAGATGTTCTTTTGGACTATATGCTGAAAAAAGGCGCACCCATCTGATGCGTGTTTTGCTTGTTGCGCTGCAACAGACCACAGAAGGCCCGCCTTCACCCGAAGAGCAGCGTCGATGGACAGAACAGGGTGCGCCCATGCGCGCAGCCCGGCTGGAAGAAGACCACGCCCTGGCCCTGGCATCGGCCATGCGCGACGGAGGCAGGCTGGCGCCCATGCTGCTGTGCGCAAAAAATTCGCGCCTGCACAGGCGCGCCGCCGCCCTCAACCTGCCGACACTGGCCGCTGGCGGCCCTCTGGATGTCGTGCGCCTGTGGCTGTGGCAACGGCGGCACAAGTACCTGCTGGTGCAGACCTTTGGCGAAAGCGGCATGGCCGCAGGCCGCCGCGTGCTTGCCATGCGCCCGCCCAAGACCACGTTGCTGAGCCACGCCTTTTTGCTGCGCCCGCCGCATGCCGAGGTGTGTGCGGGCAAGGGCATGCTGGCTGCCCACAAAATTTTGTGCGGTTCAAACCATGTGCAGGAGCGCATTGCCAAAGCGGCCGCCATCACGGCAGGTGAAACAGCCTGGCGCGGCCCCAAAAACCGCAGCCTGCCCCTTGCGGGCGACACGCTTGTGCAAGTCGCGCCGGGCATGAGCCTTGAGGGCTTTGAGCCCGCCCCGGCATGGCAGGCAAGTGCGGCTGACGAAAACCGGCGGTTTATTTTTTGCATGGGCGACGCCCTTACCCCGCGCTCGGGCACAAACATTGTCATCAGGGCCATGGCGGCCATATGGCAACGCCGCGACCTGCCCCGCTGGGAGGTGCGCGCTGCTGGTGGTGGCCCGCGTTTTCAGGAAGTGCTGGACGAGGCGGAATCACTGGGCGTGCAGACGCGCCTGTGCCTGCTTAACGAGCAGGAGCTGCCCCCGCTGCTGCAGGCCTGCCACGCCTGGATAGCCCCCGGCTCCGCTCCGGACGAGTTGCCCGAAACCCTTGGCGCGGGCATTGCCGCCCGCATGCCGGTGATCTGCGGGCAAAGCGACCTGCACGCGCAGCGGCTTTTGGCCGCGCCAGCAGCCGCCTGCATGTTTGAAGAAAACAACCCCCAGTCGCTGGCAGAGGCCATGATCAACGTCATGACCGACGCCCGCCTGCGCCAGGACCTTGTGAGAGCTGGCGAGGCGCTGCTGGCTGGGCTGAGCCACGAATCTTTTGCCGATGCCGTCTGCGCCCGACACGAAGACTGGTGCGGACAGCTCGGCTGGCTTGAAAAAAACAGCCACCCAATGCCCCGGACGGCGGAGCAACACTAACCCCGACCACTGCACACCCTGCGCCAGACCGCAATCTGTGGCCCGCGCGCGGGACAGCACCGCAAACACATACAGGAACCGTATGAAATGCAAAATATGTAAAGCCGAGGCTGTTGTGGCTCTGCGCAGTCACAACGCCGCCTTTTGCCCCGACTGCTACAAGAAATTTTTTGCCCGTCAGGTGGAGCGCGGCATTGAGGGTCAAAAGCTGTTCACCCGCGACGAGCGGGTGCTGGTGGCCCTTTCTGGCGGCAAGGATTCGCTGGCGCTCATGCTTGAACTTTCGCGCCAGGGGTACAACGTGACCGGCCTGCACATTGATCTGGGCATTCCTGTTTCGTCGGCAGCGGCCAGGGGCGTGGTCGAGCGCTTTTGCGCCAAGCACGGCCTCAAGCTGATGATCAAGGAGATGGCTGCCGAGGGGCTGCCCATCCCGCTGGTAAAAGAACGGCTGAACCGCCCCATCTGCTCGGCCTGCGGCAAGATCAAACGCCACTACTTCAACAAGGTCGCGCTGGACGAGGGCTTTGACGCGCTGGCCACAGGCCACAACCTCGACGACGAGGTGGCACGCCTGTTCAGCAACACCCTGCGCTGGGATACGTCCTACCTTTCAGACCAGGGGCCGCGCCTTGACAGCGAGCACGGCTTTTCGCGCAAGGTCAAACCCCTGTGGCGGCTCTCGGAGTTCGAAACGGCCAACTACGCCTTTCTTATGGGCATAGAGAACCACTACGCCCCCTGTCCGTACAGTCCCGGCGCGAGTTTTACCACGCTCAAGGGGCTGATGCAGAACCTCGAGGCGGCCATGCCGGGCCGCAAACTTGATTTTTATCAGGGCTTTTTGTCGCGCGGACGGCCCGTGTTCGCGCGCCGCGAAGCCGAGGAGGGGCTGGAACTGGCCCCCTGCACAGAGTGCGGCTACCCAACGTCGTCTGGCGACCGCTGCGGTGTATGCCGCATCCGCGCCGCCCTGCAGGAAGAAAGTTAGGGAGCGCACGCCCTTTTACGCGACAAGGCCCGGCAAAAGCCGGGCCTTGCTTTTACGTTAGACTACCCGCCGTATTTCCTAAATAAAATTTAATGGTTATGTCATCTAAAACCAAACACGTTTGACAGGACGTAGAGTATCCGCCGCCGTGGCCTCGTTGCGGATATGCGGGATGTCGCACGCTTCATCCGGCGCATCCAGATTTATGGTCGGCGGCCGCATGCCGTTGCGCAGGGCCTGCAGGGCGATGATGGCCTCTATGCCGCCAGCCGCCCCAAAGAGGTGGCCGGTCATGGATTTTGTGACGCTGCCCCTTCTCGTTCTGCAGGCTGTCGCCAAAGACGTGTCTGATCGCTTTGGCCTCAGGACGGCCGCTCTCCTTTCTACAGCTGCCGTGGGCGTTTATGCGGTTGCACCGCCGGAGTGACTGCTGGAGACCTTCATGCCCCACGCGCGCGCCCATCTGATCAGACGAGGTGATGCAGCCCACACGAGTTAGAGGAGGCTTGACTTCATTCCTTTTTGAAAATAAATTTCAATTCCATTCGAATTTCAGCCTCACCGGCCTGCTCCGGCGCGGCACAGACAGGAGCGCAAAGCATGCCTGAATCCTTCTCAGAGACTGCAGAGCTGCGCGGCGGCAACGCACGTACGCTCATTGGCGGTCTGGCCTATTCGCTGCGTTTGGCCATCGCGGGCAACCCAAACTGCGGCAAAACCACGGTTTTCAACGCGCTTACGGGTGCGCACCAGCATGTGGGCAACTACAGCGGCGTGACGGTAGAAAAAAAGGAGGGGTTCATCCGCCATGAGGGGCAGGAGATCATCCTGGTAGATCTGCCCGGCGCGTATTCGCTCTCGGCCTATTCGCAGGAGGAGGTGGTCGCCCGCAATGTGCTGCTGGGCGGAGCGGTGCAGGCGGTCATCAATGTGGTGGACGCGGGCATTCTTGAGCGCGGGCTGCTGCTTACGGCCCAGCTGCGCGAGATGGGTTTGCCTGTGGTTATAGCCTGCAACATGATGGACGAGGCCCGCGCGGCAGGCATCAGCATTGATTTTTTGCGGCTTTCGGAGCTTATGGGCGCAAGCGCCCTACCCACGGTGGGCACGGCGGGCAACGGCCTGCGCGAGGCGCTCTCCGCTGCGCGACAGGCTGCGCTGGACGCCCCGGCCAACGGCGCGACGACTCAGGGGGCCGACGACGCCCCGCCCTTTGGCGGCGGGCAAGCCCTGCGCATAAGCTACGGCCCGCTGCTGGACCCCATCCTGGAAACCATGGAACACCGCATAGCCGCAAGCCCCGGCCTTGCAGCGTCGCCCTACGGCCACTGCGCCCCGCGCTGGCTGGCCCTCAATCTGCTGCAGGACGACGACGAGGCCATTGCCGCCCTGCAAAAGGCGGATCCCAACCTTGCAGCCGACATGGCGCAGGTGTGCCGGTTTGTGCAGGACGAGCTGCGCAGCATAGGCCGCGACACAGAAGGCATTATTGCCGACGGACACAGCGGCTTTGTGCGTCAAATAGCGGCAGCGTGCATTGTTAAAACCGGCGACCGTCACCGTCTGAGCCTTTCAGACCGGCTGGACAGGGTGCTGGCCCACGCCGTCTGGGGCGCGCTGATCATGCTGGGCGTGCTCTACGCCATGTTTCAGATCACCATTGTTCTTGGCTCATACCCCCAAGGCTGGCTTGAGGGCGCGTTCAGCGCCTTGGCGGGCCAGGTGCAGGGGGCTCTTCCCGACGGGCTGTTTGCCTCGCTGCTGGTGGACGGCGTTATTGCCGGGGTGGGCGGGGTGCTCAGCTTTGTGCCGCTGGTGCTCATCATGTTTGCGCTCATAGCCATTGTGGAGGATAGCGGCTACATGGCCCGCATGGCCTACATTGCAGACCGCGTGTTCCAGTTTTTCGGTCTGCACGGGGCCTCTGTGATGCCCTACATCATTTCCGGGGGCATCGCCGGGGGGTGCGCCATACCCGGCGTCATGGCCACGCGCACCATGCGCAGCCCCAAGGAAAAACTGGCCACCATGCTCACCCTGCCCTACATGGCCTGCGGCGCAAAACTGCCCGTGTACCTGCTGCTTGTGGGCACGTTTTTTCCGCACAACGCAGCCAACATGATGTTTGCCATCATCATGCTCTCATGGGTGCTGGCCTTTTGCGTGGCCCTGCTGCTGCGCAAAACCGTGCTGCGCGGCGAGGCCACGCCGCTGGTCATGGAAATGCCCCCTTACCGCATGCCCACCCTGCGCGGAATATGCATCCACTGCTGGGAGCGCACCTGGATGTACCTGAAAAAAGCGGGCACAGTGCTTGTTCCTCTGGCCATGCTCATCTGGGCGGCCATGACCTTTCCCGCGCTGGATCCTGAAACGGCGCTCCCCTACGAAAACGAAATCGCCCGCCTGAGCGCTCAACTTGAAAGGGAGGATATTTCCGACCAGTCGCGCGACCTCTATGAAAACTCGCGGGCAAAAGTACAGGAAGAACTGGAGGCGGAGCGCCTGCGCCGCACCCTGGCGGGGAGCCTCGGCACATGGCTTGAAGGCGTAACCGCCTATGCGGGCTTTAGCTGGCGCACCGACGTGGCCCTTATCGGCGGCATTGCCGCCAAGGAGGCCATCATCTCCACTCTTGGCACAGCCTACGCGCTGGGGGCGCAAGATCCTGAAGACCCCGCGTCGCTGGCGGAGCTGCTGCGCAGCGACCCCTCGTGGAATCAGGGCACGGCTCTGGCCCTGCTGATTTTTGTCATGCTGTACGCGCCCTGCTTTGTCACCCTGGTTGTCATCCGGCAGGAGTCGGGCAGCTGGAAGTGGGTGGCCTTTAGCATTGCGTTCAATACGCTGCTGGCCTTTGGCATGGCTGTTGGCGTGTACCAGACATACCGTTTTTTGGGGATGGGCTTGTAAATGTCTGACACTACAGAACGCGTATCCGGCATGGGCATACGCGCATACCTTGCACTGGGTCTGACCGTCATGGCCCTGCTGTTCACGGCCAGCTTTTTTTATTTTATGAGCATGACGCGTGAAATGAGCGTGGCGGGTACAAAAACATACGGGGCCTTTATGGCTCTGGCCGAAACCCGTAAAAAGGCCGACACGACGCTGCAGGAGCGTCTGCACGAAACCCGCGCGGCCCTGACCGCCGCCCGGCAGAGCGATGGGGACACGACGCCCGTAGTCGAAGCCGCCCTGGTCGATGCGTCGCTGGCAAAGCTTGAGGCAGGCATAGCCGAGATCGCCGCCCGACAGCCCGCCACGGACGACATGCTGTTGCAGCTGCAACGCACCGCAACCCTAGCGCATCAGTTCGAAAACAGCCTGCTCCTGGGCTTTTTGCTGCTTGGCGCGGGGCTGGTAACGCTGTTTGGGCTTTTGCGGCTGCACCTTGCCCGGCCTCTGCAAGGCATCATGGCCTTTCTCAACCAGCTGGGCACAGGGGCTGCCAGTCAGCCGCCCAGGCGCAGCTTCATCATCGAGCTTGGCAACATTGCCGCATCGCTCGAAAATCTCGGCACATACCTTTCACTCGCCACGGTGCGCTCGCAAAAACTGGCCTCGGAGCACGACCATTTTCAAAAGATGTCGCTGGTGGACGGCCTGACCGGCGTGGGCAACCGCCGCGCCTTTGACGAAAAGCTGCGCGTCCTCTGGGCGCAGGCCCGCGAAAACCATTCGCCCGTGGCGCTTATCATGCTGGATGTGGATACCTTCAAGCGTTACAACGACAGCCTTGGACACCAGGCAGGCGACCAGTGCCTGCGCCGCGTGGCTGCGGCCATGAGCCGGGCCGCCCGCGCCACAGACACCTGCGCCCGCTACGGCGGCGAAGAATTCGCCCTGTTGCTGCCCGGCGCGGACGCAGCAACGGCGCAGGCCGTGGCGGCCCGCGTCCACAAGGAGGTCGCCCGCGAGCAGCTGCCCCACCCGGCCTCGCCGGTGAGCGCCTTTGTGACGGTAAGCCTGGGCGTGAGCAGCATCGCGCCCACCGCCGATCAGCAGGAAGAAGGCCAGCTGCTGGTACGCCAGACAGACTCAGCCCTGTACCAGGCCAAGGCCGCAGGCCGCAACCGCACCTGCGTGTTTGGGCAAAACCGCTCGTAACCGATCTTGTGCCGCATATATAAAAGCCGTCCGGGTCATCCCCGGACGGCTTTTGGCTGTTATTGCGGATAGCGCCGCGATGGAAACTACTTCACCGTCACAACCGTGGACGCCGCAATGGTTTCGGGCGTCAGTTCCTGCCCCAGACCGGGCAGCTCGGGCACGGAGTACATGCCCTTTGCGGGCATGTAGTTGTGCACGCATGTCCTGGTATTGGGCTCAAGCAGGGCGTAGCGGTGCAGCTCGTGAATCATGAAGTTGGGAATGGCCGCCTCCATGTGCAGGGCCGCCGCAGTGGAAATGGGGCCGCCGCAGACGTGGATCTGCACGGTCACGTCGTAGACGTGCGCCATGTCGCAGATTTTCTTTACCTCGGTGATGCCGCCGCAGGTGCAGATGTCCGGCTGGATGACGCTGAGCGAGCCTTCTTCAAGGAAGGGACGATACCCCCAGCGCCAGTAAATGCGCTCGCCGGCCGCCAGCGGAATCGGCACGCTGTCCGCAACTTTTTTCATTTGCTTGGGGTTGAGGGGCATGACCGGTTCTTCATAATAAAGCACGCCCAGTTCGGCGATCATGCGCCCGAACTGGATGGCCGCAGTGGTGGACGTAAAGGAGTGCATTTCAACAATGATGTCCATGTCCGGGCCAACAGCCTTGCGGATGGCGGCAAGACGGTCGTATCCCCTGCGCAGTATCCTGTCGGGCAGCACGCCCGAAAGATCCTGCTGGTTCCAGTTGCCGTTTGCGTCCATGGCGAGAACGTCCACCTTGATTGCGTCATAACCTTCGTCCTGCGCGATCAATGCTGTTTCGGCGTAGGCCTGGGGATCCACAAGCATGACCTTGTCCTTGCCAGCCCCCCAGCCAAACTGCAGCTGGCTGGCATAGGCGCGTATCTTGCCGCGCGTTTTGCCGCCCAGCAGCTGGTAAAGGGGCACATTAAGCGCCTTGCCCTTGATGTCCCACATGGCGAGATCAAGGCCGCTCATGGCAGCGGAAAAAATGCCGCCGCCACCCTGTCCCCAAAAGGTCTTGCGCAGCATTTTTTCCCAGATGGCCTCGTTGCACGTGGGGTCCATGCCAATGAGAATCTGGGCCAGATCTTTTGCCGTGCCAAAGCCGCCAGAAGCGCCCACGCCGTAGGCAAGGCCCACTTCGCCAAAACCGCTGACGCCTTCATCCGTATTTACTTTTACAACAACAGGCCGCCACTTGCTGGTGGCAGAGCTGAAGTCGTTGGCCACGTCGATGATATCAATGCTTGTAATCTTCATTCATCAGTCTCCTGTAAACGGCACGGTTAGTAGCGCTGAGCCGCAAGCACGCCTGCGGCGATGGTCGCCGCCGCACCAGTAAACACAAGGCAAAGCAGACCGCCGCTGTACTGGCCGGTAGTAGTGATAAAAAATCCGATCATGGCGGGCGCAAGCGAGGCCAGCCCGTTGGCAAGCCCGTTCATGATGCCCGATGCGGTAGACATGGATTTGCCGGGAATCAGCCCTTGCAGCAGAGTCCAGGCCACTGGCGTGCCCATGGTGCAAAAGGCCACCGCGAGAGACAGCAGCACGGCAGAGAGGTACTTCTGCTCAGTGACAGCCCCGAGGTATACGCAGCAGCCAGCCAGAAACATGGCTGCCATAAGGATTGGCGCACTCCGGCCAATCTTGTCCGTTAAAAATCCGCAGGAAATCTTAAAGATAATGGAGAGCACAAACGGCAGCGACGCCAGCCAGCCCATTTCGTTCCAGCTGAAGCCTCTGGCGGATTTAAGGTAGCTGGGCAGCCAGGTGATCAGGCCCCAGTACATGCACTGGAGGCACAAATACCAGAAGACCAGAAGCCAGAAGCGGTAATTGCCGACAAAGCCCTCCAAGCGCTGCCGCAGGGGGATAACCTCCTGAACGGCGGCAACATCCTGTCCGGCTTCAATATGGGCCAGCTCGGCCTTGTTGATGCCCTTGTGCTGGCGCGGTGTATCGGCCGTATGCCGCCACAGCAGATACAGGGGGATGAGCCCCGCCGCCAGGCAAAAATGGAAGTTGGACCGCCAGCCAAAGTGGCCAATGAGATAGGCAAAAAAAGGCATGGCCAAGGCTGGCGCGACAGACTGGCCCACAACCCATGCGGCGTTGGCGCGCCCGCGTTCCTGCCTGGGAAACCAATTTTTTACAAAAACGCTCTGCAGCGGGTAATATATGCCCTCGCCCACGCCAAGTATTATCCGGCTGGCGATAATAATTGTGAATGTTGAGGCAATGCCGCCCAAAAAAAGCGACACTGTCCAAAGGCCGATGCAGAACATCATGGATTTGCGGGGACCAAGGTAATCGCCTATGGGAGCCAACAGGACATTGGCCACTCCATATGCAGCAAGAAAAACAGACATCATCATGCCTATCTGCACCGGCGCTCCTTTTATGCCCATCTCAAGCAAAAAAGGATCATTTGCAGCCAGTACAGACACGTTTACACGATCAAGATATGCTATAAATATGCCAATAAACAGACAGAATACAACTATAAATCTTTTTTTTGTCTGTTTTCCTTCTATATCGATTTGGGTATTCGCAGAAAATACTACGTTCCCATCCATACTTCTTCCCTCCTGGCGGGTTTTCCGTTACCACTCAAAACGTACATGCATCACGTACTGTTTGCTGTTAACAGTGTATCCTTCCGTCTGTGGCTACCGGTATGCCCCATATGGAAGTTCTATTGTCACGACTATGCGTCCCGGATCCAGTGAGGTAAAATTGTTTTTATTTGTCGATTGATAATATAAAGTTATAGAAAGCGCTAACCAAAAGGAAAAACTGATGCAATTGACCCTGCGCCAGATCGAAGCTTTTTTGACCGTCGCAAACCTGCGCAGCTTTACGGCGGCGGGGGCTTCACTGCATATCACCCAGAGCGCCGTAAGCAATCTTATCAAGGATCTGGAAGCCCAGGTCGGGGTGCCTCTGTTTGACCGCACGTCGCGCTTTGTGTCGCTCTCGCCCGACGGGCGCGAGCTTTATACGCTGGCGCAAAAGGCCTTTCACGAATTTTTGCTGATGGAAAAATACGCGGCAGACCTCAGCAGCCTGCGTTCGGGCCGGGTACGCATAGTGGGCGCGCCCCTTATTGCCTGCACCCTGTTGCCCCTGCTGCTTGCCCATTTTAAAAAAAGCGAGCCAGGCATACGGGTCGAACTTGTTGATCAACCCATGGCGCTGGTGCAGTCAAGCATACAGCAGGGGGATGCGGAGGTGGGCTTTGGCCCTGCCCGCCTGCCGGAGACAGACATCACCGTACGGCAGTTTTTTACCACCCCGGTGAGCATGCTCTCCCGGCCTGATCACCCTCTCGCAGGGCGGTACAGCACCTGGAACGAGGTCAAAAAAGTTCCGGTGGTCGCCGTAGGGCGTGAATCTGTGGGTTATATCGCCGCCGACGTGGGGACAGAGCCGCCTTTTACCATCGGGCATGTGGTCAACCAGATGCCAACGGCCTTTGCACTGGCCGCCGCCGGATGCGGCGTCGCTCTGGCGGGTCGGTTTTCACTCATGCTGGCGCGCGGCTACGGACTTGTGGCCACGCTGCTGCACGAGCCGGTGCTGCACCGCGAAATGCATATGTACCTGCCCACCGCCCGCAAGCTTTCGGACGCGGCCACGACATTTGTGGATTTTGCCCTGCAGTTCGTCAAAAACTACGACCCCAATACGCTGGATTCGGCCACGGTGACAGATCTGGCGCCGGCTTTTCACGTCCGGTGACAGGCAGAACGCCCGTCTGTTTGAGATTGACGAGGGGCAAAAAAAAACGCTCCGCACAACTGGCAGAGCGTTAAAAAACAGGTCTTGCGACGGCTCCTCATACAACGGGCACTCCTCCTTACGGGGCGGATGGCTGCACCATGATGGCCCCGGCCTCCCTGCGACGCAGGGCGATGGTAACCTCTGCGCAGCGCAGGGCCAGCGGGTCGCGCAGGGGCGCATAGCCAACGACAGAAACGGGCATGCCCGATCCAAGGCCCATGTCGCGGATCCGCCGTGCAAGCTCACCCTTGGCGTTGATGCTCACGATGCGGGCCAGCTCGCCCACCTTGAGGGAAGTAAGCGGAATGACAGAATCCATAATATTTCCACGCTCCTTTTAAAAACAACATTCAATTTCAATTTACTTCCGCAGCTTGCTGGCGTCAAGGATATTGGCTGTTCCAACCTGGTTAAACAGCGCTTCGCCGAATATTGAGCCCTGCCATGATGTTGCGGGTGCAGAAAGCGATTGGTCTTCAACGTATACCGCGCCACCCATCCGTCAACAACAATACTAGCGACGGCTGGCCGCAGTTCACCCTGGCAGACGCGGGCGGCAGGACGTTGCGGCTCTGCTCGACCATGCGGTCCGACTCTGGCATAATGCTGCGCAGGCGGCCCACAGGTCGCCGCCATTCGCAACGACAACCATGGAACCACCATGAGCATGCTAAAAAAAGCCCTGGAGCGGGGGCTCACCCCCTCCAACGTCATAAGCTACGTGTGTCTGCAGATCATGCGCGTCAACGGCGCGTTTTGGGGAACCCTGCGCCTGCGCCTCAAGGCTCTGGCCCTGGGCGTGCGTGTAGAGACCGGCGTGACGGCCCACGGTCCGGTGGGGCTATTGCGCTGGCCGGGCAGCAGCATGCGCATCGGCGCTGGCGCAAGCCTTGTTTCATCATGGCGGCGCGCCACGGCAGCCACACTGTACGCCCCGGTGCGGCTGCGCACCTTTGGCCCGGGGGCGGGCATAGAGATCGGCCCCGGCTGCCAGCTGAGCGGCACTTCCATCACTGCCCGCTCCACGGTCATACGGCTTGGGCGTCAGGTCATGGTTGGCCCCAACTGCGTTGTGGTTGATTCGGACTTTCACGCCCACTGGCCGCCCGAGGCTCGCGCCACCGACCCCGGCATGGAGGGCGACCGCCCCGTGAGCATCGGCGACTACGCCTGGATTGGCATGAACTGTCTTGTTCTTAAAGGCGTGAGCATCGGCGAGGGCGCCATTATCGGCGCGGGCAGCGTGGTGACGCGCGACGTGCCGCCGTTCTGCCTTGCCGCCGGTTCGCCCGCCCGCGTGCAGCGCTGCCTCAAACCGGGCGAAAAGGCCCAGCAGCCCGCAGGTACGGAATAGGCAGCGACGTGTCTGTCGGGGAATATATCACCGCGCTGCTGGCGTCGGAAAAACTGGGGCCGCAGGTCACCTGCCACCGCATTTTTGCAGCGGTAGAGCCGCGCTACGCCCCTACCCGCCTGCCCTGGCCCGCCGCCATCAGCAGGGTGCTCGAGCTGCGCGGCATCGCCGGGCTGTACAGCCATCAGGCGCTGGCCACAGACCATATCCGAGCCGGGCACTCCGTTGTTGCGGCCACGCCCACGGCCAGCGGCAAAAGCCTCATCTACAACCTGCCCGTGCTCGACCGCTACTTGCGCGACCGCGACGCCCGCGCCCTGTATCTCTTTCCGCTCAAGGCGCTGGCGCAGGACCAGCTGGGCGCGTTCAACGCTCTGGTGGAGAGCTGGCCCAGCGAGGCCCGCCCCACCGCCGCCCTGTACGACGGCGACACCAGCGACCACTTCAGGCGCAAGATACGGCGCAACCCGCCCACGGTGCTCATCAGCAACCCGGAGATGCTGCACCTGGGCATTTTGCCGCACCACGAGCAGTGGGCGGAATTTCTGGCGGGCCTGAGCCATGTGGTTGTGGACGAGGCCCACACCTACAGGGGCGTATTCGGGGCGCACATGGCGCAGGTGTTCCGGCGGCTCAACCGCATTGCCGGGCGCTACGGCGCACGGCCCGTCTATGTGCTGTGCACGGCTACCGTGGGTAACCCCGGCGAGCTGGCGGCGGCGCTGACAGGCGCGGCCAGACCCGCTGACACGTCCACCGCGCAGGCAGGGGCTGACGCGGCAATCCTGCAATCCGCCGCCCGCATGCCCGCAGCGCCCGTGGTCATTGACCAGTCCGGCGCGCCGCAGGGGCCACGGCATTTTGTCTTTCTCAACCCGGAGCAAAGCGCCGCCACGGCGGCCATTGATCTGCTCAAGGCCGCGCTAGCCCGCAACCTGCGCACCATCGTCTATTGCCGCTCACGCCGCATGACCGAACTCATCAGCCTGTGGGCCGGGCAGTCCGGGACTTTTGCCGAGCATATCTCCGCCTACCGCGCGGGCTTTTTGCCCGAGGAGCGCCGCAGCATCGAGGCCCGTATGGCCTCGGGCGATCTGCTGGCTGTGGTCAGCACCAGCGCGCTGGAGCTGGGCATAGACATTGGCGGTCTGGACGTGTGCATTCTCGTGGGCTACCCCGGCACGGTCATGGCCACCCTGCAGCGAGGCGGCCGCGTGGGGCGCGCCCAGCAGGAATCCGCCGTCATTGTGGTGGCGGGCGAAGACGCGCTGGATCAGTACTTTGCCCGCAATCCCGAGGATTTTTTCACCCGCCCGCCAGAAAAGGCCGTGGTCAACCCCGACAACGAGGTCATCCTCACCCGGCATCTGGAGTGCGCGGCGGCAGAAATGCCGCTCACCCCCGGTGACGCCATGCTGGCAAGCCCGGCAGCCCGCGCCGCAGCCCGCGCCCTGCACGCCAAAGGCCTGCTGCTGCAGTCCGCCGACGGCACGCAGTTGCTGGCCGCCCGCAAACGGCCCCAGCGCCATGTGGATTTGCGCGGCACGGGCCAGACCTTTACCATCGAAGACCAGGACGGCCAGATCATCGGCTCGGTGGACGGTTTCCGCGCCTGGCAAGAGACGCACCCCGGCGCGGTCTACCTGCACAGGGGCCGCAGCTACGTGATTGACGAGATGGACCCAGCCCGCGCCCGCATTGTGGCCAAGGCGGCCAAGGTATCGTGGTTTACCCGCACGCGCGGCCAAAAAAGCACTGATATTCTTGAAGAAGTCGAGCGCGTATCGCTGGGCCGCGTGCTGGCGTGCCGGGGACGACTGCGCATCACGGACATTGTGACCGGCTACGAAAAACGCTCCACCTCGGGCAACCGTCTGCTCACCATCACGCCGCTGGACGCGCCGCCGCAGATTTTTGAAACCGAAGGCCTGTGGTTTGTCATCCCCGACAGCATCCGCGCCTCGCTGGAAGAAAAGTTTCTGCACTACATGGGCTCCATCCACGCGCTGGAACACGCGGCCATCGGCCTGCTGCCCCTGCTGATCATGGCCGACCGCAACGACTTTGGCGGCATCTCCACGCCGCTGCACGCGCAGACCGGGCTTTCGGGCGTATTCATTTACGACGGCCTGCCCGGCGGCGCAGGTCTGACGCGCCAGGCCTTTCCCGACGCGCGGGGGCTGCTTGAGGCAACCCTTAAGGCGGTGGCCGCCTGCCCCTGCGAGGACGGCTGCCCCTCGTGCGTGCATTCGCCCAAATGCGGCTCCGGCAACAGGCCCATCAGCAAAATCGGCGCACTGGAACTGTTGCGCGAGATGCTGGCCCCCGGCACGGAGGGCGACGCCCTGTACCGAGAGCTGCGCATCAGCCCGGCCCCTGACCGGCTCGATATGGAAATGGCCGACGCGCCCACGGCATTGGGAGCTGTGACTCGGCCTGCGCTCTCCGCCCTGGAATTTATCAACACGGATAGCCTGCCCGATGCCGCCGTGCACCCTGCAATGGAGGACCAATCCATGAGCAAAAAGCAACCCGCGCCAGACAACCAGAACAGCCTGTTCGGTTTTGCAGCGCAGCCGGTTTTGAGCGTCAACGTCCCCGAACCGCAGGGCGCAACCCGCAGCAAGGCTGGCGCTCAGGCAGGGGAGACCTTTGACGCGGCGGGGCTGCTGACGCATACCCCCGTGCCGCCGCCCAAAAATTTTGTGGTCTTTGACGTGGAAACCCGGCGCTCCGCCGCCGAGGTGGGCGGCTGGAACAGGGCCGACCGCATGGGCGTGAGCGTTGCCGTGGTCTACGACAGCAAGGCCGACGACTACTTTGCCTACCAGCAGGAGGAGCTGCCCGCCCTGTTCGAGCGCCTGCGCGGGGCAGACCTTGTGGTTGGCTTTAACAGCCTGCGCTTTGACTATGCCGTGCTCTCGGCCTTTGCGAACTTTGACCTGCACCGCCTGCCCAGCCTCGACCTTTTGCAGCGCGTGTCCGAACGCCTTAACTACAGGCTTTCGCTGGACAACCTCGGGCAAGCTACCCTTAACGAACCCAAAAGCGCCGACGGCCTGCAGGCACTCGAGTGGTGGCAACAGGGCCGCATTGACGACATCGCCACATACTGCCGCAAGGATGTGGACATCACCCGCCGTCTCTATCTGCACGGGCTGGAGCACGGTTTTTTGCTGTTCAGCAACAAGGCGGGCTCACGCGTGCGCGTTGCTGTGGACTTTAAACGGCGCTGAGGCGGAAACCGCAAGACAGCCCTGAGTACTGCAAAACGCCCGCAAATGCGGGCGTTTTTACAGGCAACTTCTGCTGCGGGGCAGGCTTACTTGAGTTTTTTCAGCGTCTTTTCCATGCCGTCGGGCAGGGGGTAGACGTGGTCCTCGGCGGGGAAGGCCCCGGCGCGCACTTCACGCGAGTAAGCCTCAACAGCAGCGCGCAGGCTGGCCCCCACATCGCCAAAACGTTTGACAAAACGCGGCAGGTGGCTTTGGGTCATGCCCGTCATGTCCTGCCACACCAGCACCTGACCGTCGCAGCCAGCGCCCGCGCCAATGCCTATGACCGGGATGGCAAGGGCCTGCGTGACGCGCTCGGCCAGAGCGGCGGGCACGCATTCGAGCACCAGGGCAAAGGCCCCGGCGTCCTGCAGGACGCGGGCGTCGTCCAGCAGCTTTTGGGCCGCAGCCATGCTTTTGCCCTGCACCTTAAAGCCGCCAAAGGCGTTTATCGATTGCGGCGTAAGCCCCAGATGCCCCATCACGGGGATGGACGCCCGCGTCAGCGCCCGCACCTCGGCGACAAATTCCGCCCCGCCTTCAAGCTTGACCGCCTGCGCCCGGCCTTCGGTCATCAGGCGGGCGGCGTTGCGCACTGTTTCTTCCACCGACACATGGTAGCTCATATAGGGCATGTCGCAGACCACAAGGGCCTTTTGCGCTCCACGCGCCACAGCCGCGCAATGTCGAACCATGTCGTCCATGGTTACGGAAAGCGTATCGGGGTAGCCCAGCATCACCATACCCAGCGAATCGCCCACCAGCAGGGCGTCCACACCGGCCATATCCATAACCCGCGCAGTGCTGTAATCATAAGCCGTCAGCATGACAAGCTTGTCCTGCCCTTTGGCTTCGCGGAAGGTAACTGCGGTGTTCTTCATGCTTGCTACTCCTTGTGGTTGGCATCGTGGGCCAGGCCCATAATGAGGTGGGTCAGCTTGGCCGCCGTAAAATCGGCATGGTGCAGACCCTTGATGGGGGCCAGCTCCACCACGTCCAGCCCCACCACGCGGCGACCGGCCACGCAGCGCTCAAGTATATACTGGGCCTCGCGCCAGTTGATGCCGCCTGGCGAAGGCGTGCCGGTGGCGGGCATGATGGACGAATCAAATCCGTCCACATCAAAGGTTATGTAAATATTTTTGGGAAAGCCCTCGGGCAGGGGCTGGTCGGGCAGCCCCACGCGGGCGATAAAATAGGCGTCGTAGTGCGTCACGTTAAACTGCTTGCGGATTGCGGCCTCCTCCCGGCAAAAGTCGCGCACGGCAAACTGCGTGAGCGGCAGACCAAGATCGGCCACGGCGCGGTACATGACGCTGGCGTGCGAGTACGGGCTGCCTTCATACTGGGGGCGCAGGTCGGCGTGGGCGTCAAACTGCACGACGCCAAAGGGTTCGCCTGTTTTTTCGGCCTGCCGGGCCAAGGCCCGCAGGGCGCCCAGGGTTACCGTATGCTCGCCGCCCAGCACCACGGGCACGGCCTCGCAGGCAATGGCGTGGGCCACGGCGGTCTCGATGCGGTCAAGGGTGTCCGTCACCGGGCCGGAGCAGTCCACCGGCGCGGCGGTAAAAAAACCCGCTTCGCCAGGCGCAAAGCCGCTTTCCCATGCCTCCAGCTGATGCGAGGCGGCAAGCAGGGCCTGTGGGCCTTGAGCTGTGCCGCCGCCGTACGAAACGCTCTGCTCCAGCGGAACAGGGATAATATGAAAGCCAGCCGCATCGGGCGCTGATGGTGAATATTCCGAAGCCAGAAACGTGTCTTGCATGTGATCCTGCCGTGATTTGACATAAAAAAACGGCCCGCTTGGGGAGGCAGGCCGTTTCGGTTGGAGGAGGCTGTCAGCAAAAGAAAGGAAGGTACTTTCCATGCTGCAATGGGCGTGCCAAAAAAGCAGAAACTCTAGATTCTTTCAATATGCTGCTTTTTATGGATAAAATTTTATCTCCGCCGCTATCGCCCGTTAAAAATGTTTAACCATCCTTGCCTGTGCCCTGTCTTGAGTGCGCAAAACTGTACAAAAAATTTTCTTGCTCTGCCTACTGCACAGAGTCGTTGCCCGGAGCGGCAGCGCCCCCCTGCGCGGAAAGTGCGAGCTTTTCAGCCAGCTCTCGCGCGGCGGCCGAGCTGCGCCATTCGTCAAAGAGCTTTTGCCAGCCGCCAAAATCCACAAAATTGCGGTCAAGCTGCTCTTCGTGCATCTGCACCCAGGCGTTGAACATCTGCATCTGTACCTGAAAGGTCGTGCTTTCAAAAATCATGGCGGCGGAGTCGCGCGCGATAACCTGACCGTCCACATGGGCCAGCACAAAATTGCACACGGCGCGGCGCGAGGTCTCAAAGCTCACTTCCTGGCCGTTCATTTCTTCCGCCATGGGCAGCAGGCGGGGGAACATCTCGCTGATGCGTTCCATGGCCTTGGTCGGCACGGCGACAAACAATGCGGGCTGTCCGTCCCTGCCCGTGGGGGCGTCGGGCTTTTCGGAGATAAAGTAAAACCGCAGCCAGTTCTCGAACATTACCGCTTCCAGAACCTTGGCAACGCCGTTTTGAAATTGTTCTTGAGCTTCGGGCATGGAGACTCCTAGTGTTTTACGGCCACAACCCGCAGCCGCCGATAATCAGCAATCCACTGACCGCCGTCCCACAGCGACGCCCGCAAGGCATCGGCCACGGCGGAAAAAACATTTTCCTGCGCCGCAGGCGGCAGACAGTCCAGATCCTGGGCAAAAAACTGGCTCATCCAGCGGGCAAGGCCTTCCTTGCCGCCCTTGAGCGGCGTGGGCCTGTCGTATTCCTCGGCCAACCGCACAGCAAACCCGTGCCGTGCGAGCCGCGCCGCGTACTCGTCCGCCGAAGGAAAGTAAAAACGCTCGCTGTTCAGATACGCCGGGCCCAGGCCCTCGCTGCCCAGCGCCGTCTGAAAGACCTCGGCAAAGGCCGCTCGCAGACGCCCGATATTGCCGCGCGCGCCAAATTCGCAAACGAGCATGCCGCCGGGGCGAAGCACGCGGGCCATGGTTGCGGTCAGGCGCTCCTGGTCTTCAATCCAGTGCAGGGCGGCATTGGAAAACAGGGCGTCCACGCAGCCGTTCCACGGCATTTCGCAGGCATCCATTACCAGAAATTCCACCTGCGGCAAGCGCAGCCGGGCCTGAGCTATCATGTCCGGCGAGGCGTCAATGCCCACCACCCGCGCGGCTTTGGCCGTCAACGGGCCCGTGAGCGCCCCAGTGCCGCAACCGAGGTCGACGACAAAATCCAGCCTGTCCGGCAGCAGGCCGAGCAGGCTTTCGCCGTATGCCGCCACAAAGTCGTGGCTTTTGTCATACAGTTGGGCATCCCAATCCATGATCCGGCATCTCCCTTGCGCAGCGACAAAAGCGCAAGCGCAACTGTTGTAAACGTCAGACAACAGCGCGTCAATGCAGTCGGCCCTTTTGCCGCGGGGCACCCGTCCGGGCAACCGGCCTTTACGGCTGCGCCTCCGCCCCGCTGGATTCCCTGAGCTTTTTCAGCTCGCGGTCGCCCACATACCCAAGCAACGCCGAGGCAACGCCAGTCACCGCGCTTACAATACCCAAGGGCAATGCCGTGCCGCCCCCCGCCAGGCCCACAAGGGGCGAAGTGAGCGCGCCAAAAATAAACACCGAAACCCCCAGTATGCCAGAAGCCGTGCCCGCGCCCACGTTCTGCGCGCTGATGCCAAGGGTAAAGCTGGTGGGCAGGGTCATGCCCTGCAGGGCAATCATAAAAAACAGGCCTATGAGCAGGGGCACGGGCGAGGCGGGCGTAACCACGGTTACGGCCAGTACACCGAGGCAGGCCACTGCGCGCAGGGTATTGCCGATGCGCAGCAGGCGGGCCTCGCCAAGGCGGCGGGCGTTGCGCGCCGTACCAAAGGCAAAAAACATGAGGCTGAGGGCATTGCAGCCAAAAATGATGCTGTAGGTCTTGGGCGAAAGCCCGTACATGCCCTGCAACACAAAGGGCGAGGCCGCCACGTAGCCAAAAAAGCCGCCCATGGTAAAACCCTGCACGCCCACATAGCACATAAAAGGCTTTTGGCGCAGCAGTGCGCCCATGGCCGTCCACGAGGCGCGCAGGCCGCCGTCGCGGCGCATGCCCTGCGGCAGGGTTTCGGGCAGGCCAAGCGCGCTGAGCAGGATCAGCAGCACGCCAAAGCCGGTTAAAAAGTAAAAAATGGCGGGCCACCCTGCCATTGAAGCCAGCCAGCCGCCCAGCAGAGGCCCAGTGATGGGCGCAATGCCGTTGACGACCATGAGCAGGCTCATGAAGTTGGTCAGCTCCGCCCCGCGAAACAGGTCGCAGGCCATGGCGCGGGCCAGCACAATGCCGCCCGCCCCGCCAAGCCCCTGGGCAAAACGCAGGGCAATAAAACTGTTGCCCGACCGGGCGGCGGCGCAACAGACCGAGGCCAGCGTAAAAAACATCAGGGCCACAAACAGTGGCTTGCGCCGCCCGGTCGAATCTGAAAGCGGCCCCACAAAAAGCTGCCCAAGGGCCATGCCCAGCAGGCAGGCCGTGATGGTCAGCTGGGTGGTTGCGGTAGAGATGGAAAGGTCTGCCGCCAGCACGGGCAGGCTCGGCAGGTACGTATCGGTGCACAGGGGGCCAAAGGCGGCCATCAGACCCAGCAAAAGGGCCAGAAACAGCCTGCGCCGGCGCGGCAACCGTGCTCCCGCCCCCGCAATATAGTCGTTTTCCGTAATGTGCATGAGTTTCCTTTTTACGTGTTCTACAGTGATATTCATGGCCGCAGAGGACAAAGTCAAGGGCGGGATGGGTGCACGCGGCCTCTGGTATGCGCTGTCGCCTTATGCTACCGTGCCCCTATGATTGATTACGCTCAAGCCCTTAATGAAGCCCAGTACGAGGCGGCCACCTGCGGCGACGGCCCCGTGCTTGTGGTGGCAGGCGCAGGCAGCGGCAAAACCCGCACCATCGTCTACCGTCTGGCATGGCTGGCGGAGCACGGCGTGGATCCGGACGCCATGCTGCTGCTCACCTTTACGCGCAAGGCCGCGCAGGAAATGCTGCACCGTGCGGGTCTGCTGCTCAATCAAGGGCTCGCGGGCGTGCAGGGCGGCACGTTTCACGCCTTTGCCTTTGGGGCGCTCAGGCGCTGGAAGCCCGCTTGGCTCGGCGACCGCCCCTTTACCGTTATGGACGCGGCCGACATCACCGATGCGGTTAAGCGCTGCAAGGAACAGCTCAAGCTGGGCAAGGGCGACAGGTCGTTTCCCAAAACCCAGAGCATAGTTGGTCTGCTGAGCAAGGCCCGCAACAAGGAGCTGCCGCTGGACGAAGTGCTGCGGCGCGAGGCCTTTCATCTGCTGCCCCACGCCGAGGGGCTGGCGCGCCTGGGCGACGCGTATGCCGCATACCGGCAGGAAAAAGGCCTGCTGGACTACGACGACCTGCTGTTTGAGCTCGAAACCCTGCTGCGGCGCAACGAGCTGGCCGCCGCCTCGCTGAGGCAGCGCTTCAGCCATATTCTGGTGGACGAGTATCAGGATACAAACCTGGTGCAGGCCCGCATTGTGCGCCTGCTGGCAGGGCCGGAGGACGGCCCGCCCGGCAACGTCATGGCCGTGGGCGACGAGGCGCAGTCCATCTACGCCTTTCGCGGGGCCAACGTGCGCAACATTCTGGATTTTCCCACGCTGTTTCCCGGTGCGCGCGTGGTGCGGCTTGAAGAAAATTACCGCTCCACCAAACCCGTGCTCGATGTGGCCAACAACCTGCTGGCCCACGCGGCGGAGTCGTTCCGCAAAAACCTGTTTACCCGCAAGGTGGGCGGCGACCCGGTACGTCTGGTCACCCCCCTCAGCGACATGAGCCAGGCAAAGCTGGTAGTGCGCCGGGTGGAAGAGCTGCTGGCAACCCACCTGCCGCACGAAATCGCGGTGCTGTTCCGCGCCGGATTCCATTCGTACAACCTTGAAATGGCGCTCAACCAGGCGGGCATTGCCTTTCGCAAGTACGGCGGGCTGCGCTACACCGAGGCCGCCCACGTCAAGGACGTCATTGCCTACGCCCGCCTGCTGCTCAACCCGCTCGACCTGCCGGCCTTTGCCCGCGTGGCGGCCCAGCACAGCGGCATCGGCCCCAAGACGGTGGACAAACTCTACGCCGTGGCCCGCAGCGGCGACCCCAAGTCCACAGAAAAAGCCTTTGCCAAGCATCCGGGTTTGCTGGAAGACATGCGCTTTGTGGACGATTTGCGCGCCCGGCCCATGCCGCCCGCAGCCACGCTGTCGTCCGTGCTTGAGCACTACCGCCCGCGCCTTGAGGCCCTCTACCCCGAGGACTGGCCACGCCGTCAGCAGGGACTGGAAGAAATCATCCAGATGGCTTCGGGCTACAGCGAGCTTGATCTTTTTGTGGCCGACCTTGCCCTTGAAGCGCCCGAAGAGGACGACGCGGACAGCAACGAAGGCAAGATAACGCTCTCCACCGTTCACTCGGCCAAGGGGCTGGAGTGGAACGCCGTTCTGGTCATCGACCTGGTGGAAGACCGCTTTCCTTCGCGCCACGCGCTGGCGCGGCCCGAAGATTTTGAAGAAGAACGCCGCCTCATGTACGTAGCCTGCACCCGCGCGCGCCAAAACCTGGACCTCTACGCCCCGGCCTCGCTGTACAACAGGGCCGAACGCGGCAGCCAGCATGTGAGCCAGAGCCCCTTTGTGCGCGAGCTTGCACCCGGCATGGTTGAAGAATGGATTGAAGGGTTTGGCGGTGTGCTTTCGCGCCGCAGCGTGGGCGGCGTAGGTTTTGGGCGTAAAACCGCCATGCCTTCCGCTGGCGGGCCTAGCGGCGCGCAGGGCTTTTCTGGCGGGCTTTTGCCGCGTCCGCAGCGCTCGCCGAGCCACGATGCCTATGACGACTGCCAGCTTGCGCCAGACGATGCGCCGGTGAATGCGCCAGCAAGCGGCTCGGGCAAGCAGACTTTTCCCTTTGCGACCCCCACGTCCGCCCCTGCGGCGGTTCATGGGAGTTCAGGGACGCAGGCCGCAGGCGATGGCGAACTGTGCTACTGCCGTCACCGTATTTTCGGGCGCGGCAAGATCGTGCGTCATTTGCCGCCGGACAAGGTGCAGGTGAATTTCCCCGGCTTCGGCCTCAAGGTCATCCTGAGCGAATATCTGATTCTGGAGAGCTGATATGGTTCCGCCCCACGCATCCCCGGCTTCTCATGGCTCTCTTTCTGAAGACGGCATTCTGGCCTGTCTTGGCAGACATTTTCCGCAAACCGGGCCTTCCCTGCTGCTGGGCAGGGGCGATGACTGCGCCGTGCTGCGCGGCGGCAAGCCCCTTGCCGTGAGCAGCGATCTTTTTCTGGAAGACGTGCATTTTCGCCGCTCGTATTTTACCCCTGAAGAAACAGGCTACAAGGCGCTGGCCGTCAATGTGAGCGATCTTGCGGCCTGCGGGGCGCGGCCCGTGGCCTTTACCCTGTGCCTCGGCCTGCCTGGCTGGGTGGACGAACCGTGGTTGGACGCGTTTTTCTCCGGCATGGCAGGTCTTGCCAAGCAGCACAACATGGTGCTGGCCGGGGGCGATCTTTCCGGCTGCGAGCGTCTGCATATTTCTTTGACCGTGTGGGGCGAGTCCGCCGACCCCGGCACCTTTCTTGTGCGCGGCGGCAGCATGCCCGGCGATGTGCTCTTTGTAGTGGGGCGGCTCGGCCTTGCCCGCGCGGGGCTCAAGGCCCTTGAAACGCAGGGTCGGGCAGCCCTGGAGCAATGGCCCGCCGCCTGCGCGGCACACCTGCAC
>Ga0183101_1000045_pt12 | contig 23606 bp, 20 predicted proteins | sample Biomet3_FD_127790 | JGI IMG/M metagenome (GOLD analysis project Ga0183101, IMG submission 127790) | Microbial communities from bioreactor (seeded with sewage sludge) at LBNL, California, USA - Biofuel metagenome 3 | ecosystem: Engineered > Bioreactor > Anaerobic > Unclassified ...
ATTCTATTTTTGTTAGGAATGTACTTATCAACATTCGGACAAAATGTACTGATAGAAGGTACAGTAAATGACGGTTCGACTAATGAACCATTAATCGGCGTAAATGTGGTAGTAAAAGGAAATGCCAGCATCGGCTCGATTACCGATATCAACGGGAACTTTAAAATCAAAGTGCCTGCTAAATCAATATTAGTTTTCACCTATGTAGGCTATACAACTAAAGAGGTACAAGTCACAAACGGCATCATGAAAATTCAGTTGACGGAAGATTCAAAAACACTGAATGAAGTCATCGTTATAGGTTATGGAGTGCAGAAGAAAAGCGTAATAACGGCATCAATTGCCAAAGTTTCTGCAGAAGATCTTGCCAATACCGCACCTGTACGCATGGACAATGCCCTAAAAGGTTTGGCTTCTGGAGTCACCGTAACAGCGTCATCAGGCCAGCCTGGTGCTGCCGCACAAGTCAGAATTCGCGGCATTGGCACTATAAATTCATCTGACCCGTTATATATTGTCAACGGCATGCCAATTGAAGGAGGTCTCGACTATCTAAATCCTAATGATATACAGAGTATAGAAGTTTTAAAGGATGCCGCTTCTGCAGCAGTATATGGCGCACGTGGTGCAAATGGTGTAGTACTCGTTACAACAAAAATAGGTAAAGAAGGTAAGGCACAAATTAATTATGATTTCTCTACAGGTTGGCAAAATCCATGGAAACATCGCGACGTGCTCAATGCATCGGAATATGCCGTTATGATGAACGAAGGGAGGGTGAATTCTGGACAGCCTCCACTCTACAATGATCCTTACTCTTACGGTAAAGGTTCTGATTGGCAGAAAGAGACGTTTAACAAGAATGCACCTGTCTCCAATCACCAAATTACTATCAGCGGTGCTTCAGACAAAATAAACTATTATCTATCATTAGGTTACTATTCGCAAAGCGGTATTGTTGGGGGAAATTTCGATCGTTCTAACTATGACCGTTTGACTATCGGAACAAAAACAAAATACAATCTTTTAGATGCCACTAAAGAACGCAACTTCTTAAGCAAATTAGACTTAACGATCGACATAAACTACGCTCGCATACATTCCACAAGTATCTCAGTAAATTCCCAATACGGTTCTCCACTAGGTAGTGCACTCGCTTTATCACCAATTTTAACTCCAACTCTTACAGGTGATGCCGCAATAGCCCAGAACCAAAAATATGCAGGAACAGCAGATTACGTCCCCATGTACGACAAAAGCAGGAATCTCTATATGCTTGCAGGTTCAGATTACAACGAAATGGTTAATCCACTTGCTTCGCTTTCACTTCCGGGAGCCAAAAATTGGTCGCACAAAGTCGTTGCCAATTTCGCAATAGATATTAATCTTTGGGATGGTTTGAAATACCGTTTTACTTATGGTGCTGACCAATCTTTCTGGGGATACGACAGCCATACTATCAAATATTACCTTACCGCCAATAATAAATCTACAAAGACAAGTGCGACATCGGATAGTGAAAGAGGCACAGTCTGGCAGATTGAGAATACGCTAATTTGGGATAAGACATTTGGGAAACACAGCGTTTCTTTGATACTTGGACAATCAGCCTTCAAAAATAAAGGATACTACCTTGGAGGTACCCGTTATGGTCTAGTAGACCCTACAGGAGAAAAAGCTTCTATTGACTATGCAACAGGACTTGCTGAGAACGGTGACATGAGTACTTGGGGCGGTCCTACCGCAGTTCATTCAATGGCATCGCTCTTTAGTCGTGTCAGTTATAACTATGCGGAGCGCTATATGTTACAAGCGACCATTCGTCGTGATGGTTCTTCGAGATTCGGTTCAAATAATAAATATGCAACTTTTCCATCCTTTTCTTTAGGTTGGAATGTCACCAACGAATCGTTTATGCAGAAAAGACCTGATTGGTTCAACAATATGAAACTCCGGTTGAGCTGGGGGAAAAATGGTAACGAAAATATCGGTAATTTTGGTTATGTGGTGCTTACTTCTACGGGCAATAACTATATACTAGGCAGCAGTGAAAGCGTTATCACTGGCGTTAAAGCAAGCGGATTGGCTAATTCGGATTTAAAATGGGAAGAATCAAGACAAACAGACATAGGTGCCGATTTCGGCTTTTTTAACAAGGCTTTAACGTTCACTGTAGATTGGTACAAAAAAGTTACAAACGGTATGCTGATGACAATGAGTATCCCTTCTTATGTAGGAGAAAGTAAACCAATAGGTAATGTCGGAAAAATGCAAAACAGTGGTTGGGAATTTGAATTAGCTTATAAATTCAAAATTAAAGATGCCAACTTCCGTATTGCGGGCAACGCTTCTTACCTAAAAAACAAACTGATAGAATATGGCAACGAAGAAGGCTGGGCCAACTTAGACAATTTCCAGAGCGCTGGGACAATCAGCCGTGCTCAGAACGGTTTACCTTTCCCATATTTCTATGGCTATAAAACCAATGGAATTTTCCAAAATCAGTCAGAAATAGATAATTATGTAGATACTTCTGGAAAGAAAATTCAACCTGACGCAAAACCTGGCGATGTACGTTTTGTTGATGTAGACAAGAATGGTTCTATTACTACTAGCGATCGTACCAAAATAGGTAAAGGAATGCCCGATTGGACTTTTGGACTAAACTTAAGTGCTGCATGGAAGGGGTTTGACTTCAGTATGATGTTACAAGGAACTATTGGCAACGATATATATGACGCCACACGCCGTATTGATATCGCATCGACAAATCTTCCCTCCTGGATGCTTGGCCGCTGGACAGGTGAAGGAACTTCCAACAAATATCCAGCATTTATTCTAGGAGATAACGTCAATTGGCAATCATCTGATCTCTACGTAACTGATGGCTCTTATTTGAGATTAAAAAACATCCAACTCGGTTATACATTACCACAGCGTTTAACGCAAAAAGCGCTTATATCTAAACTCCGTGTATTCGTATCAGCAGAAAACCTTTTAACTTTTACTAAATATGCAGGTTTCGATCCAGAAATATCTTCCGGTGGCACATCACTAGGTATTGATTATGGCGTTTATCCTCAAGCACGAATTTGGACTATCGGATTCAATATAGGGATCTAATGATATGAAAGTGATAGGATTAGAAGAAAATCAATAAACAAAAGATTATGAAAACAAATAAAATATTAATTAACAGTTTGTTAGTATTAACAATAGTTTTAGCAAGCTGCAAGGATTCTTTTCTTGAAGTTGATCCACCGACCCAAACCACAATACAAGAATATTATACAACTCAAGAACACGTATACCAAGCACTCATTGCAACATATGATCCTTTGGAATGGCCTGATTGGGCTATGGGGCAATACAATCCGGTTAATATCATGAGCGATATCATGGCTGATGATATTTGGGTAGGAGGTGCCAGCAAAACAGATAATCAATTCTGGCATTTGATGATGAACTATGAAGCTTTGCCCAACAACTGTATGACGGGCTTGTGGACGGACGAATATTCGGGCATCAAACGCGCCAACGATTGCATACAATATATCGGATGGGCTAAAGATAATATGACTGAAGCGCAACAAAAGATGTATACAGCAGAAGCTAAAGTACTAAGAGATTATTATTATAACAATCTTTGGAAGTTTTGGGGAAATATTCCTTACTATACAACCAATCTTCAATCGCCATATTACGCACCACAAATAACAGCCGACCAAGTTTATACTAATGTGATAACAGATATTCAGGAAGCGATTGATATGAATGTACTTCCTATGAAGCAAGAATCAGACAGTTTAGGGCGCGTCACCAAAGCCATGGCATATATGCTCTATACAGAAATGGTAATGTATCAAAAAGATGAAAGCCGTTATGCTACAGCTTTAAAATATATGCAAGAAATTATCAGCAGCGGCAAGTACGCCCTAAATTCTGACTATGCTGCTCTCTGGGAGGAAAGTGGCGAATGGTGTAATGAATCAATTTGGGAAATAAACTATAAAGATGATAATGCCGTTCGTTCTTGGAATGGTCCACTAGTTGCTGGAGGTACAGTGCTTCCCCGACTTATTAGCCCTTCAAGTTGGACAGATGGAACAGCAGGAGTGGATAACGGCTGGGGGTTTGCTCCAGTACGTGCCGAAACTTACGAACGGTATTCGAGTAGCGACAAACGCCGTGATGCAACTTGTTTCAATGCCGCTGCAAACGGAAAGTATACCGCACGGTATCAAGATACAGGATACTTTTTATACAAATATATAGCCCGTACCGGATACAACAAAGACCAAAAAGCTGATGCGGACTTGAACTACAACAACAACCTTCGCGTCTATCGTTACGCAGAATGCTTACTCAATACTGCTGAACTACTGCTCCGTACTAACGGAAGTACAGACGATGCAACAAAATATCTAAATATGATTCGCGATCGTGCCGGAATATCGGATGTAACGACAGCAACAATTGACAAAATCATCGAAGAGCGGCATCTTGAGTTTGTCGGCGAAGGCAAACGATATTGGGACATCGTTCGCAGTGGCAAGGCTTCTACTATATTGGTCCCAGATTCTTATGGTTATCGCACCAACACATGGTCGGAAAATAGAAAGTACCAACCTATTCCTCAGAGTGAACTTGATTCAGATCCTAATCTGATTCAGAATACTGATTATTGATTTTATAACAAGAACAATTTTAAAATAGAGTAATATGAAAAGTATATTTAAATATTTAAGTTGTGCATTTGTCCTAATGTCAACGCTTGCAGCTTGCTCACCAGAGGACTACGGGCACCTGTCAGCAGACGGAATACCACTCGCCGCAAATTATGAAAATAATGTTGGGGTAGCTGTTGACCAGTCGACCAATTACGCAACTTTCAGCTTCACAGGAGCCAAAAGTATCTACCCTGTTTGGATCATTGATGGCAAGGGCTACAGTACCACTCAATCATTTACAAAATATTATCGCAAAGCAGGCACGTATTCGGTAGAGGTAAAATTCGGCAATACCAATGGCATAAGCGATGGTAGCCTCACAAAAAGCTTCACTGTAAATAAAACTATCATAAATGGTTTTGCCGGATTTGCATTCGATTCAGCTTACAATCTTTGGACAAAAGCTACGATTAGCAAGCCAACTTTCTGGTATGCCCCCGGATGGAGCCAAATTGCCGACCCGACATATACTCAGGCAACAGATGGCTATACTATTACGCTACCTTCGGCAACAACGGATACTTGGCAGGCTCAGATGGCTTTAAGTACCAATATTTCGACCCAGTCGTCTAGCAACTATGATTTTTCAGTAATCCTTACTTCTACATTAGCCCACCCACATGTAATGGTCAAATTAACAGATGCTACCAACGACAATGCATTCTACTTTGCAAAAGCTGTTGAACTGACAGCCAATGAGCCTGTTTGTTTCTGGAAGAATAATATGAAAGGTCTTGATATTACCAATTTGAAACTCGTATTGGACTTCGGTGGCAACTCTGCCGGTTCAGTAATTTCTGTTGAGAACATTGTATTGAAAAACCATGCTAACGATGACGGAACAATTGTCCCTGCAGAAGAAGATAATACTGATTGGTCAAAAGTGGATTCTGACGACAATCTATGGAAGCCTGTAAATGGAGGAGCTTATACCACCTTCTTCTATTATGCCCCCAACTGGACACAAATAGCCGATCCGACATTGACCAACGATAATGGTATTTACACACTGACATTGCCTTCAGCAACAGGTTCTCAATGGCAAGCTCAATACCATCAGATAACGACTGTCCCAATATCTGCCAGCGAAACGTATGATTTCAAATGTACTATTAAACCGAATGTTGATTTGAAAGGTGTTACTATTAAACCGACAGACACAACAAGCGATGATAACTATCTGTTCATGGAGCAAACTGATCTCACGGCGGGGGCAGATAATATTTTCAAAAAATCGAATGTAAAATGTACTATTGGTAATATGGGAGCTATCAAATTAGCATTTGACTTCGGTGGAAACCCAGCCAATACAGAGGTAAAGATAAGCAATATTATCTTGCAGAAACATAAAGAAAACTAATTTTGTCTATGAAAAACAAGATGCTTATATTATCAATAGTTGTTATTGCCGCTACAGCCATCAGTTGTAACAGCGGTAGCGACAATGTATCTTCTAGCACGACCATCACTTGCTCTACGCATAGTATATCATTCGAGAAAACGGCTTCTACTGCAATTATAACCATAGGATCTACCAAAGAGTGGACCATTTATAGTGACCAGAATTGGATAACATGCTCACCTAGTTCGAGTATTAAAACTTCTGAGACGGTGATAGTCAGCATTGCAAAAAATAGCGATGTTTCGGCACGTTCTGGTATACTAGTTATCAAATCAGGAACAGCAAGAGACACCATTAAGGTTTCACAAGTTGGCGATGTAGTTACAGACATCACAGCTCCAGATGGCTATAAGTTGGTATGGCACGATGAATTTGACGATGCCCGATCCATTGGAGGGAAACCTGCCATGCCAGGTTCCGATTGGGAATACCAAATTGCAAATCCGGGTTTCGTCAACAACGAATTACAATACTATGTAGCTGGCGTCACAAGTACGGGAGACACATTGGCTGCCATCACAGACGGAACACTAAAATTAAAAACGAAAAAAATAAACGAGAACGTTTATTCTATCCGCATGTACGGCAAAAAAAGTACAGGATGGAAGTATGGCTACATTGAAGCTCGCATCAAACTGCCTAAAGGTAAAGGTACATGGCCTGCTTTTTGGATGATGCCCGTGAACTATACTGCTTGGCCTGACGATGGAGAGATGGATATCATGGAAGAAGTAGGCTATAACCCAAACGTTATAGTAAGTAGTTTACACGCAAAAAATCATTATGGCAGCAACCCTAAAAGTGGCAATACCACCTGTGCAACATCGCAGACAGAGTTCCATAAATATGCCATGGAATGGACCTCTTCCACTATCAAGTTCTATCTTGACGACAAGGTGTTCTATTCTTATAACAATCCTGGCACTGGTTCAGGCGACTGGCCTTATGATGCAGCCTTCTATGTTATCCTTAATATGGCTTGGGGTGGAAATTGGGGCGGTGCTCAAGGTGTAGATGAAGGTAGTCTGCCCACCACCTATGAAATAGACTACGTCAGAGTATTCCAGAAACAATAAATACTTTCATAGCCCAAAACAGGCTACAAGAAACATGTATTTTTTTATCAAATGTTTTTGTCGACTCATAAGTGTGAGTTGACAAAAACATTCGAGATATTCATTTTTACTCAAATATGAAAACAAAATCAGCTATGCAAACATTCACCTTATACTCAATAAATTATCCATTCCATCGAGTGATATCAACAAAAAGACCTCTAATCTTTTTGTTGTTCATTATCTTTTTATTCGAATATCCACTGAACTCTATCGCTCAGGGAAAAAAGGTTAAGACATATTCTCAGAAGGAATTCATATACATCAAAGGTCCGGATTTATTCTGTCCGGACGGTAAAAAGTTTTTTATTATGGGTACCAATCTTGGCAATTGGCTGAACCCTGAAGGCTATATGTTTAAATTCACCAAGACCAACTCTGCCCATTTCATCAATGAGATGTTTAACCAAATGGTTGGCCCTGACTTCATGGCACAATTCTGGAAATCTTTCAAAGATAACTATATCACCCGAGAAGATATTCGCTTCATCAAAAGTACAGGAGCAAACACGATCCGTTTGCCCTTCAGTTATAAGCTTTTTACGGATGAAGATTACATGGGACTGACATCTCAGCAAGACGGGTTCACAAGAATAGACAAGTTGGTAGGTTGGTGCAAAGAGTTTGGATTACATCTTATATTGGACATGCACGATGCCCCCGGAGGGCAAACGGGTGATAATATTGATGACAGTTACGGCTATCCTTGGTTATTTGAGAGCGTTCAAAGCCAACTACTTTTTTGCAATATATGGCAACGCATCGCACAACATTACAAAAACGAACCAACTATTTTAGGATACGAACTGCTCAACGAACCAATCCCTCACTATCTGACAAACAAGGAGGAATTGAACGGCAAATTGGAATCTATCTACAAGATGGGCACCGCTGCCATACGCAAGGAAGACAAAAACCACATTATTCTTCTAGGTGGAGCACAATGGAATAGTAACTTTAAGCCATTTAAGGATTCTACGTTTGACAGCAAACTGATATATACTTGCCATCGCTATGGTGGAGAACCGACAAAGGCAGCCATTCAAGAGTTCATAAATTTCAGAGACAGCGTTAATCTTCCAATGTACATGGGAGAAATCGGGCACAATACAGATGCATGGATGTCGGCTTTTTGTAATGTAATGAAAGAAAACAATATAGGATATACTTTTTGGCCTTACAAACTAATGGGAGAACAATGTTTTGTGGGAATTAAAGAGCCTGCAGACTGGAATATGGTAACAACCTTTTCTGAGTCACAACGCGATACTTACGAAAACATTCGCAATAATCGTCCTCAGCAAACTATCGCCCGAAAAGCAATGAACGATTTCATAGAAGCCTGCAAGTTAAAGAACTGCAATATACAAAATGGATATATTAATGCATTACAAATGAAATAAATTAACCTTTCGCTATAAACGAAGACGCCCGATTAGGTTCACTAAATCGGGCGTTATTTATCAACATATCAATGTATCTTCATTCAAAAGTTGCTAATTGGCCATTTCCGAGATAAATTTAATACGCACCAAGCGAATTTCCTCTTCGGTAAAATCACTCCCCAATTCATCCATAGCATCGCTTATCTTATCCGTCGTAGATTCCTTAAAATAGTCATAAATATCAAGCATATGGTCTTCATCCATTATCTCATTCAAGAAATAATCAATATTTAGTTTAGTGCCGGAATAAACGATAGCTTCAATTTCCTCCAGCAACTCATCAAACTCAATACCTTTAGACATAGCGATATCATCAAGTGCTACTTTTCGATCTATCGATTGTATGATAGACACTTTTAGCTTTGATTTATTAGCAACAGTACGTACACGCAAATCTTCTGGGCGTTCTATCTCATTCTCTTCACAATGTTTCTTAATGAGTTCACAAAATTCAGCCCCATATCTCTTAGCCTTTCCCTGTCCTACTCCCGGAATGTTTTGCAATTCCTCCAATGTAATAGGATATATAGTAGCCATCGACTCTAGAGAAGGATCTTGAAAGATGACATAAGGAGGTACACCGAGATGCTTTGACATTTTCTTACGAAGGTCTTTCAGCATCGAGTAAAGTGCAGGGTCAACAGCACAGCTGCCACCTCCACGAGTTGGAGCCTCTTCTTCTGTTTCTTCAAAATCATTATCTTTCGTTATCTTAAACGAGATAGGTTTTTGCAAGAACTTCTTACCCTTATTCGTCACTTTCAGTATACCATAGTTTTCGACTTCTTTACTAAGGTATCCGGCAATAAGAGCTTGATGAATGACAGCATTCCATGTTTTGTCCTCTTCGCCCATACCAGAGCCGAAACATTCCAAGTCTTCATGTAAATGAGCCGTCACTTCGGAGGTTTCACGACCTTGAAGAATATCGATCACATAGTCGGCCTTAAAGTTCTCTTTCAAAACAATAATAGCTTCAATGACAGTACAAAGCATTTCTTGCGCTTCAACCTGCTTCTTCGGATTCAAACAGTTATCACAATTGCCACAATTTTCCTCAGTATATTCTTCGCCAAAATAATGGAGTAGCGTCTTGCGGCGGCAGACGGACGACTCGGCATAATTGGCTGTTTCAAGCAACAATTGCTTGCCTATTTCCTGTTCAGAGACAGATTTACTCTGCATAAATTTTTCCAATTTCTGAATATCCTTATTAGAATAGAATGTTACACATAGACCTTCACCACCGTCGCGTCCTGCACGACCAGTCTCCTGATAATACCCTTCCAAACTTTTGGGTATATCATAGTGTATAACAAAACGCACATCCGGCTTATCAATGCCCATGCCGAAAGCAATAGTTGCAACGATGACATTGATTTTTTCCATCAAAAAATCATCTTGAGTTTTACTTCGATTGGCACCATCCATACCGGCGTGATAAGCCTGCGCACTGATCCCATTCGCACGAAGGATAGCAGCCAGTTCTTCAACCTTTTTGCGGCTCAGGCAATAGATAATGCCCGATTTATCGGAATTATTGCGAATAAACTTTATGATATCTTTATCGACATTGATTGTCTTGGGGCGAACTTCATAATATAAATTAGGCCTATTAAACGAAGATTTAAAAACGATAGCATCGCTCATACCTAAATTCTTTTGAATGTCATGCTGCACTTTAGGCGTAGCTGTCGCTGTCAAAGCAATAACCGGAGCTTTACCTATTTCGTTTATTATCGGACGTATCCGACGATATTCCGGACGGAAATCATGTCCCCACTCGGAAATACAATGTGCTTCGTCAACAGCATAAAACGAAATCTTTACCGTTCTAAGAAATTCTACATATTCGTCTTTTGTCAATGACTCAGGAGCCACATACAGTAGTTTTGTCTTTCCGGCGCGAATATCTTCTTTTACCTGCTCAATAGCACTTTTATTAAGAGATGAATTGATAAAATGAGCGACACCATCTTCCTCACTGAAATTGCGCATAGCATCGACCTGATTCTTCATCAGTGCTATAAGCGGAGAGATTACAATCGCTGTACCTTCCATTAGCAAGGACGGTAATTGGTAACACAACGACTTACCTCCTCCCGTAGGCATCAGTACAAACGTATCGTTTCCGTCCAATAAGTTTTCAATAATGGTCTCTTGGTTACCTTTAAATTTATCAAATCCAAAATTTTTCTTTAATTGTTCTAACAGTTGATTTTTCTCTGTCATATTCTAATAACTTCTTTTACCCAATTCAAAATTTAAAGTCGATATATATACTATTAGAAACAAAGTTATAAACAACTTTGAATATAGCAAGCAATTTTTAAAGAAATATTTTATAAAAAAAGAAGAGCTCTTTCAAGTTCTTCCTTTTTCTATTCTATTCTGCCAATTGCAGATGCCTTAAGTTGGCTTTCCCCAACTGTTTACAAGCATATTCAATAGTTACGTTATATGTTTTCTTTCTTTGCGAAGGAATTTCAAACATCACATCCATCATAATTGTTTCTACGATAGAACGCAATCCGCGAGCCCCTAATTTATACTCTATTGCCTTGTCAACAATAAATTCATAAACGTCGTCAGCAAAAACCAATGTCACTCCGTCCATTTCAAAAAGCTTGACATACTGCTTAATGATAGAATTCTTCGGTTCGGTCAAAATACTACGTAGTGCAGTCCTATCCAAAGGATTGAGATAAGTAAGTACCGGCAGACGGCCAATGATTTCAGGAATAAGCCCGAACGACTTTAAGTCTTGCGGTGCAATATATTGCATCAAGTTATTCTTATCTATCATCATCGCCTTACGATCTGCGTTATAACCTACCACATGTGTATTAAGACGTTGTGCAATCTTCCTCTCGATACCATCAAAAGCTCCGCCACAAATGAAAAGGATATTCTTGGTATTCACCGGAATCATCTTTTGGTCGGGGTGCTTGCGTCCTCCCTGAGGTGGAACCAATACAACCGATCCTTCAAGCAATTTGAGCAATCCCTGCTGAACACCTTCTCCACTTACGTCACGAGTAATAGAAGGGTTGTCGCCTTTACGAGCTATTTTATCTATTTCATCGATAAAGACAATACCCCGTTCCGCCTCGGGAACATTATAATCGGCAACCTGAAGCAAACGGGTCAGAATACTTTCAATATCTTCGCCCACATAACCGGCCTCGGTTAACACCGTAGCATCGACAATCGTAAATGGCACATGAAGCATCTTGGCAATCGTTCGAGCGAGCAATGTCTTACCCGTACCGGTGCTGCCCACCATAACGATATTAGATTTCTCGATTTCAACCTCATCCCCGTCGTTCTTTTGCAACAATCGTTTATAATGATTGTAAACCGATACGGACAAATACCTCTTGGCATCTTCTTGCCCAATGACATACTGATCCAAAAAAGTTTTTATGTCTTTCGGCTTAGGCAGCGTTTTCAAATCCAATGCGGTAGTATCAGCAGACGTTTTATTATTGAATCCTAACGCTTCTTGCGTTATTTCATAAGCCTGCTGGGCACAATCATCGCAGATAAAGCCGTTGAGCCCACTAATCATAAACCCAACTTCATCTTCAGTGCGCCCGCAAAAGCTACATTTATTTTTCTGTTTCCCCGCCATCGTTATTTCTTTACCAGCACTTCATCAATCATCCCATAGTCTTTTGCCTCTTGAGCCGCCATCCAATAATCACGGTCCGAATCGGCCCATACTTTATCAAAATCGGTATGAGAGTGAGTAGCGATAATCGTATAAAGTTCTTTTTTCGTTTTCTGAATCTCGCGAGCCGTAATCTCTATATCCGAAGCCTGCCCTTGCACGCCCCCCATCGGTTGATGAATCATAACACGCGAATGAGGTAGAGCAGAACGTTTCTTCTCTGCACCTGCCACAAGCAGCACAGCAGCCATCGAAGCAGCCATACCTGTACAAATAGTAGCCACATCACTCGAAATAAATTGCATCGTGTCGTAAATGCCAAGTCCTGCATAGACCGAACCACCAGGCGAATTTATATAAATAGAGATATCCTTACCTTGATCAACAGAATCCAGATAAAGTAGCTGAGCTTGTAACGTATTAGCTGTATAATCGTCTATTTGAGTACCCAAGAAGATGATGCGATCCATCATTAGTCGCGAGAAAACGTCGAGCTGCGTCACATTGAGTTGACGTTCCTCCAAGATATAAGGATTCAAATAACCGTTTTGTGCCTTGACAACATCGTCAAGCACCATACTGTTCATCCCTAAATGCTTAGTTGCATATTTTCTAAAATCATCCATTTTGTTAATCCTTTCTTTTTAACAAAAAAGGCATAAGTACGTCATTGAAAGACTCCGCACTTATACCTTATTATAACTATTTATCGGAGTATTATTTCTCTAACATTTTTTTAAATTCTTCGTCCGAAACAGTTTTGTTGTTCAGTGTGAGTTGCTCTTTGAAGATAGTCATCAATTTATCTTCTACCACACGATCTACCATCTCGTTCACGGTTTCTTTCTTCGCCATCATTTGTTGAATATAGTTCTTCAAAAGATCCTCAGGTACATTGGGCATGCCATATTGAGCAAACTGAGCACGTGCTGTATTTTCGCACATCTTAGTAATGTCGCTGTTTTCTACCTTAATGTCATTCGCATCTACCAATTGTTCTTTGATAAGCTGCCATTGCAGAGCCTTGATACTGCTATCGTAATTATCGTCAACAAACTTCTCATCCTTGTCTTTATTGTTCTGAAGCATAATTCTCTTCAACAATTTATCGGGATATTCGAGTTTGCCCAATTTCTTTTCGAACATCGCTTTTACATCAAGCAATAATTTATAATCGCTATTTGGAGCCAACTGAACAGCGACATCCTCTTTTACTTTAGCGCGAAAATCTTCTTCAGTCTTCACTACATCCTTACCATAAACAGAATCAAACAACTTCTGATCTATTTCTCCGGGTACGAAACGAGTAATTTCTTTTATTTCGTAAGAAAAATCCGATTTCATATCAGCGATTTCTTCCTTTTTCTTTTTCAAAAGAGAAGCAAGTTCAACCTCATTGTTGTCATAAGCTTTTCTCGGATTGAAATTTACTTTAGCACCTACTTTAACGCCTTCAAAAAGTTTTTTGTCGTCATCGCTGTGCATGTATTCGGGCATCATCACTGCATCTTCTACAACAATACCGTCCTCTTTGGCCGCACCATTTTCATCCAATTCAACAAGAAGTCCCTTCAACATATCTTTTCCTTCGAAAGACTCAACTTGCTTGTGCTCTCCCATACGATTACGATACATTCCGATTTGGTCATCGATCATTTTGTCACCCACCTCGATTGTATAGTAGTCTACTTTATCTTTCTTAGAAATTTCTGCTTTAAAATCGGGAGCAAGAGCGATATCGAACACAAATTCGAAGTCATCCATCGTATCGAAATCTATCGGTTGTTGTTTTTCTTCGTCCGACAAAGGCTCTCCCAAAGTTTTCAGGTTGTTCTCTTTGATGTAATCATAAATTTTCTGACTGAGAATTTTGTTGATTTCTTCCGACTTAACGGGTGCTCCATACATCTTAATCACCAATCCTAGTGGAACCATCCCTTTGCGGAATCCGTTCATTTGCACTTTCTGGCGGTAATTCTTCAACGATTTATCAACTTCATTCTGATAATCGGCTTTCTCAAGCTTTATTGTAAGCAGTCCGCTTACGGCATCAATGTTTTGAAATGTAATGTCCATTCTTGACAACTATTTTATTTGATTTATAAATCTAACCAATTGCATTTTAAGCGGACAAAATTAGTGCTAATCTTTCAAATAACAAAGGAATTTAATGAATTATGACTTATATAAATGATTTTATCATCTGCCTTACGACATTTACAAACCACAAATCTTCACCCTAGTCTTTCAACACCTATCCGCTTCCATATTACCTCGTAGCAAAAAGTATGCCATAACGAGCACATAGAGCATTGCAAAAAGCAGATAGAGCAGCAAACGAATGGCGCGAGGTCTTCAATAGAAATTTGATTCTCATTACCCCACTTTGTTCTTCGGCACGAAATACGAAATCATAAGAATGCACCCCTTTTTTCTTACGAATCAGCAGGAAACGGAGTACTCTGGAAATAGTCTGAAAGTAGCCACACCTTTGCTGAAAACTTCCGTATGATTCTATAAAAACAAAAGAAAGAAATTGTAATTTTGTCTAGACAAAATTATAGTCTCACTACGGTGGGACGCACGTTTCAGCCCAGTGGGACACACGTCCCACCTATATAGGACATACATCCCACTAAGGTGGGACGATAACTACAACTTAACCTTTTACAAAATACTACCTTATGAGCAGAAAGAAAGTATACTATGACATTTACGAAAATCCTCAATCAAAACAGTCCAAGAATAGTTACCACGTGCGCGTGGCCAAGTCGGATTTGATTGATTTTCAGAGAATAAAAAGAACCATTGCAAGCCAGTGTACTGCAACCGAAGGAGATGTTTCTCTGTCCGTTGATCAACTCTCGTGCAACATGGCCAATGAAGTGGGCAGCGGCAATCGCTTTCATATAGAAGGCATTGGGTATTTCTACCTTATTATAGAGGCCAACCCGGCAAGTGGCGCCAAGCCTATTAATAACCATCAGATACGAGTGCGGACAGTAGGTTTTACTCCGGACAAAATTTTGATGTCTCGACTGGTAGATATTGATTTCTACCGTTCACCCATCAAGCGCCATTCGGCCAGCAGCACTTATGCCGAAAAACAAATGATTCTGAAAGATTTTTTTAAGCATCACAACAGCATCACCCGCACAGAGTTTCAGGCATTGCTCGGACTGACAAGGACAACAGCCATACGCCGACTGAACGAATTGTGCAAAGAACCTTGTGCTGTATTTAGCAAAGAAGGAGCTCGAAATTCGCCAGTCTACATACCCATCACAGCTTCCCCTTTTTGGAAAGAGTAAACCAGATAAAGATAACCGGATCATTTCAAACGACGAGCGATCAAATTGTGAAGCTCGTTATTATATACCAACAAAAATTGCACAAAGGTATTTATGTAAACAGAATTAAGTAATTCCATTCACATAAGCAATATTCATAAACAACAAGCTCAATTTATGAGTGAAAGTAGATTCTTACTTCTCAATCTCTTGAGAGGTCGTCTCGTCTTCTTTCTTAGTGTGCGATTGGCCCTTTTTGCTCTTCAATAAATCGGGGATAGAAAACAAATGTATTTTTCTCTTTGAATGATGCTCGGCCTCGGCCAGTTCTTTTGCTTCTACTGCTTCTTCGGCAGCTTCTTCCTGACGATGGTTGAACTCTTCCTGACGACGATCTTCCTCTGCTTGAAAATCTTTGCGGCGCAATACAAAGCTATTACTGAGATATTTTTCTCGAACAATCTTATTGGCAGCCAGTTCTTCGGGAGTTCCCTGAAAGAGGATTTTACCTTCAAAGAGCAAATAGGCACGATCAGTAATACTAAGCGTCTCCTGAACGTTATGATCGGTTATAAGGATACCTATATTCTTATACTTAAGCCGATAGACTATCTGCTGAATATCCTCGACAGCAATAGGGTCGACACCGGCAAAAGGTTCATCGAGCATAATAAACTTTGGGTCTATAGCCAAGCAACGAGCAATCTCGGTACGGCGACGCTCACCTCCCGAAAGTTGATTACCTTTGTTTTTGCGCACTTTCTGTAGGCGAAATTCAGATATAAGGCTTTCAAGTTTCTCCTTACGGTACTCACGAGGTTTATTTGTCATTTCGAGTACAGAGATAATATTGTCTTCCACACTCATTTGACGAAATACGGAGGCTTCTTGTGGTAGATATCCGATACCCGCCTTGGCACGTTTGTGTACGGGAAATTTGGTAATATCCAGATTGTCTAGAAAAATACGCCCTTCATTACCTGTTATCAACCCAACTGTCATATAGAAAGAAGTAGTCTTACCGGCACCATTAGGACCTAGCAATCCAACAATTTCTCCTTGCTCTACATTTATCGACACATGACTGACAACGGTACGCTTTCCATATCGCTTCACCAGATTTTCAGTGCGAAGAACCATCTTTCTATCTTCCATAACCAAAGTATTTTGCGGCAAATGTAGCAAAAATCTATCTAAAAGCGTAACTTTGTAGCTGCAAATATTACAACTTATGTTTTTACTAAATGGATTAAGAACTTTCGGAGAGTATCTCATCTTGATGAAACGGGTATTCGGACGTCCAGACCGGATGCGGATGTCTTTCAAAAGATATGTCAACGAAATAGTGGAATTAGGTATCAGTTCTATTGGTATAGTGTTGCTTATTTCACTATTTATCGGTGCTGTCATTACTGTTCAGATCAAGCTAAATATTTCCAACCCGATGCTTCCTCGCTGGACAGTAGGCTTCGTGACCCGTGAAATCATGTTATTGGAATTTTCCTCTTCCATCATGTGCCTGATATTGGCGGGTAAAGTAGGTTCAAACATAGCCTCCGAACTTGGCACCATGCGGGTGACCCAACAAATAGATGCGCTTGAGATAATGGGCATCAATTCGGCAAACTTCCTAATATTACCCAAAATTGCAGCAATGGTAACCATCATTCCCATTTTGGTCACTTTCAGTATATTTGCCGGAATCATCGGAGCTTATTGTTCTTGTTGGTTTTTGCACATCATGACGTCTATTGATCTGGAATATGGTTTGCAATATGAATTTGCAGAATGGTATGTATGGTCTAGCTTTATCAAATCACTTTTCTTTGCTTTCATTATAGCTAGCGTGTCGGCATACTATGGTTACACAGTAAAAGGAGGATCTATTGATGTAGGCAAAGCATCGACTGACTCGGTAGTATCGAGCAGTGTATTAATTCTTTTTTCGGATTTAGTGCTTACTCAATTATTAATGGGATGATAGAGATTAAACATTTACATAAGATTTTTGACGATAAAGCTGTGTTGAGTGATATCAATACGACATTTGAAAGCGGCAAGACCAATTTAATTATCGGACAAAGCGGTTCAGGTAAAACTGTGCTGATGAAATGCATTGTAGGATTGCTTACCCCCGAAAAAGGAGAAGTGCTATACGACAATCGTAACCTGCTCGACATGAATAAACATCAGATAAAAGATCTGCGGCGTGAAATAGGTATGATATTCCAAAGTTCGGCACTATTCGACTCCCTCGATGTATTGCAAAACGTAATGCTTCCGCTCAACATGTTCAGTAACAAGACTTATATAGAACGCGAAAAACGAGCGAAGTTTTGCCTTAACAGAGTAAAATTAAGTGAGGCGAAAGATAAGTTCCCCGGTGAAATAAGTGGTGGTATGCAAAAGCGAGTAGCCATTGCAAGGGCGATAGCTTTGAATCCGCAATATTTATTTTGCGACGAGCCGAACTCCGGTCTTGATCCAAAGACTTCTTTAGTGATTGACGAACTAATACATGGCATCACGGAAGAATACAACACGACGACCATTATCAACACTCATGATATGAATTCTGTGATAGATATAGGAGACAGCATTCTATTTATCTGCAAATCACACATTGAATGGTCGGGCAACAAAGACGAGGTCCTTCACTCAAATAATAAAGAATTGAATAACTTTATATTCTCATCGGATATACTGAAGAAGGTAAAAGACTTGGAATTTAATAAATAATCTTTCTCGATATAAAAAGGGAAAGACCAATAGAAACAATAACAACTAAAATGCCCGACAAAACGTATAAACTAAATACGTATTTGTCGGGCATCTTTTTATTTTTGGCGAATAAAGACATTAATAGGTGTCCCTGTGAATTGCCACTTCTCTCGAATCTTATTTTCCAAAAAACGCTTATACGGTTCTTTGACGTATTGCGGCAAATTAGCAAAAAAGACAAACGATGGAATGCGAGTATTGGGCAACTGCGTAACATATTTTATCTTGATATATTTCCCCTTGATTGATGGTGGTGGACATGCTTCGATTTCACCTAACATCGCTTCATTAAGTTTAGCCGTAGGAACTTTACGAACACGATCTTGATAAACGGTAATTGCCGTATCAATAACCTTGAATATACGTTGTTTCGTTTTAGCAGAGACAAAAAGAATCGGGAAATCGGTAAATGGAGCAAAGCGTTGACGAATAGTGTCTTCGAAATATTTCATCGACTTGGCGTCTTTGTTCTCCACCAGGTCCCATTTATTGACAGCTACCACAAGCCCTTTTTGGTTGCGCTGTATAAGTGAAAAGATATTCAAATCCTGACCTTCAATACCTCGGGTTGCATCAACCATCAAAACACAGACATCTGCATTCTCAATAGCACGGATAGAACGAATAACGGAATAGTATTCCATATCTTCATTGACCCTGTTTTTCTTTCGAATACCCGCAGTATCAACCAAATAAAAATCAAAACCAAACTTATCGTAACGAGTATAGATAGAATCACGAGTTGTACCGGCAATTTCGGTAACGATATTGCGATCTACACCAATGAAAGCATTGACAATGGAAGATTTTCCTGCATTAGGGCGACCGACAACAGCAAAACGAGGTACATCTTCTTCGAGTTCTTCTTCTACTTTTTTCTCAAACTTTGCGACAACCATATCGAGCAAATCACCCGTACCGCTACCAGTCATAGACGAGACACAATAAGGATCACCCAATCCTAATTTATAAAATTCGGCAGCGTCGTATTGCAGGGCATTTGTATCAACCTTATTGGCAACAACGATAATCGGTTTTTTGACACGCCGTAATACCGATGCCACCATCATATCCAAATCGGTCATTCCATTTTCAACATCAACGACAAACAAGATTTCATCAGCCTCGTCGACAGCGATCATTACCTGCTTACGAATTTCTTCTTCGAAAACATCATCCGAATTGACTACCCAGCCACCGGTATCGATGAGTGAAAAAGTATTGCCCTGCCATTCACACTTGGCATATTGTCTGTCACGGGTTGTGCCGGCTTCATCATTGACAATAGCACGGCGACTTTCTGTCAATCGATTGAACAATGTCGATTTACCCACATTGGGGCGTCCTACGATTGCGACTAAATTTCCCATTTTTTTATTCCCTTACTTAATATTATGTTCACATTCATGGCCTAAAGCCAAAGCTAGCGCAAGATTTATTTATCACCCTGCTCATATCCGAAATTACGCAATTCCTTATCAGAACTACGCCAATTCTTATCAACTTTGACAAAAGTTTCAAGAAAGATAGGTTTCCCAAAAAACTTCTCCAAATCACGACGAGCTTCCGAACCTACTTTTCGCAAAGTAAGTCCCTGCTTGCCTATAATAATTCCCTTTTGAGAATCGCGTTCCACATATATTGTAGCATGAATCACTATTCGTTTTTTATCTTCATCAAACGAATCGACTACAACTTCGACCGAATACGGTATTTCCTTATCATAATACAGCAAGATTTTCTCGCGAATAATCTCCGTCACAAAAAAACGTGCAGGTTTGTCAGTAAGTTGGTCTTTATCAAAATAAGGAGGCGAATCGGGCAATAGAGCCTGAATCCGTTTCATTACATAATCGACATTAAATTTTGCCAACGCTGAGATAGGGATAATTTCTGCTTTAGGGATCAATGCTTGTAAGACCTCTACCCTATCGGTCAGGTCTTCTTGATTGCTTATATCTATTTTATTAATAAGTAGTAAAACCGGGACTTCAATTTTATTAACCTTTGCGACAAACTCTTCATTTTTATCGATCTGCTCTACCATATCAGTGACATACAACAAAACATCAGCATCAATAAGTGCCGACTCAGAAAAGTTGAGCATTGATTCTTGCAACTTATAGTTAGGTTTCAACACTCCCGGAGTATCAGAGAATACTATTTGAACATCGTCCGTATTGAATATTCCCATAATACGGTGCCGAGTAGTCTGTGCCTTGAACGTAGCGATTGAGACTTTCTCACCCACCAACACATTCATAAGGGTAGACTTACCCACGTTTGGATTACCAACAATATTAACAAAACCCGCTTTATGCATATACCATTTTTATTGGACAAAAAAACGCATCGAATATTTAATAGGATGCGTTTCTTCAAAACTATTATTATTATTTCAAATAATTTCTAATCTTCTTCAGCGTTTTCCTCTTCTTTACGCTTCTTACCATCGTATCCCCATTTCACGTAAACGGCGCCCCACACAAAACCGGCTCCAAAAGCAGTGAACAATATATTGTCACCCTTCTTTAGACGATCTTCAAAATCCCATACACACAAGGGAAGTGTAGCAGCACTGGTATTACCATATTTTTCAATATTAATAAGTACCTTCTCTATAGGAACTTCCATTCGATGAGCCACCGCATCAATGATACGAAGATTGGCTTGATGAGGAATAATCCATTGGATATTATCCTTATTCAATCCATCTTTTTCGGCCAAAGCAGCTGTTACATCCGACATATTCTTTACAGCATACTTGAAGACCGTACGCCCATCTTGGTAGATGTAGTGCATTTTGTTTTCAATCGTAAAATACGAGGGGGTGCAAACCGAGCCTCCGGCTTTCATATGAAGGAAAGGCAAGCCTTTACCATCAGTACGTAGCATGCTGTCCAAGATACCGAAATCTTCAGTTGTCGGCTCTAGCATGAAAGCAGCAGCTCCATCGCCGAATATCGGGCAAGTAGAACGATCAGTATAGTCGACCATTGACGACATTTTATCGCCACCAACTATAATCACCTTCTTATATCTTCCAGAACGGATAAAATTAGCTCCTACTTCCATCAAATAGAGAAAACCGCAACAAGCTGCCCCAAGATCAAATGCAAAAGCATTCTTAAGTCCCAGCTTATCACACAAGATAGAAGCCGTTGAAGGAAAATGGTAATCGGCTGTAGAAGTCGAAACAATTATTAAATCAACATCATCGGGATTGGTATGAGTGCGGCGAATTAGCTGTTTACAAGCCTTGCGACACATATACGATGTACCTAGTCCTTCTTCGTTTAATATTCTACGTTCTTTGACGCCAATACGTGTCATAATCCACTCATCATTGGTGTCGACCATTTTACACAACTCATCGTTGGTCAAAACATAATCGGGAACATATCCACCAACTCCGGTGATTACTGCATTTATCTTCTCCATTAAATAAGTCTTAAGTTTGCAATATTTACTGTAACGGATGACAAACAAAAAAAATCTGATTTGTCATCCGATAATACGTTTTCATAAAAGGAGAAACCGATTAAACAGCTGCTTCTTTTTCTATTGCAACTTTACCCCTGTAATAACCACAAGAATCACATACAGTATGATATACATGCCATGCACCGCAATTAGGGCAGAGAGCCAATGTAGGAACTACTGCATTATCATGAGTTCTTCTTTTTGCTGTTCTTGTTTTAGATTGTCTTCTTTTAGGATGTGCCATTTTTCTATATTTTTAATTATTATCTATCATTTCTTTCAAGCCTTCCCAACGTGGATCAATAGGTTGTCCATTGCTTTCGTCTTCCACACCGCCGTCTTCTACAGCACCGGTTTCTTCATCCGGCATCTCTTCGTCCGACGTTACAAGATGCTTTTTAAGCTGACCCGCCATCGACTTGTTACACTTCCCTACAGGATGCACATGTTTCATCGGAACAGCCAAAACAATAAACTCATATAAAAACCACGCTACGTTGATAGCTCCTTCCGACTCGGGTATGATAACGATATCATCACCCTCATCAGCATATTTATCTCCGAACTTCACTTTCAACTTGTCGTGTGCAGTAATGGGTTGTTCCATTTCATCCAAGCACCTATCGCATTGGACAATAACAGACCCTTCACAATGAAAAGTCAATTCAAATGCCTGAGATTTACGGACAACTCTCAGTTGTGCCCGTATATTCCCCTTCTGAATTTCAGGAGCATCAATATGAGTAAAGAAGAGACTGTCGAGTTGAAACTCAAATTCAGAAGTATCAGCCTGTAACCCCTTCAAATCGATATTATACTCATCAAACTTTCCCATTTTCTTTTATTTTCTAACACACAACAAAGTATTTCATTGTGAATATCGGGCTACAAAGTTACAAATAAAATTATTATTGCCTACTATATTTCATTAAAAATCTTCATCTTGAATGTTTTTATATGCCGTTATATCGCCACTTTGAGTAGCAGTCTTCTCTTTTCTCAATATATAAAATTCCCCATTGCTTGACCACTCTTCGTCTTCGTATCTTATGTACTTTTGGGGTCAAAACGACGTATGCCCCTAAAAATATTTTCGTCCATATGTTTTCAGAAAAACTTAAGGACGTCACCGAAAAAACTAACATATGACAATTTCGACTGACAATATTCTGTTGAAAATATGTTATCACCATAGCAAAAGACAGGAACCACTCTCAATTGATTTATATGTATCAACAACAGCGCGGAAGATCAGTAATAATCAGATATTTGAATCCAAGAATACTTGCCAAAACGTTTTGATGAATTCTTACGGTAAATTAGCTTGCAAATCCAAGTAAATTCGAGTTCGGGATAAGAACTCAGATATATCGTTGCGAACGCGGCGGTCTATTTTAACAAAATCATGTTGCAATTGGCGCGCTCTACAATTCGTACGTCTCCGCCACGGCGTTGTAACTAGAGCCACAATACTCTACCAGAAAGGCTTTCAAACGTTCTATGATACTTTTTAAAAGGGTGAAGTTTGTGAAACATATGGATGAAAGTTGGTTCATATCAGAACGATTTTATGTTTTCTCCTAAGCAGAATGTCGTTCCACATATGTGATTCGATCAACTCACATATGTGAGTCGATCGTTCCATATATGTGAGTTGATCGAATCACATATGTGGAACGACAAAAAC
>Ga0183101_1000021_pt26 | contig 23550 bp, 21 predicted proteins | sample Biomet3_FD_127790 | JGI IMG/M metagenome (GOLD analysis project Ga0183101, IMG submission 127790) | Microbial communities from bioreactor (seeded with sewage sludge) at LBNL, California, USA - Biofuel metagenome 3 | ecosystem: Engineered > Bioreactor > Anaerobic > Unclassified ...
CCCCCCCCTGCGCACCCCCCGGGCGGAAGACCGCCGCCCCGCGCCCCGCCGCTGGTAGTCGGAAAAATTTCTGCAATAAAAAAAGCCGCTGTTTGTGCAGCGGCTTTTTTTATTATCCAAAATACCAGAGCTATCTTTTAGTTTCCGCCGCGGTGTTCGGCTGCTTTTCCTGCTGGGAACTCTGCACGGTTGCCGTGCGGGGTTTTTCCGAATCGAACTGACACGCGCCAATGCAATGCACCCCGCCGCAGTGCTGGCAGGAATTGCGGCGCTGCGGCAAAAAAAGATCGCGCAAAATAGCAAAAAACCGTTTGATCCTCATACTCCGCCACCTATGGGCCGTGCCCCTCTGCCGACGCACCGGGCGCGTTCGACCGCAAAAAGATTCTGTTTCATGCGCCGCAAGGCCCTGGTCTGCCTGCCTAAAAAAGCCAGCAGCAGCCAAGGGCACAACAACGTCGAGATTCTGCGGTTGCCGCCGCCAATGCAGGCAGCACAACAGCTTGCCCGCGCAAGCGCAGCGGGCGCCACCTGCGCCAGCCATCAGCCATGACACCGGATGCGGGAGCACCGCCGCAACGATGTTGCAAGTTTCTTTGCCCCGGCAACAAAAACGCTTTCCAAACGTGCTATATGGTAAGCAGCTTTTCGTCGTCCTTAAGAATTTTTGTGAAGGTTTCACCGATGTAGAACACCTCATCAACGCCTTCAAGCTGCTCCAGTTTTTCAAACAGGCCAAGATTTTCAGCGCATTTGCGGCACGCTGAAACATGCCCGCCAGCATCATGGAACTTTTTCAGCAGCCCTTGCAGGTTCGTGTCTTCACAAATCAGCTTTACAGTGGCGCCCCAAAGAATCAAATGTACTTCCTTCCACCAGCCTTTCAACAAGGCGTTCGTGGCATACATAAAAACCATATTCTCTGCGGTGATGGGGTTATCGTTAGTCCAAAGGATGTGCAGGCATTCCTTGCTCATGGTGCTACCTCAGCAGGCAAAAGATTAGTTGTGGAGTACTGCGAAAATGGCGGTATTGTTCAAAACATAACACCGTCATCAGAGTAACACTTTTTCAAATGGGAAAGTATGAATTGATGATAATGGAATTGAACTGGTATTTTGTCATAGACCAGACGGAGAGGGGCAAGACGATGCGCCTGCTTCATAAATGTAAAGAAGATTGATAAGTAGGAGAGTGGGCCGATATACGCATCTCATGCTAGTTTTTCTTAAAAAAATCTTCACGTTAGTGTGCAAGAATTATTTACCGCGAGTTATCAGAGTTTTCAGAACGCCACCCAAGGTTGCTCCTGAAAGCAGGAATCCAGGAACCAGATATCCTATTGAGATAAGATAAATACCACCAACCAAAGCCAACGCGCATAAGATAAAGGCAAAAATCTGTCCCCCAATAATCTCTGAATGTTCTCTCCTTGATGCGCTATCTTGAACTTCAACCATCTTTATTTGCATGGCTGTTTTATGATCCTGGTCTTTTTCAGCCATTCTCATAATTCGATCTGCGCCGTCGGGAATGATGTCGTTGAAGGCGGCAAGAATTTGTGGGGGAGGTATTGGCCCTTGGTATAACTGAGCAACACTCTTCGGAGCTTTTTCATGCCCGCGAGCAGGTTCGTTATTCCCGCTCATTGTGAAAGCCCAGTTTCAATGGCACTGCGAATATAATTTCCCGCAGCCCAAAAGTGTGAGGAAATATCAGTAGTTTCGTTTTCTTTTTCAATCTTCTTCAAGGTAAGAAGAAGTTCATGCCGCTTAGGCGCTGGTTTAGGCGCGATAGTGAAACTCTCTATAGCAGCAAAAAATAATTTCTTTTTCATGGTACCGCTCCTGCTTTACAGAATAGCAACGAACCGGCTCAACGTAAAGATCCGCATCGAGAGCCACCAACAGGACAGCTCTGTGAGGCCGAAGCAACTTGCCCTAACTTTTACCCGCGCGCTCGGGTGCCCTACCACAAAAAAAGCCCGCAAAACCTAAGTTTCACGGGCTTCAGCGGACTTTCACGCCCCGCTCTGGGAGGCCCCCAATGGGCCTCCCGGCGGGCATTTCAGGGCCGAAGAGGCAAGCCCTGAAAATTATGAACTTCATAGGAACGGGCAGACCGCGCCCCGCTCCGGCAAGCAGCCCGGCGCTAGTCGGCCTGGGTGCGGATGAAGGTGGGAATTTCGAAATCATCCTCATCATACGTAAAGTCTTCATGGCCGGGGTTGTGCGCACGGCGGCGCGGCTGGCCCACAACCTCGCGCTTCAGCAGATACGGAGGACGATTGCTATTTTCATCATACCAGCGCTCCACTTCGGAACGGCGGGTAGCCTGCGGCATGCGCGTTTCGGCATGTTCGCGTTCTTCCGGCATGCCCTGCGCGGCAAGGCGGGAATTCATGCGCCGGGGTTCGGCCGCCACGGCGTCGGGGCCAGGCTTGCGGAAGTTGGTCACGGTGGCGGCGGGAGCCTGCACGGGCTGGATGATCTGGGGCGCGTCGATGCCGGTGGCAATGACGGTAAGGCGAATTTCGTCGCCGATGTTGTCGTCGAAAACAACACCAAAGATGATGTTGGCGTCTTCGGGCGTGGCGTCGCCGATGATGTCGCCGATCTCGGCGATTTCTTCAGCGGTGATGTCCGTGGGCGCGGTGATGTTGTACAGAACGGCCTTGGCGCTTTCCAGCGAAACATCTTCAAGCAGCGGGCTCATAATGGCGCGCTGCGCGGCCTCGCGGGCGCGGTTTTCGCCAGAGGCGATGCCAGTGCCCATCAGGGCCATGCCAGCTTCGGCCATGGTGGTGCGCACGTCGGCAAAGTCCAGATTGATCAGGCCTTCGCCCACGATGACGTCCGAGATGCCTTTGACGGCGTAATACAGCACGTCATTGGCCTTTTGCAGCATTTCGGAGAACGGGGCCTTTTTGGGAGCGAACGCCAGGAGGCGGTCGTTGGGAATGGTGATCAGGCAGTCAACATGCTGCTTGAATTCCTCAAGCCCGGCCTCGGCGGCGCGCTTGCGCTTTGCGCCTTCAAAGCTGAAAGGTTTGGTCACAACGCCCACGGTCAGCGCGCCCATTTCCTTGGCGGTCTGCGCAACCACAGGGGCAGCGCCGGTGCCGGTGCCGCCGCCCATGCCGGCGGTAACAAACACCATGTCCGCGTCGCCAATGGCCTCACGAATACCGTTAACGCTCTCAACCGCAGCCTCGCGGCCAATCGAGGGATTGGCCCCCGCCCCCAGGCCTTTGGTGAGCTTTTCCCCAAGCTGCACCTTGACCGAAGCGCCATTCTTGTTCAGCGCCTGCACGTCCGTGTTGGCGCAAACAAACTGCACGCCCCGCAAACCGGAAGCAATCATGTTTTGCACAGCGTTGCCGCCGCCGCCGCCAACGCCTATGACCTTGATCTTGGCATTGCTGGCCAACGAGGTATCGATATCGTCAACGATAGACTGAGCCATTGCACCTCTCCTCTGTATTTCCTCAAATTGCCCGCTTGAGGGTGTTATGAAATGTCCGCAAACCACTTTTTCATGCGCGAAAGCACGCCGTCAAAAACACCGCTTTCGCTACGTGTGGTAAATTTTTTCTGTCCGGAAAGTTCTTTTTCCGCGCCATAGCGCAGCAGGCCCACAGCCGTGGAAAATTTGGGGCTGTTGACCACATCCTTGAGGCCGCCCACATTGCGCGGGTAACCTATGCGCGTCGGCAGATTGAAAATCTGCTCGCCCAGTTCCTGACAGCCTTCGATCAGCGCCGTGCCGCCCGTAAGCACAACCCCCGCGCCGATCATATCCTTGTAGCCCGAGCGCACGAGGGTTTGGTCCACAAGATAGAGGATTTCCTCCATGCGCGGCTCGCAAATCTCTGCCAGCACCTGCCGTGAAAGGCGGCGAGGTTCGCGGCCGCCCACGCTGGGCACTTCGATGAATTCATCGTTGCGCACCAGGTCCGCCAGGGCGCAGCCATATTTGAGCTTAATTTTTTCGGCCGAGGCAATGGGCGTGCGCAGGCCAAAGGCGATATCGTTGGAAAGGTTCTGCCCGCCAAGCGCAAGCACGGCCGTGTGCTTTATGGCGTCGTTGGCAAAAACGGCAATATCCGTGGTGCCGCCGCCAAGGTCCACAAGAGCAACGCCGATTTCGCGCTCTTCTTCGGTGAGCACCGCCTTGGCCGAAGCCAGCGATTCAAGGGCGATGTCGGCCACTTCAAGCTGGCTGCGGTGGCAGGAACGAACGATATTCTGCGCGGAAGAAACCGCGCCGGTGACAATGTGAACCTTCACCTCAAGGCGCACCCCGGCCATGCCCAGCGGATCGGCAATGCCGCGCTGGTTGTCCACGATGTATTCCTGCGGCAGTATGTGGATGACCTCGCGGTCAGCGGGAATGGCAACGGCCCGTGCGGCGTCGAGCGCGCGCTCGATATCGCGCTGCGCAACCTCGCCGCCCTTGACGGCAATAACGCCGTGGCTGTTGATGCCCATGATGTGGCTGCCCGCGATGCCCACATAGACGGAATGGATCTCGCAACCCGCCATAAGCTCGGCATCTTCCACAGCCTTGCGGATGGAGTGGACGGTCTGCTCTATGTTGACCACCACGCCCTTGCGCAACCCGGTTGAAACGCTTGTGCCGATGCCCACCACATCCACAAGACCCGACTCCGACATTTCGCCCACCACAGCACAAATTTTTGTGGTGCCGATGTCGAGGCCAACGATGAGCTCGGACTTGTTCATGCCATTCTCCTCAAAACGCCTTTCTCCGGGGCACGGTGGCACAGCGCGGTTGCGAAGGCCGTATTACGCGGGCTGGTTGAGCAGAACCCAGACGTTGCCGTTGACAGACCGTATCTCGCGCACGTTGCGCAGTTCGTGCCTGCGGGCCAGATCGCCCATGGTCAGACTCAACCGGGAAAGGTTGCCATCCCAATCATCTGTAGCGATTGAAAGGCGCAATTCCCTGTCCTCAAGATAAATTTCAATCCCCTTTCCGGGGCTCACCGTCACCGAAGACACAGCGCCGATTTCCACCGGAAGCACCCCGCTCTGCATGCTTTTGATAAGACGCATCAGATAGGGCACGTCGTCTTCCGCTCCGGGTTCCACACTCAGGGTCGGCAGCGAAAGAAAATTTTTGCTCTCCACCGGCGCGATGATGTCGCCGCGCGTGTTGGCATAATAGAGCACGCCGTCTTTATGCACCCAAAAGGTGGGGAGGCGCTCTTTCAGCCGAATAACGAATCTGTCGGGCAACAGGCGCTTGACGGACGCCTCTTCAACCCACGGCGTTTGCCGCAAATTTCTTTCAACGTTGCCAATGCTGACGGCCAGGCTGTTATCGCCTTCATGAATGCCCGCATATTGCAGCACCATGTCGCGCGAAAGCCGCACATTGCCGGTCACATCCACATGGCGGGTGGTGAAAAAGTCGCTGGTTGTGGCCTTGCTATAGAGCCACAGCGATGAATAACACACCCCCGCAAGAATCAGCCCCAACCCGCCCAGCAGCACAACCACGGCAGCCAAGCTTTTTAACCCGCTAAACGCCCTGAGTTTTTTGAAAAACCCAAGCAGTCCCCCGCCGGAACGTCGTTCACGGCGTCTGCCTTCCTTTTTGGTCGGCGCCGAAGATCGGGTATACGAATTACGGGCCTTGCGACCGCTCTTATTCAGGGCAAGGGGCATGGCACTATCCTGACCTCCGGTTCAAGCTCAATGCCGAACCGCTGCCGCACGGCTTCGCGGGCCTCTTGCAGCAGGGCCAAGGCCGCAGTGGCGCTGCCCTTGCCTTCATTTATCAAAAAATTCGCATGCAGGGTGGAAAAGGCCATGCCCCCAAGCTTTCTTCCCTTAAATCCCGCCGCGTCCAAAAGTCTTCCGGCGGACATTTCAGGAGAAGGATTTTTGAACACGCACCCCGCGCTCCAGGCCGTCACAGGTTGTTTAGACTTTTTCTTAAAAAAGTTGTGACGCATGCAATTACAGATGCCATCCCTTTCAGCCACGGTCAAGCCAAATGTGGCTTCCAAGACGATAAAATCATTCTTTTTCCCATTGATGCACATGCTGCGGTAACCGTATTGCAGTTCCCCGGCGTTGATGCACTGAATGGTGTTATCAATAACAACCTGTATCTCAACAATATTTTTACCTGTTTCTGTGCCGTGCGAGCCCGCGTTCATGGCAACCGCGCCCCCAACGCTGCCGGGGATGCCCACCAACCCTTCGAGGCCAGAAAGCCCGTTGACGGCGCAAAAACGCAGCAAACGCGCCATGGGAACGCCAGCGCCAGCGCGCACAAGCACTTTTCCATCGCGTTCGCCCGCTATCTCTGGCCCATCGGTGAACTGGGGGCGCACAAGCACCAACGGCAGCTCGCCATCGCGGGCAAGAATGTTGCTGCCCGCGCCAAGCACAAGCGGCGTTCCGCCCAGGGCACGCAACCGTTCGGGCAGCAGGGCTATGTCCTCGCGGTGCTCAAGCACCAGCTCGGCAATGGCCGTGCCGCCCACGCGCAGCGTGGTGCGGGGGGCAAGATAGGGCGAAGGCATTTCACGCATTGGTTCGGCCCTCAAGCCAGATTGGCCCGATCTTTGTGATGCTGCCAGCGCCAAGGGTCAGCAGCACGTCGCCTTCTTTCAAAATGGAGGGAAGCGCATCGGCCATCTCGTTCAACGTTTGAAAATACTCCACCGGCGTGGAGGAAACCTGACGAATGCCCTGGGCCAGGCTTTGCCCCGAAACACCGGGAATGGGCTTTTCAGAAGCGGCATAGATTTCCGTGAGCAACAACTGGTCCACGTTGTCGAACACTTTGCAAAATTCGCCGAAATGGGCCTGGGTGCGGCTGAAACGGTGCGGCTGAAACGCCGCTACAATGCGCCTGCCGGGAAAAACCTGACGCGCCGTCGCCAGCGTGGCCGCGATTTCCGCCGGGTGGTGGCCGTAATCGTCCACAACGGTGACGCCGCCGCCCTCGCCCTTGAATTCAAACCGCCGCCCAACACCGCCAAAGCTGTTCAGCCCCTCAACGCACTTTTCAAAGCTGATGTCCACTTCCATGGCCACGCCAATGGCGGCCAGGGCGTTGAGCATGTTGTGCCTGCCGGGCTGCGGCAAACTCACCTTGCCGAGCTTTTTGCCGTTGCGCCACACCTCAAAATTATTGCGCATGCCGCTTTCAAGCGGCACGGCACGCAGCGCGTTATCCTCTGCAAAGCCATAGGTGAGCACAGGGCGCTTTACCCTCGGCAGCAGCGCGCGCGCGCCAGCGTCGTCGCCGCAAACAATGTTCAGGCCGTAAAACGGCACGTTGTTCATGAACTGCACAAAGGCGTCATCAATACCCGCGCGCGTTTTATAGTGGTCCAGATGGTCTTCATCCACATTGGTGACCACATTGATGATGGGCAGCAGGCACAGAAAAGAACCGTCGGATTCGTCCGCTTCGGCAATCAGATATTCGCCGTGCCCCAAATGCGCGTTGGTGCCATAGGCATTGAGCCTGCCGCCGATGATGACGGTGGGGTCAAGCCCGGCGACGTCAAAGATGGAAGCCGTCAGCGAAGTGGTGGTGGTTTTGCCGTGCGTGCCCGCAATGGCGATGCCCTGACGCAGGCGCATCAGCTCCGCCAGCATTTCGGCGCGGGGAATAATGGCAATATTGCGGCGGCGCGCTTCGACCAGTTCCGGGTTGTCGTCGCTGATGGCCGTGGATTTGACAAGCACCTGCACGTCGCCCACGTTTTCGGCGGCATGCCCAACGGACACGCGCGCGCCAAGGTCGCGCAGATGGCGCACCACGGCGGAATCGCTCATGTCCGAGCCGGAAATCTCATATCCCTGATTAAGCAGAACCTCAGCAATGCCGCTCATGCCGGCACCGCCGATACCCACCATATAAATGCGCCGAATTTTGCTGTTCATGCTATACCTTTAAAAAAAGTCTAGATAAGTTGCGAAGTTGAGTTCACCCTGCAAAACCGGTTTCGGTTTGTTATCCGTCAGCGGGCGGCCGCGAGCAGCAGCCGCGCCCTGCGGGGGTGTTATGCTGTTTCTTCGAGAACGGCAACCACACGCGCCGCCGCATCGGGCCTGGCGGCGGCAAGGGCCGCTTCGGCCATGGGTTCGCGTTCGCCAGGCATGGTCAGCAGGCGCAGCAGCGAATCAGCCATATGTTGCACGGCCATGCGGCCCTCGGGCACCAGCAGCGCCGCGCCGCAGCGGGTCAGCACCTCGGCGTTGCGGGTCTGGTGGTCGTGAATGGCATAGGGAAACGGCACCAGAACGGAAGGCAAGCCAGCGGCGCACAATTCCGCCACGGTGCTCGCGCCCGCGCGGCACAAGGCCACATCTGCCCAGGCATAGGCCGAGGCCATGTCGTCGATAAACGCGGAAACGCAATCCGGCGCATATCCGGCCGCCACATAGGCCGCGCGCGCGCTGCCCTCGTCCATGGCGCCGGTCTGATGGCGAATCTCCACCCCCGCGCCGCGAAATGCGGCCAAATTTTCAAGCATAAAGGCGTTGAGGGCGTGCGCGCCCTGCGACCCGCCCATAACCAGCAGGCGGCGGGTTTGACGCTTGCGGTCCGTGCGCCCCGCCTCGGTAACGGCCGCGCGCACAGGGGTGCCCGTAAAAACGCACCTTTTCATTTCTAAGCCGGTGGTGTTGGGCAGCGAGACGCAAACCCGCCGCGCCAGCCGCGCCAAAAAGCGGTTGCTGGACCCGGCGATGGCGTTTTGCTCGTGCAGCACTCCGGGAACCCCCAGAATGCGGGCCGCCAGCATGGGCGCAAAGGCGGCGTAGCCCCCAAAACCCGCCACGATATCGGGCCGAAAACGACGGATCACTCCCATGGCCTTGCCCACCGCCAGGGCCATAAGCGCTCCCGCGCCAATAGCTTTTACGCCGCGACCCAAAAGGCCGCGCACGGGCAGCCCCACAAAGGGCACGCCCGCCTGCCGCGTCAGCCGTTCCTCAGGCCCGTAAAGCGAGCCCACAAACAGCAGATTGACCGAGGGATTGCGCCGCCGCAGCTCTTCAGCCACAGCCAGTGCAGGAAAGATATGCCCGCCGGTGCCGCCCGTCGTCAGGATGATGTTGTCCATGTGTCCGCCGTTCGTGAAAAATTCATAAGCAGGCCCACGCACAGCATGGTGGCCAAAAGGTTACTGCCGCCGTAACTCATCAACGGCATGGGCACGCCCTTTGGCGGAGCAACGCCCATGACCACGGCCAGGTTCATGACCGAACCCATGGCGAGAATGGTGGTAATGCCAAAGGCCGTGAATCTATCGCGCAAGTTGCGCTGGCCCATAATGATTTTGTAGCAGCGCCAGAAAAGCAGAGCAAACAGAATCATCACCACGCTCACGCCCACAAAACCCATTTCTTCGGCCAGCACGGCCATAATAAAGTCGTTGTGCGCTTCCGGCAGGTAAAACATCTTTTGCTTGCTGGCTCCAATGCCCACGCCGAAAAAGCTGCCGGAGCCGATGGCCAGCAAAGACTGCACAAGCTGATAGCCCGTGTTGTGCGCATCCTGAAAGGGATCAATAAAGGCCAGAAGGCGGCGCAGACGATAGGGAGACGAAATGGCCAGGGCCATTGCGCCGCCGCAGGCCAACGCTACGGAAAAGAACAGATAGACAAAACGTGTGCCGCCAGCCACGCACATGAAAAACAGAATGCCGGCCAGCACAACGGCGCTGCCAAAGTCGGGCTGCAGCAGCAGCAAAAAGCAGAACAGCCCCGTTACCGCGAACGGCGGAATAACGCCACGGCTGAATGTTTTGATGAGCTCCTGTTTGGAACTCATGAAATAGGCGAGATACAGGGCCAGCGCAATTTTCACGAACTCCATGGGCTGAATGGAAACGAACCCCAGGGGAATCCAGCGTTTTGCGCCGTTGATGGCGGGCGTCAGCGGCGAAAGCGTGACCAGCAGCAACAACAGGGCGAGAAACAGGGCGGGATACTGCAGCCGGTAAAGCCAGTGGCGCGGCATAAGGGCAGCGCCCCAAAGGGCAGCGCCGCCAGCCAGGGCAAACAGCACCTGACGCTTGAAAAAGTAGTATTTGTCGCCGTTGACCTGTTCCGCCACAATGCCGCTGGCCGAAAGCACCATGACCAGACCGATGGACAGAATGATCAGCATGATGGTGAAGAGCCACCAGTCAAAGGGCGCAAACGGTCCGTCTTCCGTTGCGCGGCCCATGGCGCTGTTCACCCTGGGCGTCTTGGATTTGCCGCTGACAAAATTCTTCATGACAGCTTACCCACAATCTGTTTGAAGTCTTCACCGCGCTCTTCATAGTTTCTGTAAAGGTCATAGCTTGAGGTGGCGGGGGCAAGCAGCACAACATCGCCGCTTTGCGCATTCGCAGAGACAAACCGCACCGCTGGTTCCATGGTTTCATGCCAGCTTATGGGCACAATGCCCTGCCAGGCCTTTTCAAAATGTTCGCGACTGGCCCCAAACAGCACAACCTCGCGCACCTTGGCGCGAACAAGGTCGCCCAGCGCCGCCAGGTCGCCGCCCTTGAACTTGCCGCCGCACAACAGGCGCACAGGCCTGTCAAACGCTTCCAAAGCCACCTGCAAGGCCGAAACCGTGGTGCATTTGGAATCATTGACATACAACACGCCGCCAAGTTCGCGCACGCGCTCCAGCCTGTGCGGGAGCGGCAAAAACCGGTCCACGGCTCTGGCCGCGGCGGCCTCGCTGACGCCGAACATGCGGCAGGCCTGCCAGGCGGCCTCTTCGTTAATGCGGTTGTGCGCGCCCATGAGGCAGCTTTTGGGAAAACGGTCGGTGGCCCGCACATAAACCTTGCGCGCCTTCAGGCTGTGCGCGTCGGCCAGGGCGCGCAGGTCTTCGCCCAGCACGGCCAGGTCGTCTTCGTCCTGGCAACGGAACAGGCGGAACTTTGCTTCCGTGTATTCCGCCATATCCTTGTGATAATCCAGATGATTGGGCGTGATGTTAAGCAATATGCCCGCGCGGGGGCAAAAGGTGGTGCAGGCCTGCAGCTGAAAGCTTGAAATTTCCAGCACCAGCACATCGGCCTTTTTGCCGCCCAAAACATATTCCGAAAGCGGCGTGCCGATGTTGCCGCCCAAAAACACGGCATAGCCCTGCTCGTGCAGCATGGCGGCGGCAAGCGAGGCGGTGGTGGTTTTGCCGCTGGTGCCGGTGACGGCCAGCACTGGCTCGTCGTCGAGATAGCGCCAGGCCAGTTCCATCTCGGCCAGAACTTCAGAGGTTGCAGCGTCCACCAGGCCTTCCAGCTTGGCTACGGGCATGCCGGGGCTGGGCACCACAAAAGCCGCGCCTGCGAACTGCGCCGGAGAATGCGCCCCCAGCTGCACGTCCACGCCCAAAGCCGCCAGCTCGGCGGCCAGGTTTTCCCTGCCCGCCATGGCCTTGGGGTTGCTGTCAAGAAGGCGCACCCGCGCGCCCGCGCGCCGCAAAAGCCTGGCGGCGGCAATGCCGGAACGCCCCGCCCCAACAACCACGGCGAGTTCGCCGCGTTCAATGCGTCTGCCGCGAGTTTTTTCCAGTGCCATGCCCCCTCCTCAGCGCAGCTTCAAGACCGAAAGCGCCATAAGACCCAACAAAATAGAAGTAATCCAGAAACGGATGATGATTTTTGATTCGGGCACGCCCTTCAGCTCAAAATGGTGGTGCAGCGGCGCCATGCGGAAAATGCGCTTGCCGCCCGTCCAGCGGAAGTAGCTCACCTGAAGAATGACTGAAAGCGTTTCGGCCACAAACAGCCCGCCCACCACGGAAAGCACAAGCTCCTGCTTGCAGAGCAGGGCCAGATAGCCGAGCACGCCGCCAATGGAAAGCGAGCCCACATCACCCATGAAAACCTGCGCGGGGTAGGCGTTGAACCACAAGAACCCCAGCCCGGCCCCCACCAGCGCGGCGCAAAACACCGTAACCTCGCCCACGCCCGGCATGTAGGGCACCAGCAGATACCCGGCAAACCGCGCGTTGCCGGTGATGTAGATAAAAATGGAAAAAACAAGGCAGGCGACGATGGAAGGTCCGATGGCCAGACCGTCCAAACCGTCGGTCAGATTGACGGCGTTGGAGGAAGCCACCATGACGAATACGCCAAAAGGCAGGTAGAACCAGCCCAGATCGACCGTCACTTCCTTGAAAAACGGGATCGTCAGTTTGCTGCTGTAATCAGGGTTCACATACAGCAACACCATGGCGGCGCAGGCCACCACAAGTTGCCCGGCCATTTTGGCCTTGCCTGAAATGCCCTTGTTTTTGTGGTGGTGCAGCTTGGTCATATCGTCCCAGAACCCAACGGCCCCAAAACCAACAAAGACCAAAAAGGCCTGCCATATATAAGGATTGGTGAGGTCAGACCACAGCAGCAGGCTGATGGTAAGCGTGAACAGCATGAGCAGGCCGCCCATGGTGGGGGTTCCGGCCTTGCAGGCATGGGCGGCCACATCTTCGTGAATATACTGGCCGCATTTGAGGCTGCGCAGCCAGGCGATGAAGCGCGGGCCAAGAAGAATGGAAACAATCAACGCGGTAAGAAGCGCGGCCAACGAGCGAAAGCTGATGTACCGGAAGACATTGAGCGCCGACCATTCGGACGCGAGGGGAACAAAGAGATTATAAAACATGCAGCGTTATCCGTTCGTTCGGTCCCGCAAGAACCGTTATGCCCGCTGGTTGCAGGCGGTATTTTTCATGACGACCTCAGCCCCGCGCGGCCTCGGGCCTGGTGAGAGCCTGCAGCAGGCACTCCAGCCGGTTGCCGCGCGACCCCTTGAACAGGGCCACGCCTTCAGCTTGTTCGGCATGGGCATCCTGCGTAAAACGCGCCCACTCCTCCGCGAAGGCGGCAGCGTCATACACCTCGAAGCATGGTCCTGTATAGCCCCCGCAGGCAAGCCCGGCGCGAACGTCGGCGGCGTGTCCGCCCTTCCAGAATATCGCCCAGGGTTTAAGATCGGCCAGATGCCGCCCCAAGGCCTCATGCTCCGTTGCCGCGTGGTCGCCCAGCTCGAGCATTTCGCCAAGAACAGGCACAAAAAGCCGCCCCGCCGCGCGTTCCGCAGCCGCATCAAGCATGCGCCGCATGGAAAGCGGGTTGGCGTTGTACGTATCGTCGATCAACAGCCACGAACCAACGCGCGTCTGGTTAAAGCGCTGCACGGGCAGGCTGCTTTGCGCCAGCCCCCTGGCAATTTCCTCTTTGCTCAGGCCCAGCAGGCTGGCCGCAGCGGCCACGGCGATAACGTTTTCCGCGCCATATTCCCCGCGAAACGGCGCCGTAACGTCGCACCGCGCGCCGCCAAGCCAAAGATGGTAAAGGCCGCGCCTGTCGTCTCCGGCAGCGTCCCCTTCTCCGGCAGGGGCAGGGCCCGCATAGGAAGCACGAAATTCCACGGTCTTGCCCGTGGCGCTGAAAAAATGCAGATCCGCGCCCGTGGCCCGCGCCTCGCGCACCAGATCGGGATAATCGGCGCACACAAGGCCGGTTCCGCCCGGCGCAAGGTTGGTCATCATGCGCGTTTTGTGCCAGGCCACGCCCATTTTGCCCAGCCCTTCGGTGTGCCCCGCGCCCACATTGAGAATAAGCCCAAGGTCGGGGCGCAACACGGAAGAAAGCTCCTCCATGTCGCCCTCATGGCTGATGCCCGCCTCCATGACCCAGAAATCCTCGTCGCCGTCTGTTGCCAGCATGGCGCGCGGCATGCCCACCTGATTATTGTTGTTCAGGGCGTTTTTAGCCGTTTTGCCGCGCACGGCAAGCACCTGGGCAAGCACTTCCTTGATGGTGGTTTTGCCCGCCGTGCCGGTGACGCCCACAACCTTGGCGCGGGTGTTGTCGCGCCACAGGGCGGCTATGGCGCCCAAAGCCTTTACGGTGTCTTCCACCAGCAGCACGGGCGCGGCCAAAGACGGCAGCGGCCGTGACGCCAGCACGGCTGAAGCGCCCTGCGCCACAGCCGTTTGAGCAAAATCGTGCCCGTCAACGCGGCTGCCGGGAATGCAGACAAACAGAGCGCCGGGCGCGGCCTCCCGGCTGTCCGTCACGGCAACGGTCAGCGCAAGGTCGCTTTCCAGCGGCGCAAGGCCCAAGCGGGCCGCAACGGCATTGTAGCTTAAGCGCAATGTAAAAACTCCCTGACGACTTCCTGATCGCTGTAATGGTGTTTGACGCCCTGAACGATCTGATAATCCTCATGCCCCTTGCCCGCAATAAGCAAGGCGTCGTCCTTGCCGAGCATTTCCAGAGCCTTGACGGTGGCGGCGCGGCGGTCAACCTCAACCACGACCTCGCGCGCGCTCTTAAGGCCCGGCAGCACGTCTTCAAGAATTGCCTGCGGTTCTTCAAAACGGGGGTTGTCGGAAGTGAGCACGGCCACGTCCGACCAGCGCGCCACGGCCTCGCCCATGAGCGGGCGTTTGGCGCGGTCGCGGTTGCCGCCGCAACCGAAAACCGTGACGATGCGCTTGAAGCCCGCCCCGCGCAGCGCCTGCAAAACGTTGTCCAGCGCGTCGGGCGTGTGGGCGTAGTCCACAAAAACATTGAGGCCCTGCGGGTTTTCCACCCGTTCCAGGCGACCGCTCACGCCGGTGAAGCTTTCAAGCGCCTTAAAGGCTTCTGGCTCAATGCCCATTTCAAGGGCCACGGCCTGCACGGCAAGAAGATTGGAAGCGTTGAACGCGCCCACCAGCGGCGAGCGCAGCTCCCACTTCTGCCCTTCAAGGTGCATGCGCATGTGGCAGCCTTCCGTTCCGGCGGAGAGCAGCTCGCCCCACAAATGCCGCTTGTTGAGCGCGCCCTTCTGCAGGCCAAAGGAAAGCGCCGTGGGGCACAGCTCAAGCAGCCTGCGGCCCCAGGGGTCGTCGGCATTGACGGCCATGGCCTTGTCCGGCCGGGGCAGCTCCAGAAACAGGCGCGCCTTGACCTGGAAATAGCTTTCCATGTCCTTGTGGTAATCCAGATGATCCTGCGTAAGGTTGGTGAAGGCCGCGCCTGAAAACGGCACGCCGCACACGCGCTGCTGGTCGATGGAGTGTGATGAAACCTCCATCACGGCCACGTCCACACCGGCCTGGGCCATGGCGGCCAGCATGGCATGCACGCTCAGCGCGTCGGGCGTGGTGAGCGGCGCTGCCTCGGAATGGCCCGGCCAGCGGTAGCTGACAGTGCCCATAACGCCAAGCTTGTGCCCGGCCTGCGCAAAAAGCCGTTCAAGAAGATAGGAGCAGGTGGTTTTGCCGTTGGTGCCGGTAACGCCCACGATTTTGAGGGGCAGTTCGCTTGTGCGCCAGCGGGCTTCGGCCAAGCGCCAGAGTGCCTCGCGCGGATCGGAATGGTGCACGACCCGGCAGCCAGCGGCAAGGGCCGCCGCTTCTTCCGCCCCGCCGGGGCGGCACACCACAATGGAAGCGCCCGCTGCCACAGCGGCGGGAATAAAGCGGGCTCCGTCCTCATTAACACCAGGCACGGCCACAAACACATCGCCGCTTCCCACCTGGCGGGAATCAACGCGCACCTCGATGCCGCCCTGTCTGCACTGTTCAAGAAGAGCCGCAAATTCCCGTTCCATACCTAACCCTCGCTGCATGTTGGGGGATTCCCCACAAATTATTCCGGCGGCGCACAGCCGATCAACCCGCAACCCCGCGCGCGAGGCGTGCGCCGACCGGAAACGTTTTATTGGTTACCGTTCCGAAAGCCAGAGAATATATTCGGTTTTCTTGCCCTCTTCAGGCCAGTCCCCGCCGGGGGGCGGCGTTTGCTTGACCACCCGTGTTCCAGAACCCTTGAGTTCCGGCACCACGCCTGCGCGGGCAAAAAGCTCCACGGCATTGCGCACCGATTTGCCCGTCACGTCGGGCACTCGGCTGCTGGCTTTTGCCAGATGCCCCGGCAGGCGCATGCTGTCGTTTTGCTGCGGCATGTCGGTGCGCTTTTTGCTCTCGGTCATAAAGGGAATATCCAGGCTGGCAAGTTTGAGCCCGCGCTGACGCACATTCGCCTTGGGCGCTTCGCCCTGGGCGGCCTTGGCGTCCGCTTCCGCCACCTTGGTTTCATTGAACATGCCGGTATAGGCAACCATGCGCGTGGCCACTTCCTTGAACACGGGGGCCGCCACAACGCCGCCGTACTGGTTGCGCGAAGGTTCATCGACCATGACGAGAACAAGATATTTGGGTTTGCTTGCCGGGAAAAAGCCCACAAACGAAGCCAGACGCTTGCTGCCATAGGTGCCGGACCTGCGGTCGGCCTTCTGGGCCGTGCCGGTTTTGCCGCCCACGTCCACGCCGTCCACGCGGGCGCGCCTGCCCGTGCCGTCTTTTTCCTCAACCACGTCGCGCATCATCTGCATGACTTCGCGCACGGCCGTTGCGGAATAGATGCGGGGATGCACCTCATCCACCATGCCGTCGCCGCGAATGAGCTGCAACTGCTTGTAAACGCCGTTGTTGAGCAGGGTCAGATAGCCCTGGGCCATCTGAAGGCCGGTGACGGAAATACTCTGCCCGAAAGAGGTGGACATGATGTCCACTTCGCTCCAGTCGCGCGGAATGCGCAAAATGCCTCGGCTTTCAGACACAGGCACGCCGGTGCGCTGACCAAATCCCAGCGCATGCAGATATTTGTAAAATGTCGGCGCACCCATCGAAAGGCCGATTTTGGCCATGCCGATATTGGAGGAATAGCGCAGCACCTTGGCCGCGGGCAGCGTGCCCTGGCGCGAGGTATCGCGAATGGTGAAGTTTTTCGTCACCCATTTGCCGCCCTCGCAATCAATCAGCGTGTTGGGCGTGACCTTGTGCTCCTGAATGGCGGCGGCCATCACAAACGGCTTGAACGTTGAACCCGGTTCCAGGGCGTCAGCGGCCAGTCGATTGCGGTAAACAATGGGTGAAAAATCCTGATAGTTATTGGGGTTGAAGAAGGGATACTGCGCCCAGGCCAAAATATCGCCCGAGGCCACATCCACCACCAGTGCCCCGCCCCAACGCGCGTCATATTCGCGCACCGTTCGGGCCACGGCTTCTTCGACAAAAAACTGTATCTGCATGTCGATGGTCAGCGTGAGGTTTTCCCCCACGGGTTCGCTCTGCCCTTCTTCATGCATGTAAAAACGGCGGCCCATGGCATCGCGCTGCACTATCTGGCGCGTGGGAATGCAGCCCAGCCGCGAATCAAGCGAGCGTTCCAGCCCTTCCAGGCCCTTGTCGTCAAGCCCCACAAAGCCCAGCAGCTGCCCGGCCATGTGCTTAAAGGGATAAACGCGGTCATATTCCTTGCTAAGGCCGATGCCGCTGAGGTTGGCCTTGCGCACAGCCGTGGCGGTGTAATCGTCCACCTTGCGCTTCAGCCAAACGAAGCGGCGCTTGGTGTGCGCCAAATCGTCATACAGCTTCTGCGGTTCAACGCCCAGAATGGGCCCCAGCGTGTTGGCCGCAAGCTGCATATCGGTAATTTCCTGCGGCCGGGCATAAATGGAACGGGCCTCAACGCTGCGGGCCAAAACCTGCCCGTTGCGGTCAAAAATCATGCCCCGACGCCCGGTAACAAGCTCCGTGGCCATGTGCTGCCGCCGCGCGCGTTCCGCCAGGCGCGGCCCTTCGATCATCTGAAGATACCAGACCCGCGCCCACAGGCCCACCCACAGCATGCAGAACATACACACAACCAGCTTAATGCGGGCTTTGCCCCAGTCCACGCTTCCCAGCCAAGAAGGAGCGCTCGCCCCCTTGGAAGGCAAATTGCGGCCCTTGCGCGCACTGGATGAAGCGCGCGTAGGAGTGACGTCGGACACGTTGCGTTTGCGGGAACTGAGTTTGAACATGGCGTTTCCAGGCAGCTTTTACAAAGCCGCCGGTATGTTCCGGACCAACCCGACGGGCGGTCGGGCCAAAAGCGGTCCAGAATGGTTACTGTATTTCCATGCGTCTGATCTGGCCGGGCTTGGGTTCGCGCATGCTGAACGCATCCGCCTTGCGGCGCAGTTCATATGGCGAAAGCAGCCGTTCGCGCTCCACCTCAAGCTTGGCCCTCAGGGCGCGGCGCTCGCGAAGCGTATTCTGCTGTATATTGATGAAATATGTGGTGTCCATGCGCTCGATGTTGCTCCACACCAGCACAAGCCCCATGACCATGCAGCTCAAAAGCCCAAGCACCAGCGCCAGCAGCCACCCCCTGCCGCCATGCTGCTGACCGACGGCAGCGTTGCGCTTCATGAGGCCACGGCCTCGGCTATTTTTTCCACGGCGCGCAGCTTGGCGCTGCTGGAACGGGGGTTGACCGCCAGCTCTTCAGGCGTGGCGGTTACGGGCTTTTTAAACAGAATGCGCACCTCGGGCTCATGACCGCACACGCACACCGGCACATGGCGCGGGCACCGGCACCCCTCGGCCCAGTGACGCATGGCCTGCTTGACCATGCGGTCTTCCAGCGAATGAAACGTAATGACCGCCAGCCTTCCCCCAATTGGCATAAAGCCCAAAATGCGGTCCAAAAAGCGGCGCAGCTCGCCCAGCTCGTCGTTAACGGCCATGCGCAAAGCCTGAAAGGTGCGCGTGGCCGGATGACGGCGAGCCTTGGCCCGCCAGGCCGCCGGATAGGCTTTTTCCACCAGGGCGGCCAGCTCGGCCGTGGTGTCTATGCTGGCCTTTTGGCGCGCTTCAACGATCACGCGGGCAATGCGCCCGGCCTGCGGCTCTTCGCCAAGCGTGGCGATGCATTCCTTGAGCTTGGCAAAGCTTTCGCGGTTCACCCAGTGCCAGGCGGAGGGCTGGCCGGAATTCTGGTCCATGCGCATATCAAGCGGGCCGTCGCCGTAAAAACTGAAACCGCGCCCCACCTCATCAATTTGCAGGGAAGAAACGCCAATATCCAGCAACGCGCCGTCCAGTTTGTCCCAGCCAAGTTCGGCCAGAGCATCGGGAAATTCGCTGTAATTGCAGTGAAAAAAATGCGCCCGGCTGCCAAAGGGGGCAAGGCGCTGACGGGCCAGGGCCAGGGCTTCTTCATCCCTGTCCAGCCCGCACAGCTCAATATTTTCGGCAGTGCCCAACACCGCCGCCGCGTGCCCGCCAAGCCCAAGCGTGCCGTCCAGATAGCGACCGCCCGCATGCGGCGCAAGCGCGGCCAGCGTTTCCGCCGGCAACACCGGCACATGACGCGCGGGTTCGGCTGTATGCTGCAAAATTTCCGTCATGGCACGGCCTACAGGCTGAGGGTTACGCCAAGCCCCGAAAGCTCTTCGGAAACATCTTCAAGCGCAATGGCCTTGAACTTGTCCATATCCCAAATTTCAAACTTGTTGAGCATGCCCACAAGCATAACGTCCTTTTCCAACCCCACTTCCTGCATAAGCGCCTGCGGAATACGCACGCGGCCCTGAGCATCCGGCGTCATTTCCTGGGCAAGGCCCATCACTTTTGTCTTGAAGTGCGCAAGGCGGGGCGAGGGCATGGGGATGCTGCCAAGCTGTTCCGTCACCAGATCCCAGTCGGCGGGCAGATACGCCACAAGGCGTCCGTAAAAAGCGGTAAGCCAAAACGCGCCAGTGCCGCCGTCCGCAAAGAGACCTTCGCGGTATTCGGGCGGCAGCATGAGTCGACCTTTGGGGTCAAGACTGCGGGAAAGGCTTTTTGTGAACAGCTTTTTCACTTTTTCCCACTTTTTACTACTTTTTCCCACTTTTTCCCACTTATGCACCAAGCCCGGCACAGTGTCAAGCGAAGTCGAAAAATTGGCCGTGTTGGCGCTTCAGCAGGAATTTCAGCCGGGCTTTGCGACCGTTTTTTGCTGGGGTGAGCCATGGAAAATCCCACCGGCTCCCACCAGACACAAGAAACGCCGCCCGCAGCCGTAGGAATTTTCCACGCCACGCCCTTTGCACGGCGCGCAAGCGCGCCTGTTTGCCGTTTTTTGCCGAATGCCTTGACAATATGCGGGAAAACCAAGACTATTTAAGGCAAGCCGGTAGTTTCAGGCCCTGTAGTTCGCGCCCGCATGTCGCCGGTTTCAGCCATAAGGAACGGATATGAGAACGAAAATCGTCGCCACCATCGGGCCCGCTTCCAACACCAAAGACAAACTTCAGGAACTGGCGGAGGCAGGCGTCAGCGTTTTTCGCCTCAATTTCTCGCATGGCAGCGCCTCGGATTTTATCGAGATCATCAAGAACATCCGGGATATCGAGGCCACGCTGGGGCGGCCCATCACCATCATGCAGGACCTTTCCGGGCCAAAAATCCGCCTTGGCGTGCTGCCTGAAACCAGCATCACCGTCACCAAGGGCATGCGCCTGCTGCTCGGCCCCAGCGAGCGGCACACCAACGAACTGCCCTACCTGCCCTTTGACCATGACGTTATCCTTGAAAGCCTGGAACCGGGCGACCGCATGGTGCTGGCCGATGGCGGCCTGCAATTTGTGGTGTGCGAACGCAGGGCCGACGGCCTTGTTGTGCTGCAGGCCGATAACTCGGGCATAGTGACCTCGCGCAAGGGACTGGCCCTGCCGGGCAAGGCCACCAAGGTGCGCGCCCTTACGGAAAAGGATAAAAAAGACCTGGCCGACGGCCTGAAGCTTGGCGTGGACGCGGTGGCCATCTCCTATGTGCAGACGGCGGACGACGTGCGCGAAGCCAAGGAGCTTATCGCCGCCGCGGGCAGAAGCGTGCCGGTGGTGGTAAAGCTTGAACGGCAGAGCGCCGTGGATAATCTTGCGGAAATACTCAAGGAAACGGACGTCGTTATGGTGGCGCGCGGCGACCTTGGGGTGGAATGCCCCCTGCCCCTGCTGCCCGCCCTGCAAAAGCGCATCATCAGCGCCTGCAACAAAATTTCAAAGCCCGTCATTGTGGCAACGCAAATGCTGCTTTCCATGGTCAACAGCCCCGCCCCCACGCGCGCCGAAACCACGGACGTGGCCAATGCCGTGCTTGACGGCGCCGATTGCGTGATGCTTTCGGAAGAAACCGCCATGGGCAACTTTCCCGTTGAAACGGTCCGCTACATGCGGCGCATCACGGATGAAGCCGAGCACCTGCTGCTGCTCAACCGCAAGCTGGAAGAACCGGATAGCGACAAGGGCATCCCCGAATTTCTGGCCTATTCCGCCTGCCTTCTGGCCGACAAGGCCTCGGCCAAGGCCATTGTTTCGCACAGTCTTTCGGGCAGCTCGGCCCGGCAGGTTTCGGCCCGCCGCCCGCCGCAGCGCATCTATGCCCTCACGCCCGACCCGGTTTCCATCAAGGCGCTCAACTTTGTTTGGGGGGTGGACCCCGTCTTTGTTGAAAATCCACAGGACGAGCCGAGCCACCTTATCCGGGCCGAAAACTTCATCCACAACTGCCCGGACTTCAAGCCCGATGACTGCGCCGTCATCACGGCTGGTCAGGTCAAGGGGTCTTCAGCCACCCCCCGTGGGACCAACCTCGTCAAAATCTACTGGAAGTAGCCTATGCCCGCTGAACAACGGAAAGTTTCCGATGTTCCCATGAACATCAACGAAGAGTATTACCAGATCAGCGGCGAAATTTTGTCGAGCTTTCCCAAGTTTCGGCCTCCGGTGGATTTGTTTTGTTTTCGTGAAGACATTCAGGTTCTTGCGCCATATTGCGTCAAGGGCACCCGCCTTTCTGCCGAGCAGGTGGAAGAAGTTGCCAGGTTGTGCAACGAGGGCGATCTTTTTGTCTCGCGCTCCGACCACCCGATCTATTCCCGCCACATCGTCAAACAGCTTGACCTTGTGCTGCAGGACAACAACCTGAAAGAACCCGAAATTGCGGATATCTGCATCCGCGCGATGTTGCTGCGCAGCACGGAATTTTTCGATCAGCCGGTCAAGGCGCTTTTCGATCCGCTTTACCGCGACCTGATGGTGGTCACCGAATACCTGTGGGGCGACAAGCACCGCATCAATACCTTTATGCGGCGGCTGTTCCGCAAAGGGCACCTGGCCCGTCATTCCGTCAACAGCCTGATTGTGGGCATGTGGGTGTGGCTGCAGGGCGCGGGGGAATTTCGCCGCAGAGATATGGACCGCATAGCGTTGGCCCTGCTGCTGCACGATGTGGGCATGTGCAAGGTGCCCGCCTTTGTGCTGAACAAGCCAGGCCCCCTGAAACAGGAAGAGCGGGAAAAAATTGTGCCGCACCCCATTGTGGGCGTCAAAATGATGCAGAAGATGGACGTGGCCTTCGACGAGCTGCTGCGCGCCTGCTTTGAGCACCACGAGCGCCTTGACGGCTCCGGCTACCCGCAGCATATCAAGGGCAACCAGTCCTCCCGCGCGGGCAGGCTGACGGCCCTGGCCGATTCCTTTTCAGCCATGATCAGCGAGCGGCCTTTCAGAAAAGGCAAGGATATTCTTGCCTCCGCCAAAGAACTTGCCGACGACCCGCGCTATGACAAGGAACTGAGCAATGCCTTGCTTACCGGCCTGGCAACTGGAAAGATTGGACAGATGATGGATATGGACGCGGTTGTGGACGCCCCTCAGCCGGAATAGATTTCTCCGCCCCGGCCGGGGGCCTTTGCCTCTTTTTTCGGCGCGTTCGCGCCGCTTTTGCCGCAAAACAGCACGCTTTGGCGCTTTGCCGGGCGTGCTTTTTTTGCCCCTCAATGCTCCGCGAGGGTTTGCCGCCTGCCCCGCCGCACTTCACGCATCAACAGGGGCGAAAAACACCTCGGGTTCACGCCTGGCAAGGCAGGTGCTCTCAAGCATGGCCACGACCTTGTCCACCCTGGGATCGTCAAAATACTTGGCGTGCTCCGGGCAGTTTTTCACACATGAGCAACAGCGCAGGCACCCTTGCGCCACATCTTTCGCGTCTTCGGCATTGATGACGCGCACCGGGCACAGCGAGGCGCACAGGCCGCATTGCGTGCAGGATTCCAGCGTCTTGGGCCGAATATCCGCAGAGGGGGACAATGGCCTGTAGGGGCGGTTGCCGGGAACGGCCACCGTGGCCCTGCTGCCTGTGGCGATGCAGTGCGCCGCTCTGCGGGCAAAATCCTTCAGCAGGGCCATGTCGGCGCTGTCTGGCCGCCCTGTTCCCACCTTGGGCGTAAGGCTGTGACAGGCCACAAAGGCCCCGGCGGCAACAACCGATACTCCCCGCGCCGTAAGCGTATCCACGGCTTCAAGCAGGGCGTCGTCATAATGCCGGTTGCCATAGGCGGCGATAACCACGGCCCGCGCGCCGCCGCCCTCCAGCCGGGAAAGAACCGGAAGCAACAACTGGGGAACCCGCCCGGCGTAAACCGGGAAAGCAAAGACCAAAACGTCTTCCTTGCCGCAGGTTCGGGCAGTCGCCCGCCCTTCGGGGAAGGTCCAGTCCCAGGACTCGCCGCACGGTTCCGTAAGCTCGCACGCCAGGGTGGCGGCGGCAGCCAGGCTCAGGGCCCTGCTGCTGCCTGTGGGGCTGAAAAAAGCCGCGCGTATGCATTTGCTCATTTCTATCCTCCATGCCTGTTCATAAAAAAGCGGGCCGTAGAGACGGCCCGCTGTAATCATGGTT
>Ga0183101_1001367_pt1 | contig 23531 bp, 18 predicted proteins | sample Biomet3_FD_127790 | JGI IMG/M metagenome (GOLD analysis project Ga0183101, IMG submission 127790) | Microbial communities from bioreactor (seeded with sewage sludge) at LBNL, California, USA - Biofuel metagenome 3 | ecosystem: Engineered > Bioreactor > Anaerobic > Unclassified ...
TAAATTTATATCTGTTTCTAATAATTTTATAGCTTCTTTAACAATTAATAATCCTTTTCTTAAGTCATCAATATTTTCTGGTCCACTAATAGATAGTCTAATTGCGTTTTTGTTTGGGTGGGTACCTACAGAAAAACGCTTTGATGAAAATATTTGAACTCCTCTTTCTAAACAAGATATTTCTAAATCTTTATCAGAAATAGATTGCGGTAGTATTAAGTATCTAAAAAAGGATGTTTCATCTGGGATTATGTGATAGTCATTAAGTATATAATCAACTAGGCGATTGCGCTCTTTAATTTTTGAAATTTTTGATGCAATAAGTTCATCGTATTTTGCTGAACTTATTAGCTGAGATATAATTTCTGCATTTATTGGAGACGCCATCCATGTAAAATTATTAACACCATGAATCAGTTGTCTTAAATATCTTTGTGGTGATGCAATGTATGAAATTCTAAAAGTTGAACTTATAGATTTACATGTACCATGTATATAAATACTCTTTTCAGAGATATAATAACTTATAGGTTTAATTTTATCTTGTACTGTAAAACTATATGGATTATCTTCAATTAATAATAGATTATTTTTTTCAATAATTTGAGCAATTTCCATTCTTTTTTTAGTGCTCAATCTAGCAGTTGTAGGGTTATGACAATCTGGAATCAAATATATGCCCTTTACAGTTTCTCTTTTGCAAGTTCGTTTTAATTCATCTATATCAATTCCATCTTCGTTAGTTTTAACTGGCACAAGTATTATGCCAAAGAACTTTGCAAGACTTATAAAACCTGTATAAGTATATTCATCAACTATTATACGGTCACCCTTATCAAATAGGCTTGCCAATATTACTGCCATAGCATTTTGTGTTCCGGAAGTTATAATAATTTGTTCTGGTGAATATTGAACACCAAGTCTTTTGAGCCACTTTGATGCTATATATCTATGCTTAAAATGACCCTCTGGTGGTGCATATCTTAAAGCTGATCCATAATCTAAGTTTTGGTATAGATCTTTCAAATAGGGTTCGACGATTTTATTAACTTCATATAATGGGAGAACCATTCCCATATCTATAATATTTGAATTAGTACAATTTCCAAGTACATTTTGTGGTACTCCTGCATAATAACTAACAAAGGTACCTTTCCCAATAATTCCTTTTATTAATCCCTTTTCTTCACATAATTTATAAGCACGAGTTACTGTACCATGATTAATACCTAAATAGTTAGCAATTACTCTTTGAGGAGGTAATTTAAAACCACCATCTAATATACCTTTTTCAATGTCTTCTTCTAAGCAATTGGCAATTGAAATATATATAGGTTCTTTTTTTTCTTTAATAGCTGGAATCCATGTGATTTCATTGCCATAATTATCTATCATTTAAATCACCTTCTTTATTGTACTACATACAATGCTAACATTGTATTGATAAATAAACAAGAGTATAGTTAAATTATGTTAATGATTAAGGGGAGAATCTTTATTATGGTAGAGAAAAAGTTTGTGAGTCCTATATTGGATAAAATACGAAATTATAATTTCGAAAGCGATTTAAAATTGGCATATTATTCAAGAAATTAATTAGAAGGAGATATCATTGATGAAAAAATATAGTTATAAAAAAATTGATGCATTTACTAGTAATAAATCTTTAGGAAATCCAGCAGCTTGCATTTATCTTAAAGAAAATGAAAATTTATCACATAGTGAGATGCTAAATATTGCAAAGGAACATAAAGGTTTTGTTTCAGAATTTGTATTTTGTAGCAGCTCATTAAAGGCAGACTGTAAGTTAACATATTATTCTTCAGAATGTGAAGTTGATTTCTGTGGTCATGGAACAATTGCCTGTATGTATGATTTAATTAAAAATACAGAAAGTTTATTATCTAAAAGTGAGATTTTGATGGATACAAATAAAAAGGGTATTTTAACTGTTTATAATGAATTAAAAGATCAAGATGCTGTTTATATAACTGCACCAAAACCAATTTATATAGGAACAAATATAACTGCTAAAGAAGCAGCAGAAAATTTAGGAATATCAGTTGAAAGTATTTCAGACAAATATCCTATTGACTTAATTAATGCAGGTTTAGCAACACTAATAGTACCTATATCAAATTTGAATGATGAGATTAATATTTTTCCAGATATAAAAAAGTTAGAAGAATTTTGCAATAATAATGGCATGGATATTATTTTAATCTACTCAGCAGAAGTGAAAGATAATAAGAATATTGCACATACAAGAGTATTTTCACCTAAGTTTGGATATCTGGAAGACCCAGCGACAGGTTCAGGTAATAGTGCTTTTGCCTACTATATGCTTAAAAATAATATGTGGGATGGAAACAATATATCTATAGAACAAGGTGGAATTCATAGAATATTCAATATTGTTAAACTGGCCACTAAAGGAAGTAATGTTATTTTTGGTGGAAGTGCAACAGTTAAAATTAGTGGAGAATATTCTTTATAATATACATAACATTCTTAGAAATGATTAAAGATGGGGAACCTATAGAAAAGATTAAAAAGTACACAAAATAAGCTAAAAATAAGTCTTATAGAAAAGCCAGAATAGTTGGCGTAGTATAACTAAAAAATCCAATGCTTAATAAAACTAAGCATTGGATTACAATTTTTAAATACAATATCCAAAATACCGGTACTCTAATTTTGACACCTATCTCTTGATAGGTGGGTGTCAGCATAGATGTTTCAATCGCCTTCAATGCCGTAAAAGGACTCACAAGAAAGTACATTTCCTCATCTAACTATCGGACTCCCGAAATTTAAATGTAGGTTCAAAATAAGAGCCTAACGAATATTTCAGAAAATATAATCTATGTATATCGTGCACCCACTGTTGACAATTAATCTACTGGCGTAGTAACAAAAATCGCACACTTTGTTACCAATTTTTGAAAGTTCACAGTTACCCTACAAGAAATGGAATTAGAATTAGCATAACTTTGTAGTATGGAGTGGTCCAAAAGATATGTTCATGTCTAATGTGATATTTACTAAATTAATAATTTTTTTGTAAAAACTGTTAAAAAATCGATAAATTAGATAAATTCTAATTTATTGTAGTATACTTAATTTAGAATATATTTCAAGATAAGCTAGTAAAAGTCAATAAAAACTTTTAAAAATGTTACAACTACATTATATGAGGGGGATGTTAAATGGATGTATATGTTGCTAGACAGGCGATATTTAATATTAATAAAGAGGTAATTGCTTATGAACTTCTTTTCAGAAATAGCAATATCAATAAATTTATCGCTATAGAAAATTCAAATCCAACTTTAAATGTAATTAGAAATAGTTTTTCAGTTATAGGTTTTGATAAAGTTACTGAAGGAAAACGGGCCTTTATTAATTTTGATGGGGAACTTATAAAGTTAGGACTCATTGAAGCTTTTCCAAAAGATTGTATTGCAATAGAAGTATTAGAAACAGTAAATCCAGATAGTACAATCATTGAATGTTGCAGAAGGTTAAAAGAAAAAGGGTATATTATTGCATTAGATGACTTTGAGTATAATAAAGAGTTTGATGAGTTAATAAAATATGTAGATATAATAAAAGTTGATTTTCTTCTTACTAAAGGAAAAGAAAGAAAAGAAATTATGTATAGGATAAAAAATAAAAATATAAAGTTTCTTGCAGAAAAAGTAGAGACAGAAGAAGATTATAAGGAGGCAGTGGGATATGGCTATTCTTATTTTCAAGGTTATTTTTTCTGCAAGCCAGTAATTATTTCAGGTAAGGATATATCTGGTTACAAATTAACTTATATGAATTTAATTAATGAATTGGATAAAAGTGATGTAAATATTAAAAATATTGAAAGTCTAATTAAAAATGATGTTTCTCTATCCTATAAATTACTAAAAGCTGTAAATTCAGCTCATTATAGTTTTAAGAGAAAAATTACATCTATTGGTGATGCAATAATGATCATTGGAATAAAAGAATTAAAAAAATGGATTTTTATTATTACATTGAAAAACATGGGAGAAGGTAGTGTAGAGGAACTTGTAAAATTATCTTTACTTAGAGCTTCCTTTGGAGAATTATTAAGCCTAAAAATACAATTTAAAATATCTAGTTTTGATGTGTTTTTAGCTGGGATGTTTTCTTTAATAGATGCATTAATGAATATGCCAATAGAAAAGATTTTAAGTGAGTTACCAGTTTCAAAAGATGTAAAAGAAGCATTACTAGAAAAGGATAATATGATTTCTGAATTATTAAAATTAATTATAAAGTATGAAAATGGAGATTGGGAAGCAGTAAATGAATTAGCTAAAAAATTTGGATTAGATGAAGAGTTTGTAAGCTATTGTTATTTAGAGGCTGTACAAAGACTTCAAAGTTTAGAAAGTATATAAAAATAATAGGTAGATGCTTTAGAGCTCACCTTTTGATTTTAAATTAAGTACCTTAGCTAATTCCTATTAAGCTTGTGATATCTGAGCTCTGCACAGCATTCTCAGGCTTTTGAACTACATAGTTACAATATGGTTGAAGATAGAAAACTAGAAATCATGGATGAAAATGTGGCTTTTGATTATCAAATAATGCAGGAACTCCCTTGCCTTATGTACGTTCATCATGTTTGCTTTTATTAAAATTTAGGTTTGATGTACTAATTATGGTACATCAAATCTAATAAGATATAGTTTAGAAAGATATTTAATGGAATTATTTTCAGTTAAATATTATAATTTACATATAAGTTATAGTTAGGGGGATAAGTATGAAGAAAAGATTATTAATGTCTATTTCAGCTGCAGCTGTATCTTGTATAATATTTTTTACATCAAATCTTGTAAAAGCAGCAACATTACAAGATAGGTTATGGGGAAATGATAGGTACCAGACTAATTCTAAAATTGTAGATTCAGGGTGGACATCATCAGAATATGCCGTAATAGCAAGTGGAGAAGGCTTTGCAGATGCACTATGTGCTGCTCCTTTGGCTGAGCAATATAAGGCACCTATACTTTTAACTGGTAAGGATGATTTAAGTATAGAAAGCAAAAAAGAATTATTAAGACTCAAAGTAGAAAAATTGTTTATCATTGGTGGAACTGGAGTTGTATCTGATAATGTAAAATCTCAAATAGAAAGCATGGGCATTGAAACTACTAGGATATATGGACAAGATAGATTTGAAACATCTATAAAAGTAGCTAAAAATTTAAAGAATGTAAGTGGAGTTGTAGTAACTAATGGTTATGGATTTGCAGATGCTTTATCTATAGCTCCATTAGCCGCACAAAAAGGAATGCCAATACTACTTACTGACAAGGATGATTTGCCTGCGGTAACTAAAGATTTTTTAGCAGATAAATCTTTTAATGAAAGTTATATACTTGGGGGAACCGGAGTTGTAGGAATTAAGATAAATTCATACTTAAAAAATCCAGTAAGGCTTGAAGGATTAAGCAGATATGAAACAAATGCAGCAGTATTAAATTATTTTACTGATAAGTTTAACTATGACAAGGTTTATGTTGCTTCAGGTGAAAGTTATCCGGATGCACTATCTGGCAGTGTATTAGCAGCTTCAAGTAATTCACCTTTAGTCTTAGTTGGTAATTCCATTGATCCTTCAGTAATGGATTCAGTAAAAGCTAAGCAAGACAAATATAACAATGTAATAGTTTTAGGTGGTACTGCAGTAGTTACAGATGCATCAGTAGATGATATTGTAACTGGAGTTGTTACATCTGAAACAATGCAAAGGATAAAGAAGACAGGAAAACTTGTACTTGGAACTTCTGCAGATTATCCACCATATGAGTTTTATAAGTCAATAAATGGAACCGATGAAATTGTTGGTTTTGATATAGAAATTGCAAAACAAATCGCAAAAGACTTAGGTGTTCAACTGGAAATAATAGATATGCAATTTGATGGATTGCTAGTTGCCTTAGATCAAGGAAAAGTAGATTTAGTTATAGCGGGAATGAGTCCAACTACAGAAAGACAAAAATATATAGATTTCTCTGATATTTATTATAAACAGGTCCAAACCGTGATTGTACGAACCGCAGATAAGAACAAGTTTAAGTCAACTAGTGACTTCAAGAGTAAAATTCTAGGAGTTCAAAAGGGAAGTATTGAAGAAGTTACATCCAAGGAACAAATTCTAGGTGCAGAAACTAAGACTTTTACAACGATATCAGACTTAGTTTTGGCATTAAAAAATTACAAGGTGGATGGGGTGATTCTTGAAGAACCAATCGCCAAATCAAATGTGGATGCAAATAATGATATAGTTATGTCTGATATAAAAATTAGTAATGAATATGCAGGCTCTGCAGCAGCAATGAAAAGGGGAAGTATAGATTTAGTAAAAGAAGTTAACAAGACTTTAGATAGATTAAAGGATAATAATAGTATAGATAAATTTGTCTTAGATGCTAGTGAACTAGCAACTTATTAGATTTGAGCAAGGCGTACCTGAGGTCCGCCAACGCCCCCATAGCCATCAAGTTAAGCTATAAAAATCAACTTGAAACATTTAATTTATGGTATAGATTTAAAGTAAAGACTATGTTAGCAACTGTTATTCTTTACTGGAAATTATTTTTCTTAATAAAATACTGAATTAGGAAATTATGCAATGATATATTGAAATTTGTATAATATAAATAAACCTCCATCGTCAGAGTGAAGAAGTAGTGGTTGAAATAAAAGGAATTACGGAAGAAATAGATAGAACAGTTTTTGAGATGCCTTCTAGCACCCTATGAAGTTATTGCTCTAGGGTGTTTTTTGTTGTGGTGGAAATAAAAGTGGAGTGATTTTGCTATTTTAGCTTTTTATTGTGTAACCTATAAATTTTAGTTATGATGTTAATATATAGAATAGAGGAATGAAAGTGAAATAGTTTGTACGAATGCAAATTTAAGATGAAAGAGAATGATTGCAATAGTGGATAAAAGAGAAATAGGAAAAAAAATCAGTTCAAATTGGAGAATACTATTCATCATAGGTTTAATTGCTTTTATACTTTTAGCAATTAGGATGATGTATTTACCAGGTTCAGATCTGGTGAATAACGGCAAGGTGGATTTGTCGAAGGTTGACTTCAATCAGAACAAATTGGTGAAGTTAGATGGAAAATGGGAATTCTATTGGGATAGATTATTGGCACCGGAAGACTTCACTTCTGAGCCTAAGCCACAAATCGATACATTTATAAAAGTTCCAGGCAGTTGGCATGATAAAAGAGAGGAAGCAAAGAGGTATCCAGATTGTGGTGTTGCTACATATCGAGTGTTAATAAAATATCCATCTACTATTAAGAATCCTGCTCTTAGAATTGAATCAGTATCTAGAGCCTATAAGCTTTATGCTAATGGACAGCTTATTGAAGAGGTTGGAAAGGTATCAAACAATGCTTCTTATTTTGAGCCTGGCTATAAGATAGTCATTGCAGATTTACCGAAGAACAAACAGGAGCTGGAATTGATTATTCAGGTGTCTAATTTAGATTATGTCAGAGGCGGAATTCGTGAAAATATAGTATTTGGAGACAAGCAGGCCTTAGAGCATGAAAAGATGGTTCTTCTTATAATTCAGGGGGTATTTATTGGTGCTGCTTTTATATTTGCTATTTATTATTTTATACTCTTTCTTTTGCAAAGAAAAAATAAGACGGCCTTCCTTTTTAGCCTTCTTTGCTTCTTCACAGCTGTGCGTGCATTAATATTGGGTGAAGTACCACTGCTGATTTTATTTCCTAATATATCTATAGATGTGGGGTTTTATATTAATTTTATTACGCTGTATAACTCAATGCCTACTGTTGTCTTGGTTGTTTTAAGTATTTATCCTTTAGAGTATAAAAAGAAGAGGTTAATTTTAATTTTGCTACCTAATATTTTTTTTGACGCATTATTATTTACATCTACTAAAATTATGGCATTATTTTATGTATATTCTTATATATCTACATTTATTCAAATAATTTACATTTTAGTTATTCTCATAACGGCAGTGCTACGAAAACGTGATAATGCTATAACAATGTTTATAGCAATTAGCATTTTGGCATTAACGATTATTGAAGATATTTTTTGGCATACAGGGGTTGGTGGCATTGACATATCTTATATGTTTCTATATGGAAATCTTGCAGTTATTATTGCTATGTCCTTTATTCAAGCAAGACTTCAGGCGAATACCTATAAAAAGCTTATTTTATATAATCAAAGTTTAGTTGAGGCAGACATGCTCAAGGACAAGATCATGGCAACGGAAATGTCTTTTTTTCAAGCACAGATTAAGCCCCATTTTCTATACAATGCTTTAAGTGCCATTGCAAATGTATGTGAAAATGAAGGGGGACAGGCTGGGGGATTGATTATAGATTTAGCAACCTACTTAAGAAATAGTTTGGAATTTAACCATTTAGATAAAATGGTGACCATAGAAAAAGAAATGGAATTTGTAAATACGTATTTTAATATTGAACAGGCACGCTTTGGTGAAAAGATACAGCTTATAAAGGCAATCGAAATACCTTTAGAGTGTCAAATACCCATTCTCATCATTCAACCCTTAGTAGAAAATTCGGTAAGACATGGTATTTCTAAAAGGAAAAAAGGGGGAAAAGTTTACCTTAGATTAAAACAGACAAAGGAAGGCACATATCTTGAGATTGAAGATGATGGTGTTGGCATTGATAATGAAAAACTTGCAATGATTTTAAGTGAAAACAGGAGCGATAAAAGCGTTGGTCTCTTAAATATCCACTATCGATTACTTAGATTATATGGTAGAGGTCTTGAAATCAGTAGTATAGAGGGGCAGGGCACCTGCGTGAAAATAATGATACCAGAAGGGGGAAGAAAGGAATGCTAAGAATAGCTGCAGTAGACGATGAGATGCATGCCCTTCAACGATTTAAGAGAATGGTAGTAAAAATTAAGGAACTTGAGTTATGCGGTCTCTTTGAAAGTGGAGAAGAGTTATTAGCCTATTTAAAAGAACATCCACTGGATGCGATTTTCTTAGATATTGAAATGCCTGATGTGAATGGTCTTCAATTGTGTGAACAGGTATTAGACCTTAATGAAAACATAGATATTATTTTTGTAACTGCCTTTAACCAATATGCGGTAGAGGCTTTTGAATTACAGGCAATAGATTATATTATGAAACCTTTCACAGAAGAAAGATTTCATAAAACAGTAAGACGATTATTGAAAACCCAAAAGACATACTTGGCACCTAGGAAACCTTTTATTCAATGTTTTGGTGATTTTGAAGTGTTCTTAGATGGAGAAGCAATACAGTGGAAAAATTCCAAGGCAAAGGAAATATTAGCTTTTTTAGTACATAAGGAGGGTGTCCCAGTAAATGGGGAAAAGATAGCGGATGCAGTTTGGCCTGAATATGATGCCCAAAAATCCAAAACAAACTTTCATGCAAATACCTATTTGCTCCGCAGACGACTGGCAGAAGCAGGCATATCTCAGATATTAGAAAATAGCCGTGGTAATTACAGAGTGATAACAGAGGAAGTTGACTGCGATCTTTACGAATTGAAAAAAATAGTTAAAGGAAATCATATTAAAAGCAAGGAAGAGTATGCTCTCATTGAGAGGCTCAGCCAAAAAGAATATATGGAAGAAAATGGGTATTCTTGGACATATTCAAGAGCAGTACAACTTGATGAAATTTGTAAAATAAGTATGGATAATTTTAAGGAGAATAAATAATAATATTTTTACAATGTTTTATGTATTTGGAAAAAAACAGAAAATTGCTGATATGTAAGCGTTTAGGTCAATTGCCCTATAGGATAAATGAATCCTATAGGGCAATTCTTATTTAGGTTTCATTTAGGTCTCATGTTTTATTATAGAAATAAGGTAGCAAATAGGGAGGTGAAGTTACGGATGAAATATATCATTGCCGACCCAGATGAGAAAACTGGTAATGATTTAAAGAAGATATTGGATGGCTATAAAATATTGGATTTTAAGGGAAGCTTCAAAATTCTTGAAATAGCTGAAAAGAACATTCGAAAAGAGCGTCCTGACATAGTTTTTATTAGAACAGATAAAATTGAATTGAACGCTTTTAAACTTACTAACTTAATTCGAGAGTTAAACCCGTTTTTAAAAATAATTTTCACAGGTAGTCAAGTCCAAGATGCGGTAGAAGCTTTTGAATGTGAAGTAGATGGATTTTTATTGATACCTTTTCACGATGAAAAAATTAGGAATTTTATGGTTAAAAATTTTGAAAAGAGAAAAAGTTAGAGAGACGAAATGGAGGGTAAAATGTTTAAAAAGTTATGAATTAAGGGGTCAGACCCCATAGCCAATAACAATTTGTTAACATATCCTGGGATTTTTATGAACGAAGCGAATTCATTTTAACGGAGAAAGGGGAGAGGAAACAATATGTTCAAATTTAAACAAACTACAAGAAAAATAAGTGTTATGGTAATTTTGATGATGGTTATAGCTATGTTACAACAGGGAATGTTTAATTCTCAAAAGGAAGTTTATGCAGCGAGTACTGTGAAAATAGGTGACTACGTCCAATTTGGTAGATATATGGATGCGCCAATACTATGGAGAGTAATTAATTTAGAGGAAGACGGTACTCCAATGTTGTATGCAGAAAGAATACTGTGTCTAAAACCATTTGATGCAGTTGAAAGTGGTACATTTGATGAAAAAACAACAGTGGCAAATAGACAGACATATGGAAGTAACAAATGGGAAAATAGCAATCTAAGAGAATGGCTAAATAGCAATGCTAGTGCCGGAAATGTAAAATACACCACACAACCACCAACCGAGGCGGCAGGATGGGGAGATAATGCTTATGCAGATGAGGCAGGATTTTTAAATAGTTTTAGTGAGGCTGAGATAAATGCTATAAAGACTGTGACAAGAAAGTCGCTACTTGCCGATATAGACAAAAGCGAGAAGGAGGGTGGAACGCAATGGCAGCAGTATAATGCTAATATAGCTGATTGTGTAACGAACTATGACAAAGTATATTATAAAAATTTAAACGAAAAAGTATATTTACTTGATGTAAAAGAACTGCATGACTATGTTTATAACAGAGGATGGGAATATAAAAAAATACCAACAAAGGAAGCTGTTTTCAACAGTGACTATCACTGTGGCGATTTTAAAGATTTTAAGTATTGGAATTCATGGTTAAGATTACCTTATACTAATTCATACTATGTGCGTCTTATCAACACTGACGGCGATGTCGGCTTACACGTGGCTTGTTACAGCCGTGGTGGAGTAGTACCTGCTTTAAATCTGACATCTGGAGCCTTCACATCTGGAAAAGGTACTGTAGCTGAGCCCTACGTGATAGGCGATAATACTCCAACTTCTGTAGCTGTAACAGGTATAACGCTAAATAAAGTAGTAACAACACTACAAAAAGCGCAAACAGAACAACTTACAGCAACAGTAACTCCAAGTAATGCAACTAATAATGGTATTAATTGGTCGGTAACAAGTGGAAATAACATAGCATCAGTTTCAACCACTGGACTTGTAACTGCAGTAACTACAGGGTCAGCAATAGTAAGAGCAACAAGTGTAGCAGATAGTACTAAATATGCTGAGTGCACTGTAACAGTAAAAAATGATGATGCAGGAACTAAGGACAACAAAATTGTAGACTCAACAAAGGTATGGACTGTTAAATTTACTCACGAACTTGTATTGAATGATGCAAATAAACAAAATATTACAGTAAAAGATAGTAAGGGTAATGTAATTACGACTACTTTAAGTTTAGACGCAGACGGTAAAAGTGTAGTGATTAAACCACCAGTAGGTGGCTATATTAAAGGACAAGACTATTTTTTAAATATTGGTAATAATTTAAAAAATAAAAATGGTAGGAAAATAAAATCTGCTACTGTAATGAAGTTTAGTATTAAGAGTGATGTGATTCCTCCTATAACTGAAAATTCACACAGTAAAAATGAAATTATAGAAAAATGGAAGCAGTATAAACCTTCCTTCAACGTCAGTATATTTGATGAACAACCTAGTACTACAGCTCCTTATAAAATTGGTAAGTTAAATATAGGTTTTATTAATGAGGGTTTAAACATGACTAATTTTGTTCGTTATCTTGCAGGTTTGCCTGATGATGTTATAAATGATGAAACCGCTGCTGATAATGCCCAACATGGTGCTGTTTTACTGTCTAAAGAATATTCGCATACTCCATCAAAACCAACAGATATGGATGATGATTTTTATGAAATTGGCTATGCCTCTACTAGCGGTAGTAACATTGGTGTAGGGTATGTTTCTATAGCGGATTCTATACAATCAGGGTATATGCCAGATGAAGATGACACCAATATAGATAAAGTTGGTCACAGACGTTGGCTACTTAATCCTCCGCTTAAAAAGGTTGCTTTTGGATTTGTAGGTAGTTCAAATAAATCTTATACAAATGTACAAGTATTTGACCGAAGCCGAAAAGAAAAGTTAAATTATGAATATGTAGCATGGCCAAACAAAGGTGACTTTCCTACTAGCTTTTTCAGTGGTTCTGATCCATGGTCAATTTCACTGAATACTGATAAGTATAAAGCACCTGATATAAACAAAGTCTCTGTTACTGTAAAAAGAACATTAGATGGCAAGACCTGGACTCTTGATAAAACATGTAATTCAAAAAGTGAATCCGGTAATTACTTTAATATTAATAATGGTGGTTACGGTATTTCAAACTGTATAATTTTTAGGCCTGACAATATAAGTAAATATAAACAAGGTGATGAATATAGCGTCACAATTAATGGAATACAAACAATTAGTGGTGAAAATGTAAAAATATCATATTCAGTAAATTTCTTTATTTTAACTGAATAAAAAATAAACGATTACAAAAATATGCATATGAGGAGGGGTCTACTTGTTTAATAAAGGATTTAAAAAACTATCTATTTTCCTATTCTTATTTATTTTTATGATGCAATCAACTATTGTTCACGCAATAATCACAGATAATCAAATCGTAGATAAAGCAAAGGTATGGACTATTAATTTTACTCAAGAAGTTGTATTGGATGAAGCAAACAAGCAAAGTATTACAGTAAAAGATAGCAAGGGTAGTATAGTTACTTGTGCTTTAAGTCTAGGGCAAGATAATAAAAGCATTGTAGTAAATCCACCAACTGGAGGGTATATTGCAGGAGAAAAATATGTTTTAAATATTGGTAATGATTTGCAATGTAAAAGTGGAAAAAAAATAAAAAGTGCTAAAATAATGAATTTTACTATTAAGAATGAAGTTGTTAGTAGTACAGGTATTACATTTCCAGATAAGAATTTAGAACAAGTAATACGAGATGCTATTAAAAAACCTACTGGAGATATTTTAAAGGATGATGTGGAAAAAATAACAAAATTAATAGCTAGTAAGAAAAATATAACGGATCTTTCAGGAATAGAAAACTTGACTAACGTGACTTATTTAGATTTAAGTAGTAATCAAATCAGCAATATAAGTGCACTAGGAAACTTGACTAGCTTAAATTCTTTATCTTTATTCTGGAATCAAATCAGCGATATAAGTGCACTAGGAAATTTGAAGGCTTTAACTAGTTTAGAAGCAAGCAGAAATCAAATTAGTGATATAAGTGTACTAGGAAATTTGAAGGCTTTAACTTATTTATCTATAGAGGATAATCAAATTAGCAATATAGACTCTTTGAAAAATTTAACTAACTTGCAAATTTTAGATATAATTGAAAATCATATCACTGATATAAGTGCATTAGAAAATTGTAAGAATTTAGTGGATTTAAACTTAACAGGTAATACTATCAATCCTACTAAAGAGTGGTTTTCAAATTTTAAAAAATTGAAATGGGTAGATTATATAGATTTAAAAAGGTGTTTCGAGCTTTATGATAAAATGGATGAAATTATAAAATCAATAATTAAACCAGGAATGTCTGAATTAGAAAAAGAAAAAGCAGTTCATGACTATATTGTTTTGAATGCAACATATGCTCTCAATAGTTCTTCAGATCAATATGGTGGTGCCTATGCAATATTAGTTGATGGTACTGGAGTGTGTGGTGAATATGTATTAGCTACGCAAGCATTGCTTAATAGAGTAGGAATAGAGTGTGTAAATGTAAAAAGTAGTAAAATGAACCATGAATGGTGTATAGTTAAAATAGATGGAAACTACTATCATTTGGATACAACTTGGGATGATCCTGTTCCTGATAAAGTGGGTGTTGTTAGACATACTTATTTTAATTTAACGGACAGTGAAATGTCAAAATCTCATAATTGGGAGTATCATAGTATATATCCAGTATGTAATACTACATATACTATTGCAAATGTAAGTCTAAATAAAACAACAGATATTTTAGGAGTAGGTGGAACAGATACGTTAGAACCAGCAATATTACCAACTAATGCAGCATATAAGAATGTAATATGGACATCCTCAGATGCAACTATAGCGAATGTTGATACTACAGGAAAAGTAACAGCATTAAAGGTAGGAACAGCAACAATTACTGCAACTTCAGTTAATGAAAGCAAGACGGCTACTTGTAAGGTCATTGTTAATCCATCAGTTAATGTAACCTCAGTAAGTTTAAATAAAACAACAGATACTTTAACAGTAGGTGGAACAGATACACTAACAGCAACAATATTACCAACTAATGCAACAAGTGATACTGTAACATGGGCAACCTCAGATACTACTATAGCAAAAGTAGATGCTACAGGGAACGTAACAGCAATAGAGGTAGGAACTGCAACAATTACAGCAACTACTACTGATGGAGGCAAGACGGATACTTGTAAAGTGATTGTTAATCCAGCAGTTTCAGTAGTTCCAGTAACCGCAGTAAGTCTAAACAAAACAACAGATGGTTTAACAATAGGTGACATAGATATGCTAACAGCAATAATATCACCGGTAACTGCAACAAATAAGATTGTAACATGGACAACCTCAGATACTACTATAGCAAAAGTAGATGCTACAGGAAAAGTAACAGGAATAAATATAGGAACAGCAACAATTACTGCAACTTCAGTTGATGGAAGCAAGATGGCCACTTGTAATGTGACTGTTGATGCAGCAATAAATTTAGATAGTGATTTTACGTTTGATGCAAGTACAGGTACAATAACAAAATATATAGGAACCTCAATACATGTAAGTATTCCATCGAAAATTGGTGGAGTAAAGGTCTCTACCATTGGGAGTAAATCATTCCAAAATAATGGGATAAGTACCATAACAATACCAAATAGTGTGACTTCTATCGGAGCTTATGCTTTTGCAGGTTGTAATTCGCTTACCAGTATAACAATACCAAGTAATGTGACTTCTATCGGAGGATATGCTTTTGAAGGTTGTAAAGGTATGAATGCCATAATAGTTGACCCAGCCAATATAAACTATGCAAGTGAAGATGGCGTACTTTTCAATAAAGCAAAGACTCAATTGGTGAAATTCCCTATTACGAAAAGTGGAAGTTATACAATACCAAATAGTGTGACTTCTATTATGGGTAATTCTTTTAGCGGTTGCAAATTCCTTACCAGTATAATAATACCAAGTAGTGTAAAGTCGATTAAATATGCTGCATTTCAAACTTGTTCGGGTATTACGAGTATAGCAATACCAAGTAGTGCGACTTCTATAGAAGGGTATGCTTTTTCAGGTTGTAGTAACTTAGATTCAGCATATTTTTATGGTAATGCACCAAGGATTACAAGTTCTGTGTTTATAAGTACAAAGTCAGGTTTCGTAGTTTATTATAAATCAGGTAAGACAGGATTTACCAATCCTTGGAATGGATATGAAACAAAAACATTTTTAAATTAGTGTTTGTTTTATTCTTACTTTTTTAGAAAACAGAAACTTCCAGTTTTTCTAACTAGCAAGTGAGTCCAGCAAGTCCTTACTAGGAACCTAGGGCAGAAAAAATTTACAAATATAGCGATAAAATGTTAAAAACTCCACTTGTTGTTAATAATTAGTAAAAAAATTACAAGAGGTGGAGTGAATGAGTAGAATAAATAAAAATATTTTTTTACACTGGTTTATGTATTGAGAAAAAACAAGAAAATCGTTGACATATAAGCGTTTAGGCCAATTGCCCTATAGGATAAATGAATCCTATAGGGCAATTTTCATTTAGGTTTCATGATTTATTATAGAAATAGAGTAGTAAATAGAGAGGTGGAGTTACAGATGAAATATATTATTGTCGACAGAGATAATAAAAATGGTAATGATTACAAAAATATGCATATGAGGAGGGGTCTACTTGTTTAATAAAGGATTTAAAAAACTATCTATTTTCCTATTCTTATTTATTTTTATCATGCAATCAACTATTGTTCACGCAACAATCACAGACAATCAAATCGGAGATAAAGCAAAGGTATGGACTATTAAATTTACTCAAGAAGTTGTATTGGATGAAGCAAACAAAGTAGTACAGGTATTACATTTCAAGATAAGAATTTAGAACAAGTAATACGAGATGCTATTAAAAAACCTACTGGAGATATTTTAAAGGATGATGTGGAAAAAATAACAAAATTAATAGCTAGTAAGAAAAATATAGCGGATCTTTTAGGAATAGAAAACTTGACTAATTTGACTTATTTAGATTTAAGTAGTAATCAAATCAGCAACATAGAATCTTTAAAAGGGCTTACTAATTTGAAAAGTGTACAAATATTGGATTATATGGAGGGTTTAAAACTAAATTTCCAGGTTTATAATAAAGCGGATGAAATCATAAAATCAATAATTAAACCAGAAATGTCTGAATTAGAAAAAGCAGGTCATGACTATATTGTTTTGCATACAATATATAAATCCGATAATTATTCTACAGGTACAATTCCTATGATTACAGTTACTGCCTATGGAGTATTAATGGAAGGTTCTGGAGTGTGCGATAGTTATGAAGCAGCTACGAAATTATTGCTTAATAAAGTATGTATCTGTTGTTGCCACTGCAGATATTTAGATTAAGAAAGAAAATGTATCAAATAAGCAGCAGCAGGCTACCTATTGAAAAAAAGAAAAGTAAAATGATTGATGTATATGATCAGTTGAAAATAGTTATAGAAGATACTTTAAAAGCTATAGATTTATCGTATAATAATAGTAAGATGAAGTGAAACTTTAATAATGTGAGGAAATAATGAGTTTAATAATTAAGTATAATAGTTATTTATTGAAACAAGGTTATAGCGACAATACTCTAAACTTATACATATATTATCTTAGTAAGTTTATGTATTGGTATCAGAAAGAAATGAAAAGGCCTCTTGGTCATAATAAGCTGGAAAAAAGTACAGTGACACAATATATACAATATTTATTATCAAAGTATAGTACAAGCTCTGTGAATAGCTATATTAAATTTATAGTATCATATAATAAATTTCTTATAAATGAAGGCATACAAGAAACAATGGTTGCTACTAATGACTTAACAATAAAAATTTTTAAGAAAAAAGTTGAAAAGATAGAAATAGCTGAAAGAGATGTTGAATCTTTACTTATGGAAGCTTGTTCAAATGATTGTATTAAGAATTCTACTATGCTCTGCCTTATAGCCTATGCAGGGTTAAGACCTAGTGAAGTAGTTGAACTTGAGTTAAAAAATATAGATTTTGATAATAGGAAAATTCATGTAAGCGGTAAATATGCGAGGGATATAGTAATGAACTCAGCAGTAGAAAATTCTTTGAAATTATATTTAAAAAATGAAGAGATAATAAAAGATTATTTATTCATAAATGAAAGAGATATGAAATACACTAGTGCAGGAATACATTGGATACTTAGAAAGAATCGTTCTAATCCTAATGTAACCATAACTACTTTGAGAAATTTTTATATGTCAAAACTTAAATCTCAAGGATACAGCGAAAAAGAAATAGATGAAATACTCGGCTACTCAATTAAAAAAAAGGACTATACAAATAAAAAAATAAAAGAAATGCTTACAGTTAAACAGTTTGCAGAATTAGTTGAAGCAGCTCCTTCGACTATAGTTAAATGGTGTAATAGTAATAAAATTAAAAGTTATAAAAACTATTGGGGACATAGACGAATACCTAGTTCAGAAGCGAAAAGATTAAAAAATGAAAATATATATCTAGTGGATAAAAAATATATCGAGAATTTTTTAGAAGATTTATTTCTAAAAGGAAAACTTAAAGTTTTAATAATTCTAATGCTTATAGCTTATGCTGGATTTAATGAAATTGAAATATTGGATATTAAAACAGAAAATATAAACATAGATAAAAAAGTTATTATCATTGAAGATAGCAAAGAAATATATATACCAACCTCTATAATTGAACCTTTAATTGAATACTTAAATGAAATTCCTAGTAATCAAAAATATTTATTTGTAAATAAATTTGGCGAAAAATATGTAAAACATAATATTAAAGATTTATTAAGGGGAAACTGCCAGGATACTAATATAACTTTATTAGTTCTAAAAAAGTTTTATCGGGCTAAATTTCAATCATGATAATAGCAACCTCGGTAGGCAAGGCCTCCCGAGCTTGGAAGCAAGGCGTACATGAGGTCCGCCAACGCCCCCGGAAATTGTTAATATAGCTCCCTTTTTAGTCCTAATTTCAGGATAATCTTCTCGTAATACTCCAGCCCAGTAAACTTGAAATCTATCTATATTTGTAGTAAAAAAGATATATGGATTATAATAAAGATGTAAATGATATTGGAAGGAGAAAAAACTATGAAAGTGATATTTGAATTTAAGAATACAAGTGGAAAAGTACTTACAGATAATAATATGGAAAAGGAATTAACTAATGATGAAATACTTGTAATACTGAATAGTAAGGAAGTAGACTATCCAGTTAATAATGGATTTTTGTTTACTGTTAAACATTGTATAATTGAGAATTCTACATATGATATGTTTATAGAACCATATAAGCTAAAAATAAGTCTTATAGAAAAGCCAGAATAGTTGGCTTAGTATCACTAAAAAATCCAATGCTTAATAAAACTAAGTATCTGTAATTAATTTTCTCACAGCCTGCCAGGAGTGATAGCGAACAAAGTGAGCTTACTCCTAGCCATTCACTCTATAATTATTCTCCTTACCCTGAATTTCCACCACATAATCCTTGCACATCTCAATAATAGGAAGATTATTCATGTACCTATAGTTAACTATCTCAAACATAATATTAATATCAGAATCATTGATTTTTCCCTTAAACAAATCATCAATAATAAGCACCTCAGCAAGCCTGTACCTTCTTAAACAGCTGGCATAGAACTCTTCGTCTAGAATATTTTGCTTTAGCTTTAAAATCTCATCTCTGTAGGACATATAAAGCACATGTATTTCTTCAGCTTCTTCATAGAAAGATTGGAGTACTTCATAATCTATGGTGTACCATTTTGTTTTATCTAGCTTAGATTTATTAAAGTTACCTGAATTTATCAACTCCCTTCACCTAATATATAGGTCTGTTATTAGAAAATGAACCCACGATAGGAAAGTCGTGGGTTTTTCCGATTTTATCTCATTGTCATTTAGCTTAGAATTAAGTGGATAAAAAAATAGAAAGAAAATCAAGCATTTTTTCATTTTGATTTTTCATTTTTTCTTTATCTAAGGTAATTTTGTTTAAAAGTTCAGGAAGTTCCTCTGGGTATAAAGTATTAATGAATTCCAAAGCATCTAAGGTATTGTCACTTGAGTGGATAATACTTCTTTCTTCTTTTCGAGGCAGATTCCTATTCAGTTCACTTCGCAGGTTATTTTTCAAAAGGAAATTTCCGTTTGATACATATGGATAATACTTTTTATACCTCTTGTCTAAAGGAACTGGATAGAAATCATAAGCTATAATTAAAACAGCTGGTTTTCCGCTTCCTCCATTTCTTTCCCATTTTTCTTTTTTCCAATTGCCGCCTCGTAAATTACGTGTTGCCGCTTCCTTATGATCTTTATCAAGTTCATAAATATTTAGTATGTGTAGGCCGTGGATCTGTAACCACTTGATTATCCAATCGGTTAAGTTGTTTTCATAAGCCCATTCTCTAACGATAAATGCCATAATTTCACCTGTATTTTGCTGGTCATGGAGCTTTAAATAATATAAATCTTTCAACCAATTGCTCTTTTCAGAAAGCCTTTCTAGTACTGATAATTCTGGAGTCCAGTTGTTTTTATCCAAAAACTTTTGTAAATCAACCCAGGTCAATTTTACCTTTATGCCGCACCGATTAATCAGAGTGCGAAGTGTTTTTCTATATTTATTATTGTGGACTAATTCATTATCTTCTTCTCTGACACCTCGAGGCAAACCTGAATTTTCTGCTTCATGATAAACAACATGATAGGCCATACTTAGCAGGTAATGTTTGGGATTTGGCACAAAATATTTATTATGCAAAAGAATTCTTTCATCAAGCATTTCTTGTGCATAGTGACTAGGATAATAAGGGAGTCCGTTGTAATTGGTTCCAGTAATGCCACTAATACTATAAATATTACATGCAATAGAATTATCTTCACAATTAGGAGAAACATGCTTACTAATGTTAACTAAATCATCATCATGGACAAGTAAATCAATAGCGTCTCCTTTTCTAATTTTCGGAAATTTATCAAACCATCTTAATATAATATATTTAATCTGCTCTTGATTTAGCAGTTTAAAAAAATCATCAACGCTTATAGAGCTAGGTATATATTGTTGTGTTTCTATTTCTATCATATGATTCCCTCCAATGAACTACATTATTTCTAATCATAATATGCTGAATAAGGATTATTTGTTTTATGCATAAGTTTTTCTATTCCAGTCCTCCGAAGGTAATAATGAGTAGCTGCAGATTCATATGAATTTATACTAATACAGTATAACGATATAATTAAATGGGATGAATATTCAGATGAAGATGTTGTTCAAGATGACGTAGCAGTAAAAGATTTGCTATAGTAAAAATTTATTTTTTAGCACAAGATGTTAAGTTGAATAATTAATTTTTGTATTATGTGAGAATACATGAGGAGGAGAATAAAATTGAATAGCAGCGATTTAAAGAAAATCTGTGCCCAAGAAGCTCTAAAATATATAAAAAATGGAATAGAAGTCATTCACACCTGTTCTGTAGATAAATTAGACGTGGCTTTTGATGGATGTGACGAAGTTGATGAAGAACTAAATGCTATAAAAAGTGGTGGTGGCATTCATACTAAGGAAAAACTAATTGTTGCTATGTCCGATGATTATATACTTCTTGTAGATAATACTAAATTTGTAAAAACATTAACCTTTAAGTACCCTGTAGTACTGGAAATTTTAGAGGATTCTTTAAAGTACGTTGAGAGATCAGTAGTAGAATTAGGTGGAAAACCAACAATTAGAAATAGTACTGCAAAAGATGGTTTTACCATAAGTGATAACGGAAACTTATTAATGGATGTAATGTTTTATAATGTGCAAGATATTTATGAACTTCAAAATAGGCTAAGGGATATTTGTGGAGTTATTGACACCTCTTTATTTACCAATGGGGTTACTAAGGTGGTGGTTGCTAGCAGTAGTGGGGTTAAAGTGATTTCTAAAAAGAAAATTATTTAATATATGAGATTATTAAAAAAACATTAAGGAAGGTGAAAATATGAAGTGGGCAATATTAGGACCAGGAACAATTGCAGCAGATTTTGCAAAAGCTATAGCTGAGGTTAATGGAAGTGTATATGCTGTGGGATCACGAACTCTTGAAAAGGCAAAGGAATTTGCAAGCCGCCATAATATTCAAAAGGTTTATGGTAACTACCAAGAAATGCTGAAGGATGAAGAAATCGACATAGTTTATATATCAACGCCTCATTCTAATCATTATGAATATATAATGGAAAGTCTTAAGAATAATAAACATGTACTTTGTGAAAAAGCCATAACTGTTAAAGAGCAAGGCGTACCTGAGGTCCGCCAACGCCTGCCGGGGGTTGTTAACAAATTGTTAACAACTTATTTTGCTATGTTGCTACAAATTAATTAAACATTGTATAATTGAGAATTCTACATATGATATGTTTATAGAACCATATAAGCTAAAAATAAGTCTTATAGAAAAGCCAGAATAGTTGGCGTAGTATCACTAAAAAATCCAATGCTTAATAAAACTAAGCATTGGATTACAATTTTTAAATACAATATCCAAAATACCGGTACTCTAATTTTGACACCTATCTCTTGATAGGTGGGTGTCAGCATAGATGTTTCAATCGCTTTCAATGCCGTAAAAGGACTCACAAGAAAGTACATTTCTCCATCTAACTATCGGACTCCCGAAATTTAAATGTAGGTTCAAAATAAGAGCCTAACGAATATTTCAGAAAATATAATCTATGTATATCGTGCACCCACTGTTGACAATTAATCTACTGGCGTTACAAATCTAGTTAGCTCAAACCAGGTTGTTCCACGGCACTCAGAAGTAATCACTTACCGCTGCTTCCTTCCGGATCTGGCGGAGTTCATGAGCTTCTGCTGCATGGGACCCAGTTCTCAACACCACTTTGATTAGACAGACCCAACAGACTAAAGTCTATAGTGGGAATTCAACCCTGCTATAGCGGATTGCAGGTTACAGGGCACCGCTAGCTCCCCATCTAGCACGAAAACTATCTATGAAGTAGTTGTTCTCTTGTTGTGAGATTATAATAACATATTTAAAGTTGCTGTACAAGGGATATATGTATGGTAATTTAAACCTGTAATTAATAAAAAGAAGGAAAAATTAGCAATTATCTATGAAAGCTTGAAAGGTCACAGGTGCCTTACAGAGATTGGTAGTGAAACGAACAATCTCTGTAATTAATTTTCCCACAGCCTGCCGGGAGTGATAGCGAACAAAGTGAGCTTACTTCTAGCCCTTCACTCTATAATTATTCTCCTTCCCCTGAATCTCCACCACATAATCCTTGCACATCTCAATAATTCTACTTCCTATATCCTCATCAAAATACAAAAGTCTCTCCGCTGTGAACTCTGATGAAACAACAATAGGAAGATTATTCATGTACCTATAGTTCACTATCTCAAACATAATATTAATATCAGAATCATTGATTTTTCCCTTAAACAAATCATCAATTTTTCAATTAGAGCTTTTATACCATTTTTTTCACTAAAAGAAATCCTGTCTTATTTTGTAAACTTATTTTATATCATTTGTGGCTAATAAATGTTTTATAGTTGCGGAAAGATCATTTATACTTAAGGTCAGTGCTTCAAACTTACCTTCGAATCTGACCAATAGATACACAGAGATTCCAATTGGAAATCCTAAATTACCTATGGTAGTTAAAATATCTGCGTTCATAATTAAGCCCCCTTTAGGCATCTGAAAGAAAATAGACTAGCATACTGACTAGTTATTTTTTTGAAGAT
>Ga0183101_1000623_pt3 | contig 23516 bp, 19 predicted proteins | sample Biomet3_FD_127790 | JGI IMG/M metagenome (GOLD analysis project Ga0183101, IMG submission 127790) | Microbial communities from bioreactor (seeded with sewage sludge) at LBNL, California, USA - Biofuel metagenome 3 | ecosystem: Engineered > Bioreactor > Anaerobic > Unclassified ...
CATTATTAAATAATAATTTTTAATAAAATATAAATATAGTTTAAATATAAAAATGAATTTTAGGAGGTAATATATTATGTCATTAATAGGAACAGAAGTAAAACAATTTAAAGCATCAGCTTACAAAAACGGTGAATTTATAGATATCACTGAAGAAAATTTCAAAGGTAAATGGAGTGTAGTTTGTTTTTATCCAGCAGATTTCACATTCGTATGCCCTACTGAATTAGAAGATTTACAAGATAATTATGAAACTTTAAAGGGGCTTGGTGCTGAAGTATATTCAGTTTCAACAGATACACACTACACACATAAAGCATGGCACGATAGTTCAGAAGCCATCAAAAAAATAACTTATACTATGATTGGTGATCCTTCACATACATTATCTCGCAACTTTGATGTATTGATTGAATCTGATGGTCTTGCAGATCGTGGTACTTTTATCATAGATCCAGATGGTGTTATTCAAGCAATTGAAATTAATGCTGGCAATATCGGTCGTGATGCAGCTGTAATAGTAAATAAAATTAAAGCTGCTCAATATGTTAGAAATAATCCTGGCGAAGTTTGCCCAGCAAAATGGAAAGAAGGCGCATCAACACTTAAACCAAGCCTTGATCTTGTAGGAAAGATCTAAGAGGTACGCCTATGATACTAGATAAAGATATAAAACAACAATTAGCTCAATATCTTGAGCTTATGGAAGGTACTGTACTTATAAAAGTCAGTGCTGCTTCCGATGATATATCCAACACTATGGTTTCTCTCGTAGATGAACTAGTTTCTATGTCTCCAAAAATAAAAGCTGAAAAATCAAAGTTATTAAGAACTCCTAGCTTTAGCATAAATCGTACTGATGAAGAAACTGGTGTAGCTTTTGCAGGAATCCCTTTAGGACATGAATTTAATTCATTAGTACTAGCTCTTCTACAAGTTAGCGGAAGAGCCCCAAAAATTGACCAGAAAACAATTGATTCAATTAAGAACATTAAAGGAGAATACCATTTTGAAACTTATATTAGTTTAAGCTGTCATAACTGCCCAGAAGTTGTTCAATCTCTAAATTTAATTAGCATCCTTAATCCAAAGGTCACTCATACAATGATTGATGGTGCCGTTTTTAAAGAAGAGATAGAAAGTAAAAATATACTTGCAGTACCATCAGTTTATTTAAATGGAGAATTCTTTGCAAGTGGCCGCATGACTATCGAAGAAATTCTTGCAAAAATCGGAGAAGCCCCAGTTTCAGAAGATTTTGCAGATAAAGATCCATACGATGTGCTTGTTGTTGGCGGCGGTCCTGCAGGTGCAAGTGCTGCTATTTATGCCGCACGTAAAGGCATTCGTACTGGAATTATCGTTGAACATTTTGGTGGTCAAGTATTAGATACTATAGGTATTGAAAACTTTATAAGTATTAAATATACAGAAGGCCCTAAACTTGCAGCAAGCCTTGAAGAGCATGTCAAAGACTATAACGTTGATATAGTAAACTTACAACGTGCTAAGACTATAGAAAAAAAAGACCTTATTGAGATTGAACTAGAAAATGGTGCACGTTTAAAGAGTAAAACGGTAATAATTTCGACAGGTGCCCGCTGGAGGAATGTCGGTGTTCCTGGAGAAGAAGAGTTTAAGAATAAAGGTGTGACATATTGTCCTCACTGTGATGGCCCTTTATTTAAAGGGAAACATGTTGCAGTCATCGGTGGAGGTAATTCAGGCATCGAAGCTGCCATTGACCTTGCTGGAGTTGCTAGTCACGTAACTGTTTTTGAATTTATGCCAGAACTTAAAGCAGATTCAGTTTTGCAAGATCGTCTTTACAGTTTGAATAATATAACCGTCTTAAAAAATGTTCAGACTAAAGAAATTACTGGAACTGATAAGGTAAATGGAATTACCTATATTGAACGTGACACAGGAGAAATTAAGCATGTTGAATTAGATGGTGTATTTGTCCAAATTGGACTTGTGCCAAATACTGATTGGTTAGGAGAAACAGTCGATCGTAATAAGTCAGGCGAAATTATAATTGATAACCATGGTGCTACTAATGTACCAGGAGTATTTGCTGCAGGAGATTGCACTAATACCCCATACAAGCAAATAATTATTTCCATGGGATCAGGAGCAACAGCTGCCTTAGGTGCATTTGACTATCTAATAAGAAACTAATAAAAGAATCCCTTTGCTATAAAAACTATTACTGCAAAGGGATTCCTTATTTTTTCTTATATTCTAAATTATTATTTCAATCTAAGAATTAAAACTATTTTAAATTTCAATTCTTTCCAACTATCCCCTCTGTCTTTCCTCTACCTTTATCTTTGTTATTAGGAAAACCAATTTCTGCACCAACATCTGACTTTACCGTATTTGAGTCAGTTCTTTTTTTGGATAGTGAATTTTTATGCACTCCGCTATTATTTAATGACATTTGAATCTACCTCCTTAATCATAATTTTATTTTGCAGTAATATGTTAACCACAATTATAAATTATACTCGGTAGTAATATTATCATAAAAAAGATTCTAAAATTATATAACTAAGTTTAACTACTCTATAGTATCTAAGCACTTAATTATACACTTCTCTTTGCTCCATGCTCCATCAATATATTTTCAATAGATTTATTTTTACAAAGATATAGCGGTGTGTGACCTAAATTATTCTTTGAGTTTATATCTAGTCCAAGAGAAACTATTTCGTTTAAGTATTCTTCAAACTTATCAGTATCACGACAAGTTAAATAGTCATCATGCAAAAGAGTATTGCTATACTTATCTCTATGTTTAATATCTGCACCATATTTTATAAGAAGATTTAAAAGCTCTACCGAATAATTAAAGTTACAATAAAAGATAGGAGTTTTTCCTGATATATTTTCAGTATTTACTTTAGATCCCTTCTCTAACAGTAATTTAATGACGTCCATCTTAGGACTTACTCTCGCACAGATTCTATGTAATGGTAGTTCTTTCAAATAACTTTGATTACTATTTATATCAGCACCATTGTTTACTAGAAATTGTATTATGTCAAAGTAATTTTTCTCACAATTATCTATAGCAAAATGAAGCAGGCTAGTATCATTATATTTTTCATTAATATCTCCGCCATTTGTTATAAAATTTTTAAGTTCCTCCAAATCCCCTTCTTTTATTATTTTCAAAATAGATTTTGGTCTTGAACCAAACAAAATTTCATGAATGTTCATGATAATTACCTCCAATAAATTACTATATATCTTTTAGTGATTTTTAATTCGAATTATTTCCTCACAAGTGAATACTTTCTTTTTTAATTCATCTATACATTTTAACATCTGTTTCATCAATTTTTCAATGCTAATATTTTTTAAATTATATCTATATATCTATCAAGGTCATAAAAATATCCTTCATAAGTTTTAAATAATAATCTTTATAGTTTTATAACTAGTTCTAGTTACATTCGAACTTATATTTAGTTTGAGATACAAAGTAAATAAACTAAGTTTTTTGGTTCCTAACTATTTTAAATAATATGCATATTAATATACAATTTTATATTTTCCAGTAATTTAATATCTCTTTATATATCATCTAACTAAATTAAACTACTCATTTTATCTGAATAAAACAGCATGTATATTTATACAATATTTTGACATTATTTGTAGTATGATTTTTTTTGAAAATTTATTTTGTGTAGATTATAATTTATTTTATGTGTATAAATTAGTAAAAAGAGGTACTATCATGAATAGATTTGAATTATTTAAGTTAAGATATAATATACGTTTAAGAAAATGTCTCCTAAATAATATGCTTTGTATTCTTTCTCCTAGAAATAAAATAGTTATACGTATTTCTCAAAATCTGGACAAGCACATTGTTAAATATCAAAAAAAGGCCTAAGAATGAGGATCTTAGCCCTTTTTTGATGATTACTCATCCCTCTCATAATCATTAATTTTATACCCATCCTTATTTTACTATCTTTCAACAATATCTTCACTTATTTTTATATTACTTTTTTATGTGTATTTTTATCTTTTTCTACAATATCCCGGTATAAATTTATTTTTTCATGTCGTTTTAGAATTCAACATAGGATATATAGTATTTTCATGTCATTGATTGTAATACGATTTATTTTGATAAAAAACTCCATGCATTTTATACTTTAATTGTACGAATTTACTTCAATACTCTCTAATTTTAGAGCGGCTTATTTCCTTGATAAGTCGTTCTTTTTTATAATCATTTTTTGAATAAATTCAGAAAACTAACGCAACAAAAATCTATCAATCCAACTTTATTCCTATATAAATATTTTTAATAACTATTAAACTTTATTTTTTAGTTCTTCTTTTCTTTATAGTAAGCGGTCTACTTTTTTGTATAGATAAACAATTTAATAATTAGACTTATTAGATGAACATATTCACCAAGTTGCTAAAACTTTGAATCCATATCTTCACTAGAAATCATAAATATATTTTCATAGCTTTTTGGAACAAAATATTTATGATTTCGGAAGTTACCACATAAATTTAATTTTAGAGTTGGGTGTCTGCATATCAGTGCTAAAAATTTAAATATTTATTTTGTTTATATTAAGTTAATAAATTTGACACAATCATGTAACATTAATAATATACAATTAAACTTGTAAAGTAGTTAAAGCATTATTATTTATCCCCTTAAATAATAATAAAAGAATGACTTATTTCCCTAACTAAGTCATTCTTTTTTTTGTACTGAACAATATTATTTAAGCACTTAGAAATACTCAATATCACCAATACATAAAATGTTATTATCATCTTGTAACTGTACTTTGTAAAGCTCCATAATCATCAAATTGATAACTCTTGCCTGCATCCAAAATAGAAGTATTAACCATTTTCCCTCTTAGATTTTCGACATCAGTATCTGATTCTCCATCAAAATTAGAAAAGTAGAACCAATTTCCATTAATGCTTTTCCATCCTAAACAGCGTTTTCCGTTCTCCATGTAATACCAGTTAAAACCTTTGGTACTACCCAATTGCTTCCATCCAGTAAAATTCTGTCCATTTTCTGTATAGTACAAATAGTTATTTTTATTTATCATTTTACCAATAACTTTATCATTCTCTATATAATAGTAATTATTAGATATATTCTTGTTTTCTCCATTTTCAATTTTCCATTTATAAGAATTTGAATCTTCATATTTTCCGCTAGGATTGCTTGCTGCAACTCCATTTGAATATATTCTATAACCATTTATTTGCGTATCTTTAGCCATATATCCATTTTGATAGAAATAATACCAATTTCCATCAACTTTTCTCCAACCAGTAGCCCATAGATTTCCTTCACTATACCACCATCCAATATTATCTTGCTTCCATGATGCGTTTGCCCCTACTGGGTTCAATAGCATTATTGATGTGGCGATCATTGATAAAGCTACGGCTTTTTTCCAACAGTTTTTTATCACGTTATCATCCCCTTAAACCTTTATATCATAATTATATATGATTTACATATTTTGTCAAACTAATAATATGCATTGTTGTATTCATTTACCAAATTCATATTATTTTAAATTATGCAATATAGCAAAAATATAGTCTACATAAATTAATTATAATTTTAAGTGTAAATAAAAAAATCGCAGGCGACTGTGGTTAAGTTCCGTATTGTGCTTCGCACTCTTTTCATATGTGTAGATTTTTTTCACGCATCTGCCTTTTCGAACGCATGTGAGAAAAATTTGGCAGGCGAATATGATTTATTTTTTATTCTTTTATAATAATTAACCCTAGTAAAACATACTATTATAAAGTTATACACAGATTTAATTGAATTATAATTTCCTAAAGAATAAAAAAACTTCAGTTTTAGATGATTTCATAATACTGAAGTTTTCATATATAATATATAACCTAATCGCTAAATAAAATTAAAATTTATCAAACCAATTTAATATATATTCTGCAATGCACAATGCACATTTCACATTTCACAATTCACAATTACAGATAAAATTCTTGTAATATTTTTAGACTTATAATGAAGAATTATTTTTGCAATATATATTACCTAGCATTTATCTGCATTTCTATCTTTCATTGAAGTCGAACTTCATATCTAACTATATTATCACTAATTTTTTTGAACATCTCTCTAAACGCACTATAAAAATCATCCATAGTTATATTTGTTTCAATTTCCAAGGCCTTGTATAAATTATTTGTATTAAATTTTTTTCTTGATATATTTGCTAGAAATGCACTTTCAAAATAATTTATAGCGTTTTCTTCAAGCCTTCCTTTAATAGATTTTATTAATTTTTCTTTATCTTCTTTAGAGATTTCGCCATTAACACTTACTAAAATTTTATTCTCATTAGGATGAAATCCAACTGTTTGATAACCATAATCAACCATCATTTTTAATATTCTTTTGCTATCAGTATAATCGCCACTCCTCATACTAAAATCAATTGGTTTATTATCTTTTTTTGTAGTTAAACATTTTGTAACTTTATATTCTTTATAATTATCTTTGCGATTTCTTATTATCGTATGAATCTCACTGTAAGTATAATTTTTGCACTTCCTATCGATTTTTTCATTTTCATCACCAATGATTCTCTTCCACTGATCGACTAGATATCCATTATATCTTTCATAAAGCATTCCCATAAGAGCTTGCACTATCATTCTCTCTTGATTCAAAGAAATACTAATTAGTCCGTCCTTATTTGATGATTTTATCTTTATAGGATTGCCTAATCTTTCACTTTCTTTTCTAATTAGTCTTAATAATTGCACAAAATCATTGTGTGTGTCCAATTTATCTAATGTTCTTTTGTTTATATCTTTAAATTGTTCTGTTACAATAACTTTATCTTCTTTGATCCCTAATTTTTTAGCTGTAGCATATTTCAATGTATCTATTAAATCTTCTCTGGAATTGGAATCTAATAAGTCGTTTTCAAATAAATGATTTTTATATGATTCAAACTCGTTTAAGACATAAAATATTCTCTTCTTTAATGTAGTATCATTTATATTTTCTTTCAATTCCAAAAGATGTTCTAAATTATTACTACATTTAGATATAACCATAAATAATTCTTTATAATCCTCGCCAACACGATTTTCTATTGTTTTTGCTATATTTTCACCTTTAGGGCAATCAATAAATATTATTCCTAAGTATCTCGCTTTGCTAGCAGGAAGCTTAATATATGCTCTTTCAACCATAAGATCACAAGAAGTATTTATTCCGTAAATGACATTACACAAATTTCGGAAATCTCTATTTAAAAACTTATTAATATAATCTTGAGCTTCATTTGCATATTCATGCCCCTCTTCATTACATTCATAGTATTTTGAAATCATTTTCAACCATTTGCTATAATGTTTATGAAACTCATCTTTGAAATCTCCAAAATAACTCTTCCATATATGCTCATCTTTCTCTTCAAAATTATCAAAGTCATCAGAAGAATTTATTTTCCTTAATTCAATAAGCAATTCATTAAAATTAATATCTTTAAATACATTTTGTATACTATTAACTTCATAAAATTTAATTAAGGAAACATTATTAATTTGATTGTTTAAAGAATTATAAAAAGCTTTCTTAAAACCTTCTTCACTAAAATTATCGTTTTCTACACAATTATCTTTATCAAGAATTAGATACGCCTCATATAGTGATTTTATAATCTCATCTTTAAGTTTTTCAACCATGCTAAGTTCATTTTTCAAGCATAAATAAACATTAATAAAATTGCTTTTTGTAGATGAGCACAGCATTTCTGTTGGAAAACTAATATAGTTGTCACTTTTTAAAAAATCTGTTTCTTCAAAAATTCCATCTTTAATAACTACTTTTTGCAATTGAGATTTCCCTAAATTCTCAAGATCTATCACGTTTACCCTTGTCTTAGTTTCATTTTCAAATTTGTTTATGATATTCCCCATAATTTCCTCCCTTTATTAAAATATAATGGAGCTTGAGTATTTAACATATAAGTTAATATATAATATTATTTTTTGTAAATATTTATTCCAATAAAACAAGGCAAAATGCACAATTATTTAATTCATGAATTAGGTAAAATAAAAAGGAGAGCTTTTGCATATATAATGCATGCTCTCCATTTCAATTTAATTTTTAAATCTCACTAAGTTTTTTGTCAACAAGTTCTTTAGCAACTTTTGGGTTCGCTTTACCTTTTGACAATTTCATTACTTGACCCATTAAGAATCCAGCACTTTGTGTCTTTCCTGCTTTAAAGTCTTCTACTGATTGAGGGTTATTTGCAATTACTTCATCAACTATTTTTTCAAGTTCATCAGACGAACTGATTTGCATAAGCCCTTTTTCTTCAATCATCTTCATTGGATCTTTGTTTTCATCAAAGATTTCATCAAGAACTTCTCTTCCTACATTATTGCTAATTTTACCTTCTTCAACTACCTTAAGAAGCTTTGCAAAGTTTTCAGCTTCAAGAGGCATATCTTCAGATTCCATTTTTCTATCATTTAATATTCTTAAAATATCACCTAATATCCAGTTAGAAGCAATTTTAGGCTTAGCACCTAATTCTACAACTTTTTCAAAGAAAGTAGCAAGTCCTTTATCACCTATTAAAATATCAACTTCTTTTTCTGTAAGTTCATATGAAGTTAAAAATCTTTCTTTCTTTTCATCTGGCATTTCAGGTAAAGATTTAGTTATTGTTTCAATTTGTTCATCATAGATTATGATTGGTGGTAAATCTGGTTCTACAACATATCTATAGTCATCTGCTTCTTCTTTAGATCTCATAGAGATTGTTTTACCTTTTGCAGCATCCCATCTTCTAGTTTCTTGAACTACCTTATGACCTTCTCCATAAGTGTAAAGTTCTCTTTGTCTTCTTTCTTCTTTTTCTAAAGCTTTTTGAAGTTCTCTAAATGAGTTAATATTTTTAAGCTCTACCTTAGTTCCATATTCTTTTTGCCCTACTGGTCTTAATGAAATATTAGCATCGCATCTTAATGACCCTTGTTCCATACGACAATCAGAAATTTCACCATATTCTAAAATTGATTTAAGCTTTTTCATAAACGCTACAGCTTCACTAACACTTCTCATATCTGGTTCTGTAACTATTTCTGCTAGAGGAACACCAACTCTGTTATAGTCTACTAAAGAAATTGGTTCTCCTTCTACGTGAACTAGCTTTCCAGCATCTTCTTCTATGTGAATTCTATTTAATCTAACTTTTACTTGCTTTCCTTCATGTTCAAATTCTACAAGCCCACCTGAACAGATTGGTAAATCAAATTGTGAAGTTTGATAATTTTTAGGAAGATCAGGATAAAAATAATTTTTTCTATCCATTTTGTTATATTTATTTATTGTACATCCTAGTGCAGTTCCTGCTTTTATTGCTAAATTTACAACTTCTTCATTAAGTACTGGAAGTGTTCCAGGAACCCCTGTGCATATTGGACATGTGTTTGCATTAGGTTCTGCTCCAAATTTAGTTGAGCAAGAGCAGAAAATTTTTGTCTTCGATTTTAATTCTGCATGTATTTCAAGTCCTATTACTGTTTCAAAATTCATCGTAATTCCCCTCCTATAATTCAATAGCTAAAGCTTGTTCTAAGCTATATGCAGCTTTGAATATTTTTTCTTCGCATAACATATCACCCATTAATTGAATTCCAATTGGTAAGCCTTCTTTGCTCTTTCCTGCTGGAATTGATATTGCTGGATTTCCAGCTAAATTAACATTAATAGTGTAAATATCAGCTAAGTACATTGCTAATGGATCAGCCTTTTTTTCACCAATTTTAAAAGGCAATACAGGTGAAACTGGTCCTACTATTAAGTCATATTTTTCAAAAGTCTTTTTAAGATCATATCTTAATTTTCTTCTAAAAGCATCTGCTTTTTTATAATAAGCATCATAATATCCAGAAGCAAGTGCATATGTTCCAAGCATTATTCTTCTCTTTACTTCTGCGCCAAAACCTTCAGTTCTACTGTTTTCCACTAATTCATCTAGATTTGTGTAATTTGGAGTTTTATAACCATATCTTATTCCATCATATCTATCTAAATTGGTACTTGCTTCAGCAGATGACATTATATAATAAGCTGCTAATCCTTCCTTAATTATAGGAAGAGAAAATGTTTCAACTTCTGCTCCTAATTCTTTTAATTTATCTAAACTATTTTTTACTGATTCCTTAATTTCTTCATCTAACCCTTCACCAAAGAATTCTTCAGGGACACCGATTTTCATTCCCTTAATTCCATCTTGAAGACTAGCAGTATAATCTATTTCTTTTAAATCTCTTATACTTGTAGAATCATATTCGTCAGTTCCAGAAATTATATTTAAAATATAAGCACTGTCTTCTACTGAATTAGAAAATGGTCCAATTTGGTCTAATGATGAACCAAAAGCAATAAGTCCAAATCTAGAAACTAATCCATATGTAGGTTTTAATCCTACAACACCGCAAAATGCTGCTGGCTGTCTTATAGATCCACCTGTATCAGATCCTAACGACACTGGTGCGAATTTTGCTGCAACTGCCGCTGCTGATCCACCTGATGATCCTCCTGGAACTCTAGTTATGTCTCTTGGATTTAAAGTCTTTTTAAATGCTGAGTTCTCATTTGAAGATCCCATTGCAAATTCATCCATATTTGTTTTACCAATAATTATTGCATCTTCAGCTAATAATTTTTTTATTACAGTTGCATCATATGGTGGAATAAAATCTTCAAGCATTTTTGATGCACAAGTAGTGTTTACTCCTTCTGTACAAATGTTATCCTTTATAGCTATTGGAATACCTGCAAGTCTTCCTAGAGATTCACCAGCTTTTACTTTAGCATCTATTTCTTTAGCTTTAGCCAATGCTTCTTCACAAGTAAGAGTTAAAAATGCATTTATAGTCCCTTCGTTTTTTGTAATTTCTTCAATATATGATTGAACTAGTGCTTCACTAGTTAATTCTCCACTTTTAATTTTTTCTACCATTTCTTTAATATTCATTTGCATTATCTAGTCACCACCCTATTCAATAATCTTTGGTACTTTAATATAAGTCTCTTGCATGTCTTTAACATTTCTAAATAAATCCTTACATTCGAATTGTTTAACTTCATCTTTTCTTACTACTGGCTTTAATTCTGCCTTATTATCTATATCTTCTTTAATATCTAAATCTAATTCATTTAAATATTGAAAATGCTCTAAAATATTTTCAAATTCTTTTGCAAATTTAGCAGCTTCTTCATCAGAAAATCTTAATTTAGAAAGCTTTGCTATATATTTTACTTCATCAATACTAACTTTCATTAATTTCACCTCATCAAATTTTTTATCATTATAAGTTATCTTTAATTAATTAACAATGCACAAATCAGTATGAAATTCTTTTAGAGTTTTTCTCCATAATTGTGCATTGATAATTGTGAATTGTGCATTGTTTATGGTGTTAATCTCTTCATGTCTCTTGGGAATAATGATGCTTCTCTTATATTTCCAAGGTTTAATATTTGCATTGTAATTCTTTCTAGACCAATTGCAAACCCTCCGTGAGGTGGCATTCCATATTTAAATGTATCTAAATAGAAAGCAAAGTCTTCAAGCTTTAATCCTAGTCTTTCCATTTTAGCTTTTAACATTTCATAATCATGTATCCTTTGACCACCAGTTGTAATTTCAACGCCCTTGAAGATTAAGTCGAAACTCTTTGTCATTTCTCTATTTTCTTCACATTCCATTGCATACATTGGTCTCTTAGCTGTTGGATATTCTGTTAGGAATACATAGTCACTATTATATTTTTCTTTAACATATTTATGGAATAGTGCTTCACCCTCATTATCAATATTTCCAACTGGAGATTTTTTATTAAATTCTGTTAATAAAATTTCTTGAGCTTTAGCAAGTGGAATTCTTGGAATATTAATTTCTTCTGGAAGAACCACATCAAATAATTTCAATTCTTCAGCACATTTTTCATTTAAGTGTTTATATAAATATCTTATAAAGCTTTCTTCCATTTCCATAAGATCAGTTTCGTCTTTTATAAAGCCCATTTCAACGTCTAAACTAACATACTCATTTAAATGTCTCCAAGTGTTGTGAAGTTCTGCTCTATATGCATAACCAACTTCAAATACTCTTTCAAAACCTGCTCCAACCATCATTTGCTTCCAGAATTGAGGACTTTGTGCAAGGAAAGCTCTTCTGTTAAAGTAATTAACAGTAAACATTTCAGATCCACCTTCTGTTCCAGAATGAGTTATCTTTGGAGTATGGATTTCTTCAAAATCATTACCCTTGAAGAACATTCTAAATGCTTCTTCAATTTCATTTTGAACCTTGAAAATTGCTTTTTTCTTAGGAATTCTAAGACTTATTGTTCTATAATCCAATTGAGTTTCAAGAGCAGCCTTTTCTTTAAAGCTTTGAATTTCAAATGGTAATTTGTCATAATATACAGTTCCTGCTATTTTAATATCTGATACTTCAATTTCCATTCCCTTTGGAGCCTTTTCATTTTCGCGAACTATTCCAGTTACTTCTACTGCATTTTCAAGTCTTAAACCTTTAATTTGTTCCTTAGTACATACTAATTGAATTATCCCAGATTTATCTCTAAGTAAGATAAATGAAACATGTGAAAGATCACGAATTTTATGAACCCAACCTTTAAGTAATACTGTTTCTTCCCCGTTAACTGCTAAATCTTTAATAAATATTCTTTTCATGATTATTGCTCCTTTTCCCATATATTGATTATTTTTACATAAGATTTTTATAGATATTTTGTAAAAATAAATATTTTTATTTTAATTAAAATTTATAATAAAAAAATCGTAGGCGACTGTGGTTAAGTTCCGTATTGTGCTTCGCACTCTTTTCATATGTGTAGATTTTTTTCACGCATCTGCCTTTTCGAACGCATGTGAGAAAAATTTGGCAGGCGAATAAGATTTTTTTTATTCTTTTCTAAATACAAATACTATTCAATCAACCTTTTTTAAGTTATCTACAGATTTTACTGAAATATAAATTCCTAAAGAATAAAAAAATCTCGTCCCTATGCATTATGCATAGGGACGAGATTAACTCGCGGTACCACCCTAGTTAGTTTATAAAAAACTCACCTCAATGAAGTACAAAACATTATTGTTTTATACTCTCCACTTTTAACGGTATGGACCCGATTAAGCCTACTCTTTTAATCTAAAATTTCGGTTAATAGCTCCGAAGTGTTCTTCAATTCAAGACTCATACAGATATTCCACCATCATCTGCTCTCTAAAAATCATCTATTTGAATTTACTTTTCTTCATCATTGCATATATAAATTTTAATTTCTCAAAAATTAATTTCTTTATTATTTATAAGCATATTTGCTTTATGGAATTCATTATATTTCAAAATAATTTATAAATCAATACTTTTTTTAAAAATTTGTTAATGAATTTTCAAATTATACTTTTTTATGAATAATTTTCTTGAAATGCATTTTAAAATAAACTAAGTTTTTACAGTGCTTAGAGTTTATCATTTTAATTCTTTCATTAAAACAAATCTTCTTAATCCACCATATTTTAATTTATCTTCCATAACATTATACCCAAGTTTTTTAAATGTATTCAGGCTATATTTATTATCAGGATAAACTGTTGCACAAATACAATTCATTCCTGCTGTTTTGCTTATTTCTTCAAGAGATTCACACATTATCTTTTGAAGTTTATTTCCTCTATAATCATCCAAAACCATAGTTGATTCAATCTGCCCTACCTTAAGCAACTTTTCCCCTTGAATTTTTATATCATGTCCATAATTATGTTCATCGTATCCATATTCAATATATGCTCCTATAGCAATTAGCTCATCTTCATCTAACGAAACACAACCCAAGACTATACCTTTTTCATTTATAGCAGTTTCAAATTCTTTTTTATCTGAACATACAAAGAAATCTTTGTTTTCTAATCTTGTATATACATTATCTTGTAATTTCATAATTTTATCGATATAGCTTACATCCAATAGTTTCAATCGGGCTTGTACAACACTTTTATCTTTTTTATTTAATACTATTTGTTTCATTCTACTTTAGTAAGAATACAACTATATTTCTTACTAGTCCCCCCCTTAATGATTAATATCTGATTTGTATTATACTATAATAATTTGATTATATAAAACTATATCACAATTCACAATGCAAAGTTCACAATTCACAGTTCCAATTAGGGTTATTCTTGCAATATTTTTTAGACTTATATCTATGAAGAAAACATTTTGAAATTAGTTGTTACACAAATTTTATTCTTTTAATTTCAAATAAAGCCTTAAAGTGCATTTAATTACCCCTTAAGGCAAATTTTATTTAGTAATGAACTCTAATAAGCCAAAACTTAATTTTTTTATCACTCCATCCTAAATCCCATGGAACATTATTTCTATCCGTATTATGACATGTTACTAAAGAATATCCTTTAGAATCGACTCCTGTAACTGTCGATACATGGGTTATATCACCTTTCTTTTCGTATGCTATGAAATCTCCTGGAAGTAATTTATAAGAAGCCTTATATACCTTTTCATAACTTCCTCTAGCAATTACCGATGCTCTTCCGCTATTAATCATATAATGAGTGAACTTACCGGCATTTACCCAAGGACCTGTCGCACTCCCTTTGTCATAGTTCCATGTAGAATTTTCCTTGAATTTTCCTCCTTCGCGTAGTATTTGTGACGCAAAATTTGCACAATCTCCACCCTCTGGATTAAAATCTCTATATTTATTATTATACTTAAAACCATACTCCTCAATTGTTGCTGCTCCACAGTACCTTTCTGCATATTCCTTTGCGCCTTTTCTTTTTTCATTGATATTTGAAATATCTCTAGGTGGCTGTGACGATATATGTTGCTTAATCTCATCTGCTTTAATATTTTCTAAACTTAGTGAATCAGCAAATGGATCTGTATACCACTCCTTTGTTATTATCCAATTATTATCCCTCTTACTTAATTGAAAAGAATGATACGTCCCCATTCTTGAACTATTTATGACTTCAGGCTGATCCGGATATATGTACTTATACTCCGTATTACAAATTAAACTAAAAGAACATTTATTGTCTCCAGTTTTAGATTTTTTAATTACCACCTTAGGAATGATATCAACAAATTGTATTCCCTGCTTTTCTGCCCAGTTATTAATATATTTGACCTTTTTCTCCTCATATTCATATGCCCATTGACCATATCTAGTATCGGTAGCATATAAAGCTTTAATTGAATCCAAATCTTTGCTAAGTATAGCTTTATTTTTTATTGCAAATATATTTTCTACGATACTTTTCACCTCATTGTCGGTACTAGCATCAGCAAATACAATGCCACTTTTATCACTAGTAATCAACGATAAAAATACAATGAATACTAAGATTATCATAAATTTTGACCGGTTTTTTTTGATTTTAGAGAGTCGCATCTATCATACCCCTTTCTAAATTAAGTCATTCTGTTACAATTTATTGTTAATTATTTCAATATACTTATTAGTTTCTTCGTTTAGAGGAACACCTTGGAACCATTCATCATTTTTATTCCAATTAGCAAAATATCTAGCTTTTAATATTATTTCTGGTCTATATTCAAAATGCAATATATCAAAATGTCCCCATTTTCCTCCCCACACGAAATTATTCTTTTCAAATGCTTCCACTAGTTCTTTAGGGTAATCAGAGAGTCTTTCCTTTCCAGCCTTTTCTGAACTCCACTTCCAATAATCTCTCTTATCACTTTTAAGATCAATTGCGATTCCATATGAATGTGGGCTTAGCCTTCCAGTTCCAGATATGACTCTATAATTAAATGTTCCGCTAGCAGGGTAAAGTATACTACCTATATCTGATCTTGATTTTGCTAAAGGCATTAATTCTTTTAAAGCTGCTTCTAAAGACGCATTAGCATTATTTTGCTTATTGAATTGATAATTAGTATATCCATACTTTAAGCTAGCTAAGTTTTTTTCAATTGCTCCCTTAGAATTTCCATATACTTCGCTTAATAACTCGTAATGCCTAGCTCTACCAGGATCAAAATTTTTATCCATGATCTCTGTATTTTTTTCTAATGGGTAGTCTTGCTCTAACATATCTTGTAAATCAGGATTTGTTAATTTTACTTCATGATTTTTTTCCTTTTTATCATCATAAATAATTTTCTTACCTGATTTCATAATTATGTAAACTTCATCATCACTTTTCTTTTCTACATCTACTATATGTTGAGGATATGATAACATAAGAATCAAAATATCCTGCTTCATCTCTGTTTGGTAATCCCTATCTTCTGATGCCCTTGAATCTATAGGAATGCTAAAAATAATAAAAAAACATATTATAAAATTACTAATTTTTCTTATCAATTATATTTCACCACCTTTTTAATCGTATAAATATATACTGTCCCAAGAATAAACATACTATGTACAATAATTTCTTATAAAAACTTAGTAAACAAATTTTAAAAATACATAAAAAAATCATATTTTTTAATTAATATCAAAAAATATGATTTTTTTATGAAAAGCTATCATTTTTTAATATATTGCTAATTCAACAACTGTTTTTAGGGATTCTATTATTAAATTTTTTATATAGAATATTTAATTTTTCATATAAATACCACTATTACAGGTTATAATTTAACATTTTTATAACCAAAAATTTGCAAGTTGTCGAATTTGTTGCTAAAATTGTTATGTTAATAAAATATCAAAGAAAGAGGTTTATTATGGAACTTAAAAAAGACAGCGATATAATGATGAAAGAAGTTTCATCAAACGGATCAAGCAAAATGAAACACCCACCAGGTCTGTATATGTTATTTTTTACAGAAATGTGGGAAAGATTTAGTTACTATGGTATGAGAGCATTGCTTGTAATGTATTTAACTACAGAATTTATAAGAGGTGGACTTGGTGTAGATAAGGTATCTGCAATGACTATATATGCAAATTTCACATCTCTTGTATATCTTACACCACTAGCAGGCGGATATATCTCAGATAGATACTTAGGACAAAGAAAAGCTATCACCATTGGAGGAATAATAATAGCTCTTGGACAGTTAACATTATTCTCAAACCAAAGTATGACTACATTGTACATAGGTTTATTTTTACTTATAATCGGGAATGGTTTCTTTAAACCAAATATTTCAACAATGGTTGGTCATTTATATGCTGATGGCGATAAAAGAAAAGATTCAGCTTTCACTATTTTCTACATGGGAATAAACGCCGGATCATTTTTAGCACCTCTTATATGTGGTACATTAGCAGAAAAAACAATGGCTACTACACAAGCAGGTGAAATTATACACTACGGATTTAGATATGGTTTCTTAGTTGCAGGACTTGGAATGATTTTAGGACAAGTAATCTTTAATGGATTAGCAAACAAATTCCTTGGAGATATTGGTAAAACACCTGTAGGTGTAGCTAAATCTAATTCCAATGATAATAAAGCAAAAGCTAAACCATTAACTACAAAAGAAAAACATAGAACTGCAGTTATTTTAATATTAACAGCTTTTGCTATAATATTCTGGACAGGCTTTGAACAAGCTGGAAGTTCACTTACTATATACACACAAGATTTTATAGATAGGTCAGTTGGTGGATGGGAAGTGCCAGTATCTTGGTTCCAATCACTAAATCCATTGTTTATATTAATACTTGGAATACCTATATCAAAGCTATGGTACAAATTAGCTTGCAGCAAGAGTGGTGATTTAAGTATTCCTCAAAAGATGGCAACAGGTTCAATACTATTAGGACTTGGTTTCTTACTTATGGTTGGTGCTGTTATGCAAAGAGGCGGAAATATAGAAGACACTGCTATTAAAGCTAACATGATATGGCTTGTAGGAACTTATTTCTTCCATACTGTTGGTGAACTTTGCTTATCACCAGTTGGGCTTTCAATGGTAAGTCAATTGGCGCCAGCTAAACTTGCATCTTTCCTAATGGGTGTATGGCTTCTAAGCAGCTTTGTTGCTAATCAAATAGCAGGAAGACTTGCTGGTTATACAGAAACTTTAGGACACTTACAAATATTCGCTGGAATAGCTGCTGTTTCAATTATAATGGGAATATTATTCTTATTATTTAATAAAAAATTAGCAGCAATGATGGAATAGTATATTATGAATAGAAGCTTGTCTTTATATGCAAAGACAAGCTTCTATATTTTGTTTAAAAAATTATACTTTATCATAAAAATCTAATAATTCATTTAAATACGGTTTTTGAGTTTCATCTTTTTCTAGATATATTTCATGTCTAGAGTTTTCTATCTTTTCTATTTCGCAATTCTTTGCGCTACTTGCGAATTTATTTTGTCCTTCTGCTTTTACATAAGTATCATTATCAGCTTGAAATAATAATATTGGAATTTCTACTTTCGATGCATTTTCTGTTTTTATAATTTCCTTCGTTGTATCAAAGGCTTCCTTTGTCCAATTATAGCTCGCACCACCTCTTTGAAGTTCTTTGTTATTAGCTACTATATCATGACTATATTTATAACGATTCAAAGAACTTGTCCCAATCTCATTTTCCTTATACTCTGGTGTATATGCTTTCTTACCTAAAACGTAATTTCCACCATTACCAATAGCAACTTCAAATTCTACTATAAAATCAGCTAGAAATCTTGGTATATTTCCGGTGTTAACTTCAAGCATGGGAGCACTTAATACCGCAGCATCAAAATAATCTGGGTAATCCTCTATGAATTTTGTTCCAATAGTTCCCCCCATTGAATGAGCAAACAATAATACCTTTTTACCTTGATTATTGGGCATAACAACTTCATCCATAAATTTTTTAAAATCAGTTACATATTGATCGAATTTTTCTACATTCACTTGGGTTTTATCAGCTATTCCAAGTGTGCCGGATCTGCCATGACCTCTATGTTCAATTCCGAAAACATTATATCCTTCTTTTAAAAAATAATATATTAATTCATGATACTTCTCTAAACTCTCAGTATATCCATGAGATATTACTATATTAGCCTTTGCATTTTCTATATTGTATTTTTCATAGTACAATTTAACGTCCTTATCTCCATATATGTATCCAGATTCCAGTTTACTTTTTATATATGGTTCGACTTTACTTTTCATATCTTCATTGTAATTATACTCAGATATATATATTTCATCTAATTTACTATTTATTTCAGCAGCATTAACTTTAATATTAAAAGTATTTATATTGACAAATAGCTGTACTATAAGTGAAATTAGCATTAAACCAATTTTAAATCTTTGAATATTTCTATTACTATGCTTCCCCAATTGTTTTACATCCCTTCTTATACATTAATTCATTTTATAAAAGAAAAAGCTGTATCAACAGCTAATTATCCTATAATTATTCTAATATAGAAATTACCCACTTATTACATGCTGTACACTTATGTACTGTTATAACAAATAAATCAAATCTCTTATTTAGATCCATAACTCCTAAAGCGTCTCTCTCCTCTTTAGTAATAAACTCGTCATTTTCATCAATATATCCAATTATCTCCACCAGATAATTTTTCTTTGTCTTATCACAACACCCATTAGAACCTGCAATTTCTATAATCTCATAACTTAAATTTTCACTTAATTCATCAATAATACCAATTATGTCTTCATAATCTTTTATATCATCAACAAAATCCTCTTCATAAAACTCTAAATCTTTAATTTGAAATAATTTATTCATACATATCGCTCCTATTTTTATTTATATATGTTGCAATTCACAATGCACATTTCACAACTCACAATTACGGCTAAAATTCTTGCAATAGTTTTAAAATCATGATGAAGAATTATTTTTGCAATATATATATTTTTTTTAATATAAAACAGTAATTTCATACTAAAACATTATAATATGTTAACTTTCTTTTAGCAAACCAATTCGATTCAAATAACTTATAACCGATATACAAATTTAAAATTATATTACGTGTGTTAACTTGCCGAAATCATAAATATTTTGATTCCGAAAATCTATGAAAATATCGCTGAAGGTTCTAAGCAGCAGGTTGTATCCACTTTAGCATGCTCCCACTTTCAGTGTGACAAGCAAAAATGGAACAACCTACAGCTAAGAACCTTTAACAGCTCATTTTCAAATATTTTCTCCACAAATATATTTATGATTTCTAGTTAAAGACATGAACTTAAACTTTGGGCAAATTTATAAATATATTCATGAAATAAGTGAAGTATAATTGCATAAAAATATAGTAGACTCATCATTTTTTCAATAAGATGAATCTACTATATTTAATGTTGCTCTTCTTTATAGATATCCAATTTGAGAATTATACTTATAGTTTGAAAAATCTGCTATATCAGAAAGGACAGGTACTCTTTTGTAACCACAGGGGTCATAATATGCAGTGTTACATTAGAGAATATGTTGCAGGCATTTCTTCATCATAAGTTGTTCCATTTTGCTTGTCACGAGCTTGTCTCGTGAGCATGCTGAAATGGTGCAACTTATGATGTTAGAAAGCCTCAACTTATTCTCAGTAACCGAAACAACAGAGTACCTGTCCTTTCGGCAGATTATCGCATAAGTCTAAATTTAATGTTGTTCTTCTTTAAGTTTTTTTAATTTATTTTGGACTAACCATAATTTCTTTTGCTTTCTATTAAATGCAACCATTCTATTTTTGTTATTCTTATTTTCATCAATTAACTTTATATATTCTGCATCTGCAATTTTTAATGCATCTTCAATTACTAAAAGTTCCTCCTTGGTAAACATAATGCCTCCTTTATTAACTAACAACCTATTATTTTTTTGATTTTGCCGTCTAACATAAGTATATTAAAAATCACTTAACTAGTAAAGCTGCATTAGTTTATTGTCAACAGATTAAATCTACTCATTACTTATTAAATTTAATTACAACCTTAAATAAATCTCCATCTATCTCTATATTAAAAGTTCCACCTTGGACTTCCACAAAACTCTTTGCAATTGCAAGACCAAGACCAGATCCTTCTGTATTCCTTGATTTATCTCCTCTTTGGAATCTATCTACAATATCAAATGGATCAAAATTCAACTCTTCTGCAGACATATTTTTTATTGTAATCTCTACATTTTTCTCATGATCTATTATGTCTACATATACTCTTGATCCCTTCATAGCATATTTGACTACATTTATTATTAGATTTTCAAAAATTCTAAAGGTTTTTTGGCTATCAAGATTTAATATCACCTTACTTGCAGGGTAACTATTTTTTAATATTAACTTTGAATCCTTTATTTTATCATCTAATTCAATTTGCGTCTGTCTCATTAATTCTACAATATCTACATTCACTAAGTTTAGCTTAATATCTCCACTAGTAGCCTTACTTACTTCAAACAAGTCTTCAATCAGAAATTTTAATCTTTGTGATTTTTTATCAATTGTATCAATATACGATTTTCTTTCTTCTTCAGTTAAATTATCTTTTTTTAATAAATCAGTATAAGTTATTATTGAAGTAAGAGGTGTTTTTAAATCATGAGAAACATTTGAAATAAGTTCAGTTTTCATTCTCTGACTTTTAACTTCTTCATTTACCGCTTTTTTCAAACCATCTTTTATTTTTTCAATTCTATCTTTTAGCGGATTGAATACTCCTAAATCATCCTCTATTTCTACCTCTAAATTACCACCAGCAATTCTATCTGCTTCATTTAAAAGTATACTAAACTTATTCCTTATATCTCCATACTGTTTTCTAATTGAATGAAATAATATCATATTATAAATTAATGCTATTACTATTCCAAAAAACCAGAAAATACAGCAGATTAACATTATTATCAAATTTACGCCAATAACTTTTATAATGAACTTATTGGATTTATCATTTAAATCTATATACCCTATATAATTAAATACATTACTGAATAGCTTTTTAATCTGCCTAGAAATCTTAATTATTAATAAGTTTTCTTTTAAGTATTTAATTACTCCAAAATTTATTATGCTTTTTAATAACATGACACCTGCAAATATAATATAAATAGCTGCCATCCACATAATTATATTTACTGAAATTACTGTATAACTTTCAAGGTTTTTATCCATCCTTGAGCCAATTAAATTTATAGCGAATCTATTTCTTAAAGTTTCTGTTACCGTAAGTCCTAATCCAGTTCCAATGACAATTCCACCTGCTCCAAAAATAAAGCAATTAATCTCAAAAGGAATTTTCGAGAAATATTTAACTCCAAATACTTCCTTACCATTTTTATAAGGAATTAGTAAACTAAGTATTAATATAATACTTACTATTCCTAAGAGGATAGTTACCACAGATGCAATATTCATTTTATTTTGTGATTCATCTATCATTCTGCTTAAGGCATCTGTATATTTAAGGTCTTTAGGAATTCCATAAATGAAAGTTACATTCTTAATAGAATTAAATTTAACATTATCTTCAGTAATAAGAGGATAGCCCCAAATTTCTCTTATATTTAGGCTTGAAAATGCATTTTTTACGATATTTGCATCAGCACCGTAAATATTACTTATTGACATTAATCCAGTGTTATCATATTTTACGGTCATGTACCACGAATATTTATCATTTAAATTATTGACTTCACTATCAGATACTAATTCCTTTAGATCATTATTTGTATTTGTAATATTTATATCATCGCTATACACTAAATAATCAAGATTTTTATAGTTATTATTCAAATTATTCTTCCACTCACTCAGTTCATAGTTAAAATTTCGAATAATATTATCCTCAGTATCATTATGTGTATCATAGGATGATATATAAATTTTATCACCTGATAATTCTTCATGGTTTGTCTGTCCTACAAGATCTTTATATAAAGCATAATCATTTTTATAAATAGTTCTTAAGAAATCTTCTTCTTCAAATGGAGATTTAGGCTCTGCTTTTGCCCATCCCCTCATATTAGGATAAATATTAAATATTCCTACTGACATTATTAAAAATATAATAAATGCTACTAAATTTGTAACATATGATTTTTTACTGTTTTTCAATTTTGTATCCAACTCCCCATACCACCTTTAAATATTTTGGATTCTTTGTATCAATCTCTATTTTTTCTCTTATATTCCTAACGTGAACCATTACTGTATCAGTATTTATGGCTTCCTCATTCCACACTTTTTCATATATTTCTTCTGCTGAAAAAACTCTTCCTGGATTTTTCATTAACAATTGTAATATTTTAAATTCTATTGGTGTAACTTTTATTAATTCTCCATCAAGAATCACTTCTTTTGTATCATTGTTTAACTCTAGACCACCAATTGAAAATACATTACTTTTTTGTTCAGCTCCACTTACAACACTTAAATATTTTGAATATCTTCTAAGCTG
>Ga0183101_1000826_pt2 | contig 23472 bp, 16 predicted proteins | sample Biomet3_FD_127790 | JGI IMG/M metagenome (GOLD analysis project Ga0183101, IMG submission 127790) | Microbial communities from bioreactor (seeded with sewage sludge) at LBNL, California, USA - Biofuel metagenome 3 | ecosystem: Engineered > Bioreactor > Anaerobic > Unclassified ...
TCATGCTCAGCAAGATATTTTTTCGAGTAGCCCGACTTTTTATAGCCGTCAAAGACCTCGTGTGTGCGCGCATAATTGGCGATATGCGTTTCAAGGACGGCAATCTCCGCCATACGCTTTTCTGCCGACTTGATCTGCGCCGCCAAAGCATTGTAGCGGTCAACAGATTCGGCAGTTTTTGCGGCAAGATCATCATATTGCAGCAGCTTCTTTTCGGTGAGGTAGTTGACCGTTTTGGCCATTTCCTTGAGATTATATTTCCCAGCATACCTCTTGAAGCCGCCGCCTTTTCCGGAGCGCATCTGCGCTTCAATGTCGATCAGCAGATTAAACGGACGCACCGTCTGCTGATATGCCATTTTCTTCTTAGGCGTATGCTGACGTTCACCAGCGATGACCGCTTTAATTTCCGCCTCCGAGTAACCATCGCCGAGGGAGCGAAGTCGTATACTCTGCTTTTGGCCATGGCCGGTGAAAGATACGTTTGCCCCTTGCTTTACTCCATAACCATCAGCCTGAATCAAGGACAAAAAAGCCTCGTAGGATTCCGGCTTTTCAGCAAGAGCTTTATCGATGGCTTCTCGCAGCTGCTCACGATGAGAGGGCTTCACCTGCTCACCGAGCCATTTGTTATAGCTGTTCCGCCCATGGCGTTTCGGCTGCTCGATGATAGAGTATCCATGCTCAAAGCAAATGATGTCACTGAGCTTTGCTACGGCGCGGCCGGAGCCAAGAAAGTCCCGGAACTTGTACCGGCAGTCAATCGTCGTAGAATTCCAGATGATGTGATTGTGGATGTGGTGTTTATCAACGTGGGTGCAGACCAAGAAAGCGTGCTTTCCCTTTAGAAAACGCGAGGCAAATTCATAGCCGAGCTTGTTTGCATCTTCCGGCGTGATCTCTCCCGGACGGAAAGACTGGCGTACCTGGTAAGCGATCACATCGCTTTTCTGCTCTCGACCAGTTATGGATTTATACTGCCTTTTGGCAAAAAGGAATTCGGCGTCGGCAGTATGCGGATCGCATCCATACGAAGAAATAAAAGCCCCGCCGTCGGTCTTTTCCGGATTCTTTGCATAATCTGTCCTGTCGCTGAGACACTGTGCGACGGTTGCTCCCTTGTTCACGTGCATGGAGATAATTCGAGTGGTCGCCAAATTTCTTTCCCCTCTTTCAAAAATAATTGTCCAGAAACAGCCTCCAAAAGACATATAGATATTGGAGGCGATTTAGATGAAATACGATTTCCGCGAAATGCCGAGTGCTGAGATTCGCAGTTTGCTGTGTCAGGACATTGACGGCCCCAATATTTTCACAACCGAAGAAATCATGGAGGCTATGACGGTTCTCACAAAACGGGACCCAGCGCAAATGTCAGAAATCAACATACAAAAAAGCTGGCAGGAATTTCTTATGTATTACAAACCGGATATGTAAAAAAGGCGGGAGGCTCACACCTCTCGTCTTTTGCTGACAGCCTGATTATTGATAAACTCTGTCCTGTATTGCAAACCTGATCTGCTGGATGATGCCCAGCAGCCACGCCGCAGCCATGGGAATGCCAACAGGACTTACCAGGAAAGCAATCACCAGAAGAATGATGCCGTTCTTTGGAGAATAGGTTGCCAGAACCGCTATTCCCAAGATACCGATCAGGGCGGAGAAAATTCCGAAGACCCAGGCGGTACAATAGAGAAGGCCGGAACAGAACCAGACAAAAATACAGAGCACTGCAATCACCGGCGCGCAAAGGATTTTCAGCAGTATCTTCATATTCAAAACCTCCTATTTCTTCTCTTGAACTGAGCATATCGAAATACCGGATGGATTGCAAGGATGTCAAAAAAAGAAGACGGGGACGCTCTGCACTTCTGCAACCGTCCCCGTCAGATGGAGTAAATAGTCCATTATCGGATGTTTGCAAGTCGAGTTAGGATAGCATTCGCCGCTTGCCAGATGAGTTCCTGATTTCGGAGAATATCCTCCATGTCCGTATCGTAGGCGCGGCCTGACGCATTCATGCGCCGTGCCATCTGGTTGATATTGTTACTGGTACGCCGGAGCAGCGAAATCATCGCGCCAAGTTCCGGAAGTTCAAGCTTAACGACATAACCGTCCATTGCCATCTTCCGAAGATATGCTCCCATGTTCTGTGTACCAAACTGTCGCATTTTTTGGTCTATCAATGAACGTTCCTCCGGCGTAACCCAGAATTTCACTTGAACATTTCGCGGTTGATTCTCCATCTTATCGCTCCAGCTCCTTGCTCTTTACCACGGGCGTCGGCTTTGCGACGGCAGGCGCAGCCTGCAGCTTATCCCGCACCGAAGGCTTGTGCTGGCGCAGAGGCTGAAATCTGTCCTCGTCCGCAGTGATCGTGGCAAACAGCCCCTTGCGACCATCAAGGCCGGTAAAGCAGATACTCTGGAACGGCAGCATGTCCATGAGTTTGTCCATGTGTTTTGACGTTGCACGCGCGGCAAAATCGGGTGAAATCTGCGCCATGAAATGTGTGCCGCTGGGGCTGTTCGGCTTCATCGGTTCCTGCAGCTTTGCCAGAATCCGTGTTGCCTCATGCTGCACATCTTCTTTCGTCAGCGGCTGGGTCAGCAGGAAATCATGCCTCGCCTGCGTCGTAAACAAATCTACAAGGCCGGGATGCGCTCTATCGACAACAAACTCACGATTACGATCATCGCCCCAGGCATCCTTATCCTCATAGACCGGGACCGTCATTGCCCATCTTTTGTTGTCGTCGGAAATACGGCCGTCCCAATCTTTGCATCGCACCGTGTTGGCCAGCACAAAAAGAGTACGGTTATAACCGTACTGATCGACCACCTGCTTGACAGCGCCATGTCCAAGAGCGTTGTTCCGGTAATTGTCTGCAATCGCCGTATCTATGGCATCCCGGCAGGCAATATTGGTTTTGTGGGAAGCTCTGAACTGTTCCAGTTCTCCATGCTCATGAGCATAGGACGCCGGATAGCGATACACGGGCATATTCAGGATAGTAAGCTGCCGTTCCTTCTCCTGCTGGAGAAGCGAATCCGCTCTTGAGGAAACACAGTCCTGCACAATCGCCATGTGGTCGGTTTCAATCTTTTCAAAATCCTGAAACACATCATCCAGCGGAGCTTTGGAAACCAGCAGCGCGGACGCCTGCTCCATGCTGAGATCGTTGTATTCCAGCGACAGGAGAATATCTTCGCGCACCGTATATTCATAAGTGTGCTTCAGAATTTCCTCCGGCGGCTGCGAGAGAAGCCATGAACGATACGTCTCCTGCTCCGCATACATTTTCTCATACAACGCCGTGTTCAAATCTTCCAGCGCCTTTTCCTTATGCTCGGCGTCGCTGTTTTGGTAATAAGCGATTTCATGCTCATTCGTGTCTCCGAACTCACCGATGACAATATCATCAATGGCCTTGCGCGTTTCCGGGTCAGCGGCCATAACCTTGAACATAAAACCGGAGGAGCCGCGGTCCGGCAGCTCCTCATGGACGGTTTTGATAAACTCCTTGGGATCAGTAAAAAACTGCTGTTCCCCATTGGAATAGGATGCGGTGCCAACAACAATAGGCATTTATAATACCTCCTCATGAGATTTTTGCTTTTTCTCTGTGCCAGCAGCAGGAAGGGGGCGTTTTAACCCATCCAAAACAGAAGGACGGTCACTTTTTGCGAGAACATGTTCCGGCTCCCGTGAGTGACCGTCCATGTTCAGAATGGAATCCAGCTCAACGAGCCGCGCGGTTTTCTCCCGCAACTCCGCTTCCTGCGGAAACGGTTTGCCGACCTCGGCTTTGGCTGCCGCCTGCTGCTGAAACAGGTTTTCAAGCTGTGCTTTTACGCTTGCAAGTCTCTGCGGCATTTGTGCGAGCGCATTGTCGATGCGGATGAGATTGCCGCGCGGGTCCTTTCCCAGCTCCACGCGATGGGTCATTTCGCCCTTGAGCGTGAGTGCATAGACATTCTGAAAGGCGTCAAATGCAAGCTGCATCTTAAATCCGCGATAGCTGCCCACTTCCACGGGGTCATGGCTCTTGACCTCCTTGCAGACATCCATCAGCGCAGCGCCAGCGTTTTCCTTGTCAATCAGATGATCTCCCCGCACCTCCATCCCAGCAAAGCCATCTTCCGGGTGGGGATGCGCCGCCAGCGTTGCCATATCGGCCTCTAACCCTTTTATGAAGCCTTTGTTCTGTTCGATCTGCTCCGGGAAATATTTGAGCAGATTATCCTCCATGCGGTACTGCTTGCTCTGGTGGTCTGCCTTCATGATTTTGAGCTTGCTGACCTCAACATCCAAATCCATACGCTCCTTGATTCGTGGATCACCGGCGCACAGCGCTTTGATTTCCGCGAACGACAGCGCTGTTTCGTCAACATCCTCACAGGAACGCACCGGTGATTTTGAAGTCATGATCTGCGCGATAAATTTTTGCTTGTTTTCGACAGTCTGCCACAGATAGGCGTCGAACGTGCCTTCAGTGACATACCGGCAGACATGAACTTTTTTGTTGTGGTTGCCTTGACGTTCAATGCGGCCTTTGCGCTGAATCAGATCTCGCGGCCTCCATGGGCAGTCCAAATCATGGCTGGCAATCAGACGGTCCTGGACATTTGTGCCAGCGCCCATTTTGGCGGTGCTGCCGATCAGGACACGCACCTGCCCGCTACGGACTTTCCCGAATAGCTCTTTCTTCTGCACGTCCGTGTTGGCGTCATGAATAAATGCCACCTGTTCGGCGGGAATCCCTTTCTCGATGAGTTTTTGCCGGATGTCGGTATAGACCGTAAACGCTGGTTCGGGGTCAGGCAGTTCAATATCGGTTTCCAAAGCGTGGATTTCCGGACTGTCCAGATTGCCGCCTGTCGTCTTGGCTGCGCGGCTCACCGAAGCCGCCGCCCTGGGCGTGGAAATATCGCAAAAAACGAGTTGGGTCAACTTGTCGGCCTCGCCATCTTTCCAGAACTGAACGATGTTGTCCACGCACTGGTTTACTTTTGTTCCCGGCTCATCCGGCAGCATATCATTGAGAATACGCTGGTCGAGGCCGAGCTTGCGCCCATCGGAGGTAATCTTGAGCATATTGTCAACGGATGGGTCAACCGCGCCGCTGTGTACCACTGCGGCGCGCTCTGACAGCGCCTGCACCATTTCCTGTTGGTGTTCCGTAGGCTTGGAGGCATAGGTGTGATACTCAACCTCCGGTGTCGGCAAATGGAGCTGATCGGCAGTCTTGATGTCGGCAACTTCTTTGAACATATTCATAAGCTCCGGCAGATTGAAAAACTTTGCAAACCGTGTACGCGCCCGATAGCCGGTGCCTTCCGGGGCAAGTTCAAGCGCCGTGACCGTTTCACCAAATCGTGAGGCCCAGCAGTCAAAGTGGCTCATGCCGAGTTCCTTCAGCCGGTCGTACTGCAAATATCGCTGGATAGTATACATCTCGGTCATGCTGTTGGAGATCGGCGTGCCGGTGGCAAACACAGTGCCTCGATTGCCGGTCAGCTCGTCAAGATACCGGCACTTGGAAAACATATCGCTGGACTTCTGCGCATCTGTGGTGGAAAGCCCGGCCACATTCCGCATTTTGGTATAGAGAAAAAGGTTCTTAAAATTGTCCGATTCGTCGACGAACATGCGGTCGCAGCCGAGCTGCTCAAAGGTCACAACATCGTCTTTCCGAGCATCTGCCTGCAGCTTTTCCAGCCTTGCTTCCAGCCCTTTGCGGGTGCGCTCCAACTGCTTCACGGTGAAGCGTTCGCCGCCGCTGCTCTGCACTTCGTCTATGCCGTCTGTGATCTCGTCGATCTGCTCTTGAAGGAGCCGTTCCTGACGCTCAGGGCTGATGGGAATTTTCTCAAACTGCGAGTGGCCGATGATGATGGCATCGTAGTCGCCGGTAGCGATGCGGGCGCAGAACTTCTTTCGGTTGCGGGTTTCAAAATCTTTTTTGGTGGTAACAAGGAGGTTTGCGGAGGGGTAGAGCCGCAGAAACTCCGATGCCCATTGCTCTGTCAGATGGTTCGGCACCACGAAAATGCTTTTCTGCGACAAACCGAGGCGTTTGGATTCCATGCAGGCCGCCACCATTTCAAAAGTCTTGCCCGCGCCAACTTCGTGTGCCAGCAGTGTATTACCACCATAAAGCACATGAGCGACGGCGTTTTTCTGATGGTCGCGGAGTTGGATTTCCGGGTTCATACCGGCAAACGTGATATGGCTTCCGTCGTATTCGCGGGGGCGTGTGCTGTTCATTTCCTCGTTATACTGCCGCACCAATGTCTGACGACGTTCCGGGTCCTGCCAAATCCAATCTTTGAAAGCATCCCGGATTGCCTGCTGCTTTTGGGCAGCGAGGGTGGTTTCTTTGGCGTTGAGAACGCGCCGTTCCTTACCGTCCGGGTCCTCCACGGTGTCGTAAATGCGGACATCACGCAGATTCAGAGAATCTTCGAGGATGCGGTAGGCATTTGCCCGGTCGGTGCCGTAGGTGACGGTGGCCGCCACATTGCCGTAACCGACATTGCTCTTGCCGCTGATGTTCCACTCGGCTGTATAGGAGGAGTAGTGTACCTGAATGTTTCTGCGAAGATAAAAGGGCGGGTTGAAGGTTTCCTCCATGAATTGCTGGATATACTGCTTGTCGATCCACGTAGCGCCAAGACGGACTTCAATTTCAGAGGCGTCCAAATCCTTGGGCTGCGCCCTTTCCAACGCCTCCACATTGATCTGGTATGCCGGGTCCTTATCGGCAGCACGTTTGGCCTCCCGCAGCTTCTGCCGCACATTGCCAGACAGATATTCGTCGCTGGTCTGCCAGTTGTTGCGTATGGGGTCATGGAAAATCACGCCGGTGAGATCGGATATAATTTCATCCTCATTTTTGCCGGTGAGCTGTGCCATATAAGGCAGATCAACTCTGGCATGTTCCGCGATGGAAACGGCAAGCGCTTCGCTGGCAGTATCTACTGTGGAAACGGCGGTATGCTGCTTGATGGTGCGCTTGGTGAACATATCCGCCTTGCGTTCCAGCCTGCCGTCATCGTCCAGCACTTCCAGAGAACACAGAAGGTAGTAGGACGAATCGTCCGAAAAGGCAAGCCGGTTGGCACGGTCATTGATAAGACCATATTTTGCGGAGAACTCGTCGTAAAGCCGGTTGAGCTTGTGCTGCTCCCCGATGATGGAAAGCGGGTCGCTCTCATCCATCTGAAGGTCGATTAGGCGGTGAACGCAGTCCCGCAGTTCTACCATGCCCTTAACGCGTTCCTGTGCGGTGGCGTTCAGTTCCGGACGCACCATGCGGGAATTTTCGCGGTAGTAGACGCTGCCGTCCACTACGGTGTAAGAATAGTTTTTGACGCTGGGGTCTGCCGGAATGGAGGTGTCGATTGGTTCATCTTCGCCCAGCTCCGGCAGCTCCGCTTCGGTGTATTTGCCGCCGATATACTGCACGGCGTCATGGAGCTGATCCGCAAGGCTCAGTCCTTCCATCGGCTCCACGGTGAAATCCTGCTTGCCGTACTGGGTGCTTTCGGAGGTCTGCCGTCCGAGAATCATTTCCGGGTGGTCGATGAAATAGCTGTTTATGCCAAAGCCGTCGTTGTTCTGCCCCAGATGCACCCAGTCCGGCTCAATGTCGATGGGGCGGTCACGCTTTTGGAGAAAGATAATGTCGGAAACAACATCCGTTCCGGCGTTGGCGCGGAAAGCGTTGTTGGGCAGCCGGATGGCTCCCAGCAGCTCCGCCCGCTGTGCGATATATTTGCGGACTTCCGGGGACTGCTTATCCATTGTGTAGCGGGAAGTGACGAAAGCCACCACGCCGCCAGGACGCACCTGGTCGAGAGATTTTGCGAAAAAGTAGTCGTGAATCGAAAAGCCGAGCTTGTTGTAAGCCCGGTCGTTTACCTGATATTGTCCGAACGGCACATTGCCGATGGCGAGGTCAAAGAAGTCACGCCGGTCGGTGGTTTCAAAGCCAGCCACGGTGATGTCGGCCTGCGGATAAAGCTGTTTTGCGATGCGCCCTGTGATGCTGTCCAGCTCAATGCCGTAAAGATTGCTGCTTTTCATTGCCTCCGGCAGAAGGCCGAAGAAATTGCCAACGCCCATCGCCGGTTCCAGAATGTTCCCGGCTTTGAAGCCCATATTGCCGACTGCTTCATAGATAGCCTTGATAACAGTGGGACTGGTGTAATGCGCGTTCAAGGTTGAGGATCGGGCCGAAACGTATTCTTCCGGGGTCAGCAGTGATTGCAGCTCTTTATATTCAGCTGACCATGACGTCTTGGTTTCATCGAAAGCGTCAGGAATGCCGCCCCAGCCGACATAACGGGAAAGGACTTCCTGTTCTTCCGGTGTAGCGGGCCGGTTTTCCTGCTCAACCGAGTGCAGTGTTCGGATTGCTGCAACGTTTGCCTGATACTTGGCCTTTGGTCCTCCGACGCCGAGATTGTCGTCAGTAATGCGGAAGTTTTCAGACTGCGGGGCAATCTCCGGCGAGGTATGCTCCGGTTCTGTGTGCAGCTGTTCCACCACAATGTCATAGGGCAGATTGTTTTCGTCTGCTGAGTAGACCGCGACAGGTTCAGCAGTCATTTCCGGTTTGGCTGGGGCTTGTGCCGTTGGCGCTGGTTTCCCAGGCTGTGGGTAACGCTCCATGAGACGCGCAAAACTCTCACTGCTTTCTGCGCGGAAGATCGGATAGCGCAGCGTTGGATCGCGGAGCTGAATGGAAGAATCCCTGACCTGCGTAATAATAAACGGCTTGCCGTTCTCCAAATAAACCGTGTCACCTACGGAAAACGGAAATACTTGGGCGGGCTCATCTTCTGCCTGTGTCACATTCTCGGCATCCGCCACAACCTGCTGGATGAAAGGATTCTGGCTCAGTGCAGCCGGGTCTGCCACTTCACCGTTTACGATACCGGCCTGCGCCAGACGGTCCCGCAGATCGTCCGGGTCGACGTCATCCAGATTGTCATGTTCTTCCTGCGTGTAAAAGGTATCCTCTTTGACCATCCGGGCAATTCGGCGCTGCGCCTTTGTCCAGGAAAGCTCTACCGGTTCCGCACCCTCAATGGCTACGGTGAAGGACGTCTTGCCGCCGCCAAACTCATTTTGCAGCCATGCGGCGGTTTCCTTGTCACGGGCATGGGTAAGCATATAGCTGTTGGTGTGCTGCTTGCTTTTCAGATCACCGTTCCAGCGTTGAAGTGCGGCGTCAATTTCGGCGTCTGTAGCAGCACGAAGCGGTTTCGGCATTGCCTGCTCTCTTTCAGGCGCAGACTGCGGCAGCGAAGGTTCCTCTGTTTTCTTCGCGCCTGCGGCCTCAAGAATTTCCTTCTGCGCAACAGCTTCGCGCACCTGATACAGATAATCGTTGGCCTGCCATTCGCTGATGAATTCTTCGCTGATGCCATCATCGTCCACATAGTAAGCGTTATGCAGCTCATCCCAAACGGCATAGCCGTTCTCGCTCTCGATAACAGCAAACCGTTCGTTATTATCAGCGTTTTCTTCATAGGCGCGGTTTTCTGCTGCCGCAGCCTGCTCAGGGGATGGGAACGCGGCCGCAGGTGCTGGCATCGGAATGCCGCCAAAACCGGCATATTGCTGTTCCAACGCCGCGTATTCTGCCTTCTCGACCTCGGAAAGATAAGTACCTTCCCGAATCAGCTCACGGAGCCGTTTTTCTACTGCAGCCCACTTTACAACTGTTTTTGCGTGTTCCTGATAGGTGTCAAAAGTTATTCCATCGCTGGGGCGATAGTCCACAAAGCCGTGGGAGCCGTCCAGAAATTCTGCGCTGTGGCCTCCGGTGCCATATTCGCTTTTCAGGAAAGCCGCAGCGTCTTTTGCATCCGCGCCGTGCTGATACATCGCATAAATGCGGAGCTTTCCGTTTTCAAAACCGGAGCCGCGTCGAAGTTCGGTGTCAATATCCGCCTGTGAGATAGAAAAAGCGGAGGGCGCTTTCACGCTCTCCGCTGCATCAATGTGCTTGATCTGTGCCTGCTCCGTGGGGAAAAGGCTTAGCTGAACACTATTTCCTTCAGGATCATTTCTTCCGCCTGCTCCTTGCAGTTGTTCATCAGGCCCACCCATTTCATCGGGTCGGACGTCTTCAGCGCCTCCGTCGCGCCCGCCGCCTTCGCCAGCTCCGGCATCATCTGCTCCAGGCGGTTCTGTGCTGTCTGCTCGGTTTCCAGCAGATGCTGGTACAGTTTCTCCGAGAGAAGCATTTGGCTGTAAACCACGGGACGGTGCTCCTTCAGGTAGTTTCTGCGCATCCTCCCGTACTTGCCCAGAGGCGTTTCCGGCTGGCTGCTCAGCTTCAGGTCGGGAATCAGATAATCCCCGTTCTTCGTGTATGTCAGGCTGTTGCTCATGGTTCTGGCTCCTTTCCGCGATTTTCTCGCGTTCCGCGTTTTGAATGGTAATTCCGATCTGACGAAGCACATCTTGGCAGGATTGGCTGACAGCTGTGCCGAGGGATGCTATGGTTTCCGGGGTATTAAAGTCGAAAATCGACATGAAATCCTCATAGCCAAAATATTGTTCCGGCTCCAGCCCGCAGCGGGACATAATCGCGTAGGTGATGCTGATTGCGGCGGCTGAACGGAACTGCATCGCTATGTTGAGTTCATCGTACTCCTCAAGAAAAGAGCCGTCAACGATGCGGAGAATGTCATCGCGGTTATCGTTCCAATACCGATTTGCGAGCATTCCGGCAATATTTGCAATCTGCTGTGGCAGGCTCTGGTCGGCAATGCCATACCGGTTTTCCAGCATGGCGGACACCATCTCGTGATGCTCCGGTTCCATAGACCATAGGGTCAGATTGCGGGAATTGGGGCGTGTTCCGGTGTCTAAAATGTCAAAGACATACCGCAGGCGGGGCCGGTCGCCGGAATCATCCAAAAGCGCAATGCCCTGTGAACCGCGCTTTACATATCGGCCCATTTTGTCATTCCACAGGTCATATTCCGCACAGGCCGTTGCCTCCGGCCGCTGGGCATAGATCATGAGCTGCTCCTGATACGGGTACTTGTATAACCGCGCGGCAGTCGTTAAAAAGGCTGCCCAGTCCTGCCAGCTTCCGGTAAGCCGCGTAGCCACGCTGTTGGCCATCTGCGCGTACATTTCTGCTTTGGTCGGCATGAATATCTTTCCTCCTTCTTGCTAAGGTAAAAGGAAAGAGCAGCCCACAAAAGGCTGCTCTCTCAAAGTAGCTGTTATTCTTCAAAATCTGGTATAAGCTCCAATGCAGCATATTCCTTGTCGGTAATCGCGCCGAGCTTTTTGATTGCGGAATCCGTGAGCGTGCGAAGCTCTGCTTCATCCGCATCGAGATAGGCGCGCATGGCCGTCATCTCGTCGATCAAGCCTTGTCTGGTTCCCGAACCGTTGTAAATGCTCATCAGGGTCAATTCATCCTGGGTGAAATCATTCATGTCAAATCTCTCTTTCCGCGCTTTTTTTAAGCGCCGTTTTTGCGGGCGGTTCTTTGGTGTCGCTGCCTTTGAGCTGCTCCAGCACGGATTTCTTCTTTTCCTGCTGTTCCTCTCGGTGTGCGGCTGCTGCCAAATCCATGAGCGAGATCGGCTGGCCGGTCTTAGCCTGCTGCTCCAACTCCGCGACGGTAGACTGCCTGGGACCGTTGTTGATGATGCCGTCGATGGAATCGTAATCGTCCTCCATCGACATTTCCGCATTTTTGAGGTAGTTTTCGGGCTTGAGAAAAGACGGCAGCTCCGAAAAGCCAAAGGAATCAACGTAATGACAGGATACCTCACCGTTCTGCCTCAGCGCAACGATGTCGCTTACGGAGAGCGAATGGCCGGTAAAATCTGCGGGATGATTGAGGTTGAATTGCTCATAGAGCTTGTCGAGCGTTTCTTCCTGCGATTGTCCGGGCGTGAGCGGTGCGGTATAGACCAGCTCATAATTCTGACGGTCAACCGAAAGCCGGTCATGCTGAAGCTCTGCCAGGCTGGCAAATTGGTAATCTGCCAGCCCCTGATCGCGTCGAAGCTGATAAATGGCGAAAGTATTGTCCGGTCCTTCTGTGAACTGCTGATCTCGTTCCGGCTCTGTTTCCGTCTTTGCGGGAGGCATCGTCTCTCGCACAGATTCCCAATCTTCACGGCTGACACCGAATATGCCAGTGTGCATCTGAATATCTTCTGGTTCAAAGGCCATGCCTGCTCCATTGCCCTCAAAAAGCATATACACGGGAACATCACGTTCAAAAAGCTCTATTGCCCGTTCTTTGGAAAGCGGCAGCATGTCGTCATCCGTGTAGCCAAATGCGTTCATAGCCTCCACTGTCATCGCGGGGTCAGGCATGTAACCATTGTCTGGGGCGGTTTCGGCAAGCGGCTGCTCAACCCCGCGTTCCTGTGCAGGTTTATCAACTTTATATGAAGCTGAAGTGTTTACAGGTTCCGTGGAATCCTTCGGCGCAGCCACAACCGATTCGGATGAAGGCCCATCCGGGAGGTAGGCGCTGACATCATCACTCTGAACGCTGGGTTGCTCAGGTGCGTTCTGCGGCGTGGCAGGCTCGCTCCATTCATCAATGCCTGGCTGCTTTTCCGTCTCTTTACTCTGGTCGATGCCTCGTTCCTTGCAGATCGCGGCATAGTTCCGGTCGATGTCTCTAATCAGGCCGGACGCGGTTTTGTTGATGGTTTCCAAACTGGCACGCAGTTCCGGCAGTTTCTTGTCCTTTGACCAGGTGGCGATGTAGCCGAAGCTGTTCTCGCCAGTGGCAATGCCGTAGTAGGCGCAGACGGCAAAGGAAACGCTCTCGGCCTCGACTTCTTCCGTGTTGCGGCTTTTCTTTACGAAATCGGCGGTATAGGTATCCTCCGCAACCTCCAGATTCCATGCAAAACCGTTTTCATCGACATGCTGCCAGTTGTTTTTTTCGGCTTCGACCTCCGCGTCCTCGCGTGTGTCAAAGCCGCCGTAAAAGTCCTGTTCGGTGCCGCCGTCCGACACCATGACGAGCTTCCATTGCTCCTTGACCTCCGGCAGTTTTTCATTGTGGAGCTTGGAGTGCGCGATCTCATGGACAGCGGCGGCAACCGTCTGCACCTCGCTCATGCCCTCACGGATGGCGATGCGCTGTTCGTCCGAGGAAAAATAGCCGTCCATGTTTGCCGCCATCTGCTCAAAAGCCAGCGGCACCGGCGCGGAGCGTTTCAGCGCCTCCATGAAAACCTCATAATTCTGGACGTTGCCCTGCAAATCCGACGCGAGCACCGGCAGGGGCTTTCCGTCCGTCTGGCTCACATCAAAGACGGACACGACCTTATACATGGGGATTTTGACCTCTTTTTCCTCCATGATAGCGTTACCGTCCGCGTCCAGCAGCGGCGCTTTCGTGTCCGGGTCGAGCTTTGCTTCCTCGATTTTCTTTTTGAATGGCGTCGGTGCAATGATCTTGATCCCTTTTTCGCCCTTCATGACATTGCGGGAAAACTGATCGTGCCACTTGTTGAAGCCCGCGACCAGCGTTGCGTTGGGCTTTTGCATATAGATGAGCATGGTATTGTTGACGCTGTACTTGTGGAACCGGCTCATGGTGCGCAGGTACTCAGCGTACTTGTCGGACTGGAACAGCTCCTGGATGCCGGTTTCGATGCTCTCGGTGATTTCCTTCAGCCGGTCTTTGGCCGTAGTCTTTTCAGGCATAATTTTATCTCCTTTCCAGGGTTAAATATCCCAAAAGGAAGCAGCTCCCGCGCAGGACGGCTAAACCTGTGCGGGAGCATTGTTTCAATCGGGGAACAGGTTATTTGTTCCTGATGGGCGGCTTATATCCGGCTGCTTTGGCCCGTTCGCTGGCTGCTTTTCGGCGTTCATCACTGAACGGTACGCGGATGGTGACGCAGTTCTTTGGAACAAGATAGCTGGCCGGACCGGTTCTGCTTTTTTGGAGCTGCTTAAATTTATCCGGGAACCGTGCGGAAAGTTCCATCAATTTGTCTTTGAGCTTCTGGTCATAGGTGTAGACGCTCGCCGTGTCATCTTCTTGATTGTAATTGATGATCGTCTCCATCTCATACGGCGTGAGTTTCACGACTTGCCGCCTTTCCCGAATTCACAGCGGAAGCGGACATTCTCACCGTTATCCTCCATGACAACCGTCGCGTCATAGTTTTTGCCGGTTTTCTCAGAATACAGGCCGGACATTTTTACGGCACCATCTTTCAAAAGTGCAGCGGCAGTCTTTTTTGTCAGGGAAGCACGCTTTGCGGCGAAAAATTTGTTGTCGCGCCACAGACCGAATCGGCAATCCGACGTTTCGCAGAAAAATCCTTTCTTGCTTTCTGTCACGTTGCCGCCGCAGCGGGGACATTTTCCAACGACCTCACGACCGGACGGAAAAAGAACCTCCGCGCCCTTGACGGCCTTATAGGTCTTGACCAACTCCCGCATCATCGCAGTGATGCCATCCAGAAAATCATCTGCCGTCAATTCGCCGCGCTCAATTTCTTTGAGCTTGTTTTCCCACTCTGCCGTCAAAAGCGGAGACTGCAGTTCTTCCGGCAGAACCGTTACCAGCGAAATGCCTGTGTGAGAAGGAATAAGATTGACCGCTTTTTTGCTTTTTCTGCGCTCAATGAAGCCGCCGTTTACCAGTTTTTCAAGAATCGCGGCGCGCGTGGCAGGGGTTCCGAGGCCCTTGCGCTCTGCATCCTCCGGCATTTCTTTGGCACCCGCGACTTCCATCGCGGAAAGCAGCGTATCCTCCGTATAGTGCTTGGGCGGTGTTGTCTGGCCTTCTTTTACTTCGGCGTCAGACACGGGTATATTCTGGCTTTCCGCAACATCCGGCAGAGATTTGTTTTCTTTTTCCTGCTCCGCAAAAGCACGCCAGCCTAAAGCCAATACGGTTTTGCCTTTCGCGGTGAACGTATTCTCACCGCAGGCCAGTATAATGATGGTTTCCTCATATTTGTAGGGAGGACACACGGCACATACAAGCCGTCTGGCTACAAGCTGAAGGATGGCGCGTTCCCCGGCAGGTAGGACGGAAACGTCCGCTTTCGCTGCGCTCATGGTAGGGATGACGGCATGATGGTCACTTACCTTTTTGCTATTGCAGACTTGTTCTGCCAGGACCAGATCAGGTTTCGACAGGCCGCTGACCTTGGCCGCGACGCCAACAAAAGAATTGACCGATGACAGCATATCATCGGTCAGGAAGCGGCTGTCTGTGCGCGGGTAGGAGCAGAGCTTTTTCTCATATAGGCTCTGGAGATAGTCCAGCGACTGCTGCGCGGTATATCCGAGAATACGGTTGGCATCACGCTGGAGCGTGGTCAGGTCATAGAGTGCCGGAGCCTTTTCAGATTTTTCCTTGCGCTCCACGCTTTTGACTGTGACAGGATGTCCCTTGCAGGCAGCAGCGACGGAATCCGCTTTCGCTTTTTCCTTGTACTTTTCAGAAACGGCATCCAAACCGCCGCCGCTCAGATTGACCGTGAAAAACGGCTCCGGCTTGAAAGCATCAATTTCGCTCTCACGCTGAACCAAAAGAGCCAGCGTCGGAGACATAACGCGTCCAACATTCAGCGGGCGGTGGTACAAAACCGAAAACAGCCGCGTGGCGTTGATTCCAACGAGCCAGTCTGCCTTGGAACGGCAGAGTGCGGATTCATAAAGGCCATCATACGCACTGCCGGGTTTCAAATTGGCAAAGCCGTCGCGGATGGCGGAATCCTCCATTGAGGAAATCCAAAGCCTTTTCATTGTTTTTGTGCAGCCAGCCAGATAGTAGACCGTTCTGAAAATCAATTCGCCTTCGCGCCCGGCATCGCAGGCGTCGATCACTTCGGTAACATCAGAGCGAAGCATAAGCGCTGACAGCATGTGCATCTGCTTCTCTTTATCCGACGCAACGGCATACTGCCAATTTTCCGGGACTATCGGCAGATCGTCATAGCGCCACTTCGCAAATTTTGGGTCATAGTTTTCCGGGGCCGTCAGCTCTGCAAGATGCCCGAAGCACCAGGAAACAAGGTAGTCATTTCCTTCAAGATAGCCGTCGCAGCGTTTGGATGCGCCGAGTACCGCGGCAATAGATTGAGCCACAGAGGGCTTTTCAGCGATTACGAGCTTCATCTTCGATTTTCTCCTTTTTTGCGTGTTGGTTATGCTGACCGCAGTCTTTTCCGCATGACAGCGGGGTAAGAGAACAGCCGGAGCAATCCGGCTCCGGCTGTTCATATGCAGACCGCGAACGCGGAATCTGCATCATCATTCGTTCAAAGGGACTGTCGGTGAAATACCTCATTCCGAATCATCCTCTTTTTCGGCATCGGTATCAGGCGCAGACGCATCGTCGGATTCCTCCGCGTCATCCTGTTCCTCCGGCTCATCTTCCTCGTCGCCGTAATCATAATCATCGAGATCGGTGCTGCCCTTTGTTTTGGGCTTTTCTTTACGGAATTTCAGGAAATACACGATGCCGCCGCCCGCGAGAACAAGCAGACACGCCACCACCATGAAAATTGAGCTGGTTTTATTGGATGAATTGGGCGTTTCCGTTGTGGAACTGGATGCAGCTTCTGCAGGCGGAGTGGTCGTTTCCACCTTTTTTTCCTTGCCGGTGCATTTGGTCATATCATCTTTGCACACCGGGCAGGTTGTATCCACATTTCCAGCAGTACACTTTGTGTCACAGGTACAGCTTTTTACGGTATCCTTGGATGCGTCCTTGTCGTCGATCAGCGCCATGAGGTCGGCCTCATCGACAAGGTTCAGAAAATACACGTTCTGCTTATCTCCGCTGCGGTCAATCACCAGATAAAAGTAATTACCGTTCTTGGACTGGAGCGTGATAAACTGCTTGCTGCTGGAATCCGAAGTTTCCACGTCATCCACAAGTGAAAGATTGCCATTCGGCGTAAGGGAAGCCGTTGAGCTGCCGTCCTTGCCCGCCGTCGCATCCGTAGAGGCTGTGCCGGTTTCCGGCGCGGACGTTTCAGCCGGAGTTCCATCCGTCACCGGCTCCTGCGAGTAGGCAAAAGCAGGCATAGAAAATGCCGTCACACTCAGCATGACGGCAAACAGGGTTGCTGCGAGACGCAGTTTAGTTTTCTTCATCAGATTTATCCTCCGTATTTTCAGTAATGTGCTGGAAGGTTTCGGCAGGGCTTTTTTTGAGGTCCTTGAGCAGTTGACCCAGAGATTCCGGGGTCAGGCCAAGCTCACGAACCATACCAACGATGTCCGTGTTTTCAAGCTCTGTGATTTCGCCGTCAAGCTCTTTGTTCCGCGCCTGAAGCTCGGAAATTTTGTCGCGGTTTTTCTCCCGTTCCGTTTTCAGTTTTACGATTTTTGCAATCATTTTTATCCTCCTTATGGTTTGGGCAGTCGGCCAAAGCCAAGAAAATGCTGCTGCCAGTAGCTTTCTGTGATGTTGGAATAGTGAATGGGATCGCCGCAGTGAATCATCATATTGTTTCCGACGTAGATTCCAACGTGCGATGCACCGCTGGTGTCATAGGTGTGCTGGAAGAAGATCAGATCACCGGGTTTGGCATTCGCCGGTGACACCGGCGTACAGATATTGTAAAGCCCCTGTGCTCCGAGCCGCCCCACGTTCCAGCCGCTGTGATTGATAACCCAGCTGACAAAGCCGGAACAATCAAAAGAGGTACTCGGCGAACTGCCTCCCCACACATAGGGGTATCCGAGATATTTTTCCGCTTCCGTGATCATGGCCGCAAAGGTCGCGTCCTGCATAGCTTCCGGCGGAATATCATAATCCTCATATTGCCCAGGTGCGTAGCGCGTTACATAGCCGGAGCCAGGGAACAAATCTGGCCGATTGCCAAGCGTTGCCATATAAACGGAATAGAGGGAAAGCTGATCTTCGGACATCATATACACCGGCAGATGAGACAGATCGAAGTTGTCCAGTTTTACGTTGCAGATATAGTAGTTGTAGGGAACCTGAACATCATAATCGTAATCCACCGTGGATTCTTCGCCAGTGTCAGGATCGGTGACCGTCCGTGTTCCTGTGCGGGTTTCTGTCCGGTATCGCACCTCCACCGTCACCGTCTGCGTCAACGAATACTGGCGGTCGAAAATCGTCTGAAGCAGGCTTTGCACGTCACTCGCTTTCCATTCACCGCCCTTAAATGCCGTGAGCATGGATATGAGCACATACGGGTCATGCTCAATCGTGTCGAGGTCAAATCGGTATTCGTCATAGCCTGGATGCCGCGCCTGATAATGGTCAAGTTCATCCTTCAGAGCTGCTTCCAAGGAGGCATAAGACGATTCGGCGGCAAGCATATCGCTGTCAGCGCTGGGATAGGTGGAAATGCTGACACCGCTCAGACCGCCCTGCAGCAGTACAGAAAAGGATGACGCGCTGTTCAGGAGAATCACGAGAACCAATGCAGCCACGCCAAGTATGAGAAAGCCCTTCTTGTGTTTTGCAATGAATTCCCCGGCTTTCTGGGTTTTGTCCGCAGCTTCTTTTGCCGCCTTACCGGTGATTTCCGAAGCACTTACTGTCGTATTTGCAGCACCGCTGCCAGCCTTCACCGCCGCATATTCCTTTTTGATTGCCTGTTTCTGCTGCCAGCGGGAGTAGGGATTGCTGGAAAGCTGCGGATTCTGCTGCTCAGCATCCTTTTTCAACGCGTCCAGATTGGCGCGGTCAGAACGCCTTTCTGTTTTTGCTGCATCCCGATATGGCTTCATTTTTCGGTGTCGATGCGCTGAAACACCGGCGCGAGCACCGGCCTCAACCGTACATTCTGCTTTGTGGACGCTCTCAACGCCGACATTATCATCTTCGACAGATTGAACTTCGCGGTGAGCTTCTATCGCCGCTGCATTCAAAGGCGCTGCTCTTACTGCATGCACCAGCTTGGACGGCGGTTTCTTTTCCTCAAAGGAAAGGCGCACCGTGACCCTGCCCGTATTGGGATCAACGGTACGCCGACGAACCTGCTTTTGGGGGATTTTATTTTCCACCTTATCCAGCCGATCAGAAGCGCGGGCAGCCTTACCTGCAGCCTTTTCAACCACCGGCGGCTTCAACTCATCCTCCGTAAACAGCAGACGCGGTGTCCTTTTGCTCATGAATAATCACCTCCAGTCTGCATGAGCAGGACATTCAATCCTCCATATCATCGCCGGAAGGGACCTTTTTCAGTTCCGCATCGATCATCTTGAGCAGACGGCTCAGACAATCGTCAAAACGATCCTCCTCATCTGATTCATCAGGCTCAGTGTCCTCCCGCATATCGTCTGCCAGCTCATAACCGGCCTCATCGGGTGTGAACAGCTCAGCATCCATCAGATCATAAAGCATACCGGTGTCAGAACTGGTCGCATAGCTTTCAGGAATGTCCCAGTTCTTGAAAGCGTTTTCGGCAACGGCGTCAACAATTTTGGAAAAATGCCGCGTGCCGTGATTGGCCGGGCAATCAGGTAGATCAGAAACCGACTTCGTCAGCTCCTTCACCAGAAGGTACATCCCGACCTTATCGTTGATATGACGGAGATAATCTTCCCCGTGAATCATAAACATGGTTTCGTCATCCATTGCAAAATGCTCCTTTTCCTCTTTTGCCAGCGGCCTATTACAAGCCGTGGCGCTTTTCTTTTCGGTACTGCAATCCTCGCTCTCGTCCTCTGCCATATAGGCAAAGAATTCAAGAGCAGGCAGAAGTTCCTTCTTTGCCCAGCTCTCAAACGCCCTTGCCTCCGGGGTGTGGCATCGAGAGATCAGCCGAAGAAAGTCAGGAGTATTCAGTACCGTCATATACTGAATCCCACCGTCAGTGGGCAAGGGACGCTTCTGACGGGTGGCGTTGATTCGTGCCAGAGCTTTCCGCGAGTTCTGATAACCAAGAATCGCGGTTACATCCGAGCCGCAAAGCAGAGGTGTTCCGTTTTCCACCAATACGCGGATGTTGCCAAAACGTTCGCTTTCGCAAATAATCAAATTCTCCATCATTTTTAGCCTTCTTTCTTTTCAGTTATTTCCGAAACTTCATTCGGTTTGGTTGTCATGATGTGATAGAGCTGCGTCTCCTTGGGGAACCGGTCAACGAAGGGAAGAATGACACTGCCATAAAAAAGCAGCCCTTCACCCTCCGCCGATTTCGTCACATACGAAAGCTGGTGCGTAGAGATGTTGAGCTGCTTGGCGAGAATCTGCCGGTCACCGGATGCCTGATTGAGCATATAGACGTAATCGGAGTTTTCAAAGATATTTTCTACCTCGCGGGAGGAGAGCAGGTCCTTGACATTTTGGGTGATCCCGGTGGGAATCCCGCCCCACTTCCTGAAACGCTTCCAGATTTCCACGGTGTAGGCCGCCGTCTGCTCCTCCTTCAGCAGAAGGTGCATTTCGTCGATATAGTAACGTGTGGATTTGCAGGCTTCCCTATTGATGGTGACGCGGTTCCATACTTGATCCTGAACAATCAGCATACCGATCTTTTTGAGCTGCTTTCCGAGTTCCTTGATTTCATAGCTGATAACACGGTTGTTTACATTGACGTTGGTCCTGTGGTTGAACACATTGAGCGAACCTGTGACGTAGATTTCCAGCGCCGTTGCGATGTACTGGGCTTCCTTTTCGTCCTGCTGACGAAGCGCGTTATACAGGTCCTCCAGTACCGGCATGTTTTCCGGTCGCGGGTCATTTAGATAATTGCGATACACCATGCGGACGCAGCGGTCGATGATCGTTTTCTCCACCGGCTGCAAGCCGTCCTTGCCGCCGACGATCAGCTCGCAAAGGCTGAGGATAAAATCAGATTTCAGGCTCAGCGGGTTTTCATCGTCGGAATAGTTCAGGTTCAGGTCCATGGGGTTGATATGGTCATCGGATACCGGCGAAATATTGATTACCTGACCGTGGAGCCGCTTTACAAGGGGTCCATATTCCGCTTCAGGATCACAGATAATGATGTCATCATCTGTGACAAGGAACACATTGGCAATCTCACGCTTGGCGGAGAAGGACTTGCCGCTGCCCGGCGTACCGAGGATCAGGCCATTCGGGTTTTTCAGGAGCTTGCGGTCCACCATAATGAGGTTGTTGGAGAGAGCGTTCAGACCGCAATAGAGGGCTTCTTTACCCAGCTGGAAAAGCTCCTGCGTTGTAAACGGTACAAAGATCGCGGTGCTTGATGTGGTAAGTCCGCGCTCAATTTCCACCTGATTGCAGGCCAGCGGCAGGCTGCTCATCAGTCCTTCTTCCTGTCGAAAATCGAGGCGGGTCAGCAGGCAGTTGTGCTGCTGCGCGATGGAGCTGGCCTGCAGGAGAATGTTGTCGAGCTGCTGTTTGGTATCGGCGGTGTTGAGGAGCAGGAAGGTGATGAGAAACATTCGCTCGTTATGGCTCTGCAGGTCCTGAAGCAGTTTTTTGGCCTCAGTGCCGTAGGTGGCAAGGTCCGACGGGATAATGTCCATATCGTAACCGCTGCGAACGGCCTTCTTCTGCTCCTCTATTTTCATTTTGTCGAGGTCGGTGATTTTGCGTTTGATGGTCTTGATGGCCTTCATCTGATCGACAGTGCGGAAGTGCATCGTAAGAATCAGGCTGGATTCCATATCAAGGAATTCCTTGATCACGCGGTCGTTCATCTCCGGTGCGAGAATCTGAAGGAAAGAGACAGCACCGACCTTATTGCCCATCCCAAACATGTTGCCTTTTGCAAACTCAAAGGAAGAAGGGGCAATGAAGTCCTTGACGGACAGGCCGGAAGGCACCAGCCAATCCCACGAAAACCGGAATGGTGCCTGTTCGCCTGTGTGGAACATATCATAGAGCAGGTGCAGACGCTCATATCCATTCAGTGTTTCAGCAGCAACGCCGAGCTGCTTGAAGTTATTCAGGATGTCAGTTTCAATGCGCTCCAGACGTGGCTTTGCCAGCTTTGCGGTGTCCGCTTCAATACCAAAGGTGAGATATTTGGTTTTTACCAGACCGTTGTTCCCCTTGGCCTGCTGATTCTGAAGCATCTCAGTGTACTCACGCCGAATGTCGTCAAAATCATCGCCCTTTGGCGCGATGGCAACATTCTGGCTGAAGCTCTCCTTGGAGGCCGTCGCGTCAAAGCAGGTAATCTGACACCGGACGGACGGGTCAAAATAATTCAGGAAATCGCACCAGCCGTCAAACACGGCGGTCTGGTCCTCCGGCTGACTGAGCTGATAGTTGATGTCCTGAAACTGAATGGTTTTTGAATAGAAATGATCCGTAACGCGGCAGATGCCGTCCGCGTACATCCGCTGGAAGGGAATACTGTCTTGCGCTGACAGCTTTTTCTTATCGCCCTGCCGCTTCGCCTTTGCGATTGCGGCCTCGATTGCTTTTCTGTCCGCGCGTGTTAGCTTTTTGGACAATCTGTTTTACCTCCTCGTCAAGTTTTTCCTGCCGTTCCAACACGGCATAGAAATTGTTCGTTTCATACGGCCTTCGTTTGGGGCGCAGGAAGTAGACCCGGAAAATGTTGCGGAGGATCTTCTCCAGCGGCAGCCCGTTTTTTTCGTACATGGCAAGTAAAAAGAACGGCACCATCACAAGAATCATGCTGATGGACGCCGCACTCACGCTTACCTTGCTTCGGATTAAAAAGAAAAGCGGCACTCCCACAAGGATGCCGCTCCCGAAGCAGATCAGTTGTCTTTTGGTAAGGTTGAGCATGACCTTTGTTTTCACGGCGGTCAGGTCTTTTGGTACGGGAACGTATGCCATTTCATCACCTCCATCAGTGCGCGTTAAAGATACTCTTGGAAACGGAGCCGGTCTTGAACAACGTAAAGGCCAGCAGTACGGTATAACCCATGCATGTCCAGATCGCCTTGCTCACATCCGTGTCAACCGCAATGTTCTGAATCAGGACGGCATAGATTGCCACGCAGACAATAATCAGGAATGCCTGAAATGCCAGCGCGAACAGGGATCGCAGATAGTTTTGGCCCATCTGTCCCCACTCTCGGTTCACCATGGTGGCCATCGGGATCGGCGCGATTGACGTGACAAGATAAATCTCGATCATTCGGCCATAGACAATGACAAATATACAGATCGTGAGCACCCACATGGTAATGCCGACAAAGAGGCTCTGGAACCACAGCCCAAACAGCGGGCCAATGTCCATAGCGTTCAGCCGAGCTTCAAGGTCCGTTACAACGGAAGTAATGTCGATAGATGTGTTGGCTACGATGACGCCGCCTGCACGGTTGACTACACGCTGGCCGAGGTCAAACACGCCCATCACGATATTCCATGTATTCGACACAATCGTTACGGCGCAAAAAGTTTTGAAAATCCACTTGAAGAACATCCATGTATCGACATCGTGCATATTGTTCTTTTCCGTAATGAGCTGGATGAGTTCTATGGTCATGACAAACGCGAGAATCACGCCAGCGATTGGCATAATCACCGTG
>Ga0183101_1000362_pt1 | contig 23465 bp, 23 predicted proteins | sample Biomet3_FD_127790 | JGI IMG/M metagenome (GOLD analysis project Ga0183101, IMG submission 127790) | Microbial communities from bioreactor (seeded with sewage sludge) at LBNL, California, USA - Biofuel metagenome 3 | ecosystem: Engineered > Bioreactor > Anaerobic > Unclassified ...
CTTACCGGATAACGATGACTTACTCACCGAAGTTCAAGCGAGTAATGCCACTCGTTAACGGCGTTCCGCAATTCGAAGCAATCCGCATTCATCCGGGTAACAAGGCTGAAGATACGGAAGGTTGTATTCTGGTTGGTGAGAATACCGTAATAGGTGGCCTGACAAATTCACACAAGTGGTCTGATGAACTGAATAAACGCATTCAGAATGCTTTAGCCAATAAAGAGGACGTTTTGATAACCATTAAAAATTGATGATATGAAACGAGAGCAAATGAGCATGTACGCTATCATCCTATTTATGATGTTGCTGACCTCATGCCGATCGGTCAAGTATGTGCCGGTTGAAAGTGTACACACGGAAACGAAGTATGTCGATAAGCTGGTGCAAAAGCATGACTCCGTCTATTTACACGATTCGATTTCTTCGTATATCAAAGGGGACACGGTATTTCTGAATAAGTTCCGAACGAAGTACGTGAACAAGTATATTTTTGGAACGGACAGCGTCTATTTTAATAAGACGGATTCCATTCGTGTTCCTTATCCTGTAGAGAAGCAACTCACAAAGTGGCAGAAGGTAGAAATGAATACCGGCAGGATTACAATTATTGCATTGATTGTGTTGGCTATTTCATCAGGAGTTTATATATTTGTGAAATTTAAGAAAATATATAGATTTGGTATGCGCAATAATTAGAGAGAAAAACGGAATTATATTTGTCTAGGCGTAATCTCCATTTATTAACAGATATGAGATAAATCTATTATCATAATAATTTCAGTTTAAAGATAGATAAACCATATGAATTTATTTTTTTAACAAAAAAAGATGTTTTATTTTTCTCGATCTAAAAAAAACATTTTATATTTGCAGCAAATAATTGAATATTTAGATGTGCAGATTTAACTGCAAACCACAAAACAAGAAAAAAAGTTGATATTATAAAAGGTTGTCTCGATTGAAAGGCAACCTTTTCATTTATACTTAAAATCTAAAAATTATGCAAGAACTAGAACTCTTCAAATTTGCTTATTTCGCAAGTTATGACCAGAATATCGATTTTTTGGCAAAACTAGCAGATCCTGAAAAATGGGATTTTGAAAATCGAGGGAAAAATTCAATTTTGAAAAATTATCTTGAATATACTTTCAGAAAATTACAAGAAGAAAAAAAAATCATATATACTCCAGATAACAAATATTGTTCTTTTAATACAGGATTAGTTACAGAAAAATTGGAAGAAATTTTTGCCTATTTTGAAAGGAATAGGTTTCAAGGAGGAGAAGACATATCTCCCTATTTTTTTAAAGCATTTTGTAAAAAGAGTGATAGCCAGTTTTTGCGCAATTTTTCAACTTCTATCCCTGTAAGAGCAGACTTCTTTAAAGATCCATCGGCTTTAATTTTCAATCCTAATTGCGAAATAATTCCAGATGTTGATCATATAATAAGTGATAATAGAAGTCGTTTTCCTATTAATTTACAACAAACGGGAGACAGTAATATGCGGAGGCAATTAATAGGTTCTATTGATGAAGTTATAAAGAGAGTTAAAACGAATTACAAGATAGCTGTGCCACAGTATTTCAAGACAAAAACACAACTTTTATTACCTCTTTGTTTAACTCCTGGGTCATATAATCCTGATTTGGCCTTAGTTATTTACAAAATAGATGAAATAAATTATTGTGCCAGAACTTGCTTAACATTAGAAATGGCATATTTGAATGCTAGATTAATAGTTAAGCCCCAGAGCGATTGGCTAAAAGTCTAGCGTATTACTTTGGATAATGTATTTAATTGGTTCTCTTCTGTTCACTAACGTTTAGTAAGTAATTTATACCTTTGGGGAAGATAAAATAAAGAAGTAAACCGAGAGGTTAAAGTAGATAATTTTAGATTGAGAAAGGCGGTCAGAAATGATTGCCTAAGCTTTTTTAACTAAGCAGGGCCTTTTTAACGCACAAAAATATAAACATCAAATAAATATCTTTATATTTGCACATAAAACATATTTAAGCAAAAGCCTAACGATGAATCATGATAATCATATACAGCAAGCTGAAGCGTGGAAAAATAAACGCTATTCATCGATATTCACTCGCAGTAATTTTTCCCGTTTACTGAAAAACAATGATTATTCATTACTAAACTCTGTTATTAAAGAATATGATATTGACAAAATAGGAAATAAAATAGACACATATGAAGATTATTTAAAATATACATATAAATTTATGATAAAAAAATATCGTAATGAATATGTATACAAAAACAGCTTAATAAATTTAATTCTGAAAAAATATGGAACAAAGAACACCGTTGCTTTTAATGAATTCCGAGTAGGCAATTCGATAGCTGACATAGTAATGTTTAACGGCATTAGTAGAGCTTTTGAAATTAAGACTGAATTAGATACAGACAAACGTTTAAAATCTCAATTAGCTGATTATAAGCGAATTTTTAAACAATCATTCATCGTTATTCACGAATCTCTTATCGACAAGTATAAAGATATAGATAACGAAATTGGAATAATCGTACTCAGCATTAACCGTGGTAACGTTAAATTAGACATACTACGTGAAGCAGAAAATAATTATATTATAGATCCTTATATATTAATAAGAAGTTTAAGAGCCGAAGAATATAAAGATTTAATCAAAAGGTATTACGGATATTTACCTTCGATGAATGCCTTTTCAGCATTTAAAATATGCGAAAAAATGATATTAAATATTCCTTCGTCAGAGCTACATCAATTATTTACATTAGAGATGAAACATCGCAAAACAAACATGAAACTAATGCCTGAATATAACAGTTATCTCAGACAGATGTGTTTAAGTATGCATATATCGAAAAAGGAATATATTCAAATAGAAAATCTTTTAAAAAACAATATTAATATTTAGCCTATGTATTATCCATATTTAAGGGGGCGGCAATTTGAACTGTTAGCAATACGCGATTTTGCATCAAATCTTTCAGCAACATCAAAAATATGCCCGATAATCGAACCAGTTAAAAGGAATTTGGGCACATTAAAAAAAGCCGCAAGTGTTATGATTGAAGCGGGCATACATTTTTGTATTATCATGAACCCAGAAAATGGAGAACTGAGCGGTAATTACATTGATTTAAGCGATTTTGAAGAATTTGAAAATTTAAGCTTATGGCAACCTACCTATATAGTAAAAAACAATCTAGAAAGAATAAAAGAAAACATAAACAGCCACGGTTATAATAATTGCGTTTTAATACTTAAAAAGGAATCTACTGTAGACGAAAATTCCTTTATCGATTATGCCTTGGAAAGCACTATAAACCATATAGTTGTCGACGTAACCAGAAGGCGAATAGTACATTCATTAAAAACCAAAAAACAGTTAATTAGGTTAGATAATAATTTCCAAGCACTAAATACAAATTACGATTATCTTGGTACTGATGAAGATGTATATTCAGAAGAATTCAAATATTACAAAGATGATGGATATTCGGGATTTTCTGATTTTACCGTATTGCCTGACAGCTTCAAAGAAGGGGGATCCCTACCAAAAGTTTTAGTAATTCATTTGACTTATTTGAAAAACAGTGACCAAATATATGTAAAGCATTTCACATCTTATTCAAATACAGAGGACCAGTCAAATATTGCAGGTAAATTTCAGGAAGCAGCTAATTCCGCTATCAATTTTTTTGATAGTAAAGGATACAAAAATCAAGCTATCGATATATTAAAAAATTATGTTGCTATTGGAAAATTTCCAGGTCTAGGCATGGTTAAAAAAGCTTCCATATTAAACCATTTAGAACTCATAGAAAGTATAATTTAAAATGAGAATATGTTTAGACTGCTTTAAAGATAGTTCTCTTAAACAATTTATAATTTTAAATGGTGAAAAAGGACACTGTGATTTTTGTGGGGAGGAAGGAACAACCATTGACGCTATTGATTTATCTGAGGGTTTTGAGGGATTTATTAACTCATTCAAAATAGACTCTACAAGAGGTAAGTCTTTAATAAATATAGCACAAGAGGATTGGTCTATTTTCTCTAATAAAGATGTTGGCACAAAAATATTAGATTATTTTCTAAAAGATTCAAATACTATACCCTCTTCAAACTCTCTTGTATCATATTCAAATGATGTTGTCACTCAAATTGATAAATGGAATATTTTAAAAGATGATTTAAAAGCTAGACATCGCTTCCTTGTGGATATGAATGTTCTTAACGAAATGAACAAAGAATCGTTTTCTATTCATTTGCAGACTATCAATATGGACTCTCCTGACATTAGTTTTTATCGCGCAAGAATTAACACAAAAGGAAGGATGTCTTCTTATAATAGAAATGAAATGGGAGCACCTTCGAAAGGTTTAGCAAGTGCAGGTAGAGCTAATTCTGAAGGTATACCATTTCTTTATCTAAGCGGTAATGTAAAAACGACATTATATGAAGTCCGTTCTCTTTTTCTTGATCTTGTTTCAGTAGGTCTTTTTGTACCCAAACGAAGCCTTAGTATCGTCAATTTTTCTATACAAGAAAGTCCTTTTGATAATAGATATTATGACTCTTCACAAGGGATTATTGGTGAATTAGTCGCCAAAAAGATAAGTAATGATTTATCAAAGCCAATGAGGCGTTTTGATTCGTTAGTAGATTACGTACCGACACAATTTATTTGTGAATTTATAAAATATAATAGCGATGCAGATGGAATTTGCTTTAAAAGTTCACTATGCAAAGAGGGAGTAAATTACGTAATATTTGAACCTGATTTAATGGAATGCAAAGAAGTTACATTATACAAAATAAATTCTGTAGACATATCACATATTCGAAGTTAATTAATATGGTTCTACTTTATAGAATAGATTTTAAAAATGAGAGCCGATTTAACTGACATTAATTAGGTTTATTTCTAAATATGATACAACAGAAATTTGACGACATCGTAAATAAACTTGGTGTCGTGAAATTCTGACATAGACTCTGGTTTAATTGAACACTTTACCGCAGTTTGAGAAGAGGAACATCGCACGTCGATTGTTTCTCTTTTCTAATTTTGTTCTTATCAACAAGTACTACGAATTTTTACATTTGTAAAAAATACGCTCCATAAAATACCATTCTGTATATTTGTTTATATATTTGCATCAATTTTAATTACTATTTATTATGAATAACGAACCTGAACCTAATGACGCTGAAGCATATTATAAAAAAGGAGAGTTTTATTATTCCAAAGAAAAGTATGAAGAAGCAATAAATGAGTACAACAAAGCAATAGAGTTAAAGCCGGATTTTCCAAATGCATATAAGAATAGAGGTAACTCTTATTATTACTTGAAAAAGTACGAAGAAGCGATAGCTGATTACAGAAAAGCGATAGAAATAAAACCGGATTTTCCAAATGCATATTATAACAGAGGCCTAGTCTATTATAATCAACAGAAGTATAAAGAGGCGATAAGGGATTACAGCAAAGCGATAGAGATAAAACCGGATTTTCCAAATGCATATAATAGCAGAGGAATAGTCTATTATTATCAACAGAAGTACGAAGAGGCAATCAGTGATTACAGCAAAGCAATAGAAATTAAGCCCAATTATGCGAAAGCATATTTTAATAGAGGTATCTCCTTCTCAAATATGGGAAAAAGTGCTAAGAGTGATGTTGACATTATCAAATATTTTGTTTTAGAAAAAAAAGACCCTATCGAGACTTTAGGATATTGCAATACTATGAACCAAGTAGAAAAAATTGCATCTGCATTAATGAAAGAGAATACCGATTGCAGGTTTAATAGCATTATTGCTTCAAATAATAGTCCAAAGTTGAAAAGTTCATATAAAAATATATACATACATATCCTAAAGATAATTTATATTCTACTGATAAAAAATAGTGAGAATTTCTCAGTTGCCCATTATACAACTCGCGAAACAGCATTGCAACTAATTTTTAAAGACTCCCCTTTCCGCCTTAGCTCCGTGCTAACAACAAACGATCCAACAGAAGGTGATATTCTATTAAAATACTTAAATGTTGACAATTTGAATATCAATTCAAGCAACAACAAGAATGCTTCAAAAGAAAAATATGATTTTCAAGCTTTCATCAATTGCTTCAGCTTTAATAAAGAAAGCTTAAATCAATTTAGACTATATGGAAAAGAAGATTCAAAGGAGGCTACAGGGGTAAGCATTGTTCTAAAAGGTAATTATTTTAGTCCAAACATGTGCCTAAGCATCTTGCCGAGTATATCTAAAGCAAATATAGAAGGACAAAAAGATAACGACGAAAAGGATAACAACGAAACAGATAGATACCCTATTTTCAGGTGCTTATACATTGATCCTGAGAAAAAAGAAGTTGTTTCCATAGGAAGTCGTGACAACAATACGGCAAACGATCTGAAAGTAATACAAGAATTATTAAACGCTATCAAAGAGGAAATAGAAAATGTTGGTAAAGAGAACTTTGATAAAGATATTATTGATAATTTATTCTTAACATTGAGATATTTAGTAAAACATTCAGCATTTAAAGAAGAACAAGAATGTAGAATGATTTGTATAAAAGACATGGTTAAAGATGCGAAGAAAGAAAAGGAGAAACAAGAAATACATTTTAATCCAGACTGTTCTCGAATGTATATAAACTATCAAAAAATAGATAACACTTGTCTTGACAAAGTGATTTTTGGACCTAAAGCAGAAGGTTTCGAAATTTTTAAAGAAGCACTAATGCATGAACAGATAGATTGCGAATGCAAAAAATCGGAACTTCCTTTTGCATAAAAACAAAACTTTTCTCCCCTTTTCCTTTGATGTTGTAAAAATTATATTCACTTTTGCACACAATATATATTGTAGCGGCATCTACATTTATTTATAAGATATTGTTAGCTTATGGAGTAGGGACATGCCGGTCCTGAAACATAAGCTTTTTTATTAAATGACAGATATTAATACCAATAGTGAAGAACATAATGTTGATCAAGAGGCCAAATACTGGATGGTCAGAACAATGGGCGGAAGATACTATAAAAATTTTAGCGATGACGGGTATATCGCTTTAGGATATAACGAAATAGATTTGAAAAGCATAAACGCCTTACCAAGAGATTTAAAAGTATCCAAGTTGGCATTAGATACAATCGTAAAAGACAGATTGGATTCCTCGGATGAAAAGGAAGAAAGAAATATCGGATATATTTCATCTATGATTTTAAAGTTCTGCATGGAGATGAAGAAGGGAGATTATGTGATTATCCCTTCATATTCTTCGAAATTGATAAATATTGGAATAATAGCCGGAGAGACATACGAATATACAGGTCCTGCTATTACCGGTGCAAAGCAATGCGATTTTAAAAAGAGACGACCGATTCAATGGTTAAAGGTTATGCCCAAATCTTCAATGCATCCAGCCATTCAATTAATGATGACGTCTAGACATCCAATTACAGACATAGGAGATTACGCTCGCTACATAGATAGTACTCTGAAGGATTTCTATATAAAGAATAATGAATCAAATCTTATTCTAAGAATAGATACTAAAGAAGAAATCAAGATGACAGACTTTTTTGGATTGTATAAACTATTGGAACTGTCTGAGAAAATTTGTGCCGAGAATGGATTTGACGATAAGGCTAACGATGTATCCATTAAAGTGCTAATGGAATCACCAGGAGTAGTTCATCTAATCGCTAAAACCGCAAAAATACTTTTTGCCGCAGGCTTATTGACTGTATGTTTGACGGGCGGTGGACTTAATATAGATTCTATCGGACTTGACCTGAGCACTAAAGGACTAATCGAAAGTATTTCTAATTATATGGATAGAAAAGAAGACAGGGCTATAAAAGAATCTATAAAGCAATCACTTGATTCACTCCAAATAAGAACTCCTCAAGATTTAGAAACTTCAATAAAGCTGTTGAACACTATAAACAAAACAAGAAATAGTTATTAAGCAGGTAAATAGAAAAATGGAGATAGCAATAACGTCATACAAACAGATACAAACAACATTATCTTAGAAACTCTATCTGATTTTTCTTTCTTGAATATATTGTATATAACAAACTGAATTAATAGAAATATACCGCAACAAATCATCAATGCGGTACCTATTACAGCTAATATATTTCTTAAAATATCCATAGTTGGTTGACTATTATCGATTGCAAATATACTTATATAACGTTCAAGTTGCTAAATATGTTCAACTTTTTATTATTTTTTTATTTTAAAAGAGCCCCATATTATTAAAAGGCAAATAAATATACATAGGATTCTAAGCTTAAAACAATTTTTTCCCCTTTTTCTTTGCTGTCTCAAATATTCTTTCGATATTTGTCCCAGCTAAACACTCATGAGTGATATCATGTCGCAGAGCGCGGTTAATGCTCAACATACAACGTCGGGCTTTTTTTATGCCCGTCCGTAAAATATGACGGCTGTTTATTCCTTTCATTTTTTGTGCTCAGGCATGAATCTATGAGTGTTTAGCGACGGGGAATGGCAGCCGTTTTTCTGTCTAAAATGCTAAGCACTCATAGTTATGAAAACAAACAATTCCATTGCAGTATTGCCGCCGCGAAGCAGCAATCTCGCACAGATCGTTTCCGGTACCCGGAACAAAATCACTCAAAAAATCAATTCCACCCTACCCGACCAATGCAAAGTGGAGTCACGTTCCGACGCTTGGTTTGTAGCAGCAACTTTCAGCTTGCTTATTACCATCCCTATTTATTACCTTCTACCTATAACCGCCCTATGTGTATACAAAGGCAATCAATTGAGCAGCCATGAAGAGTTTTAATGTAGAAGGTGTATTGCTCAACGAAAAATCGTTGGCCATACTTAGAGACCTGCAAGAAGGTGATAACATCGGTATCGAACTGTCTTGTCAGCTACTCGACACGACAATATACAATATTGCCAATCCCGACATGGGGATGTCGGAGCATGAAAGGCTTAGTACCGTTTCGGCTCTGTTGGATTTCAAACGTCAGATAAACGAACTCAAAAAAGAGATGAACCATGAAACTACTGAATAATTTGGAGAATACGGAAGGGTTCGACAAGAAAGACCCGAAGAACACAATATTTTGTTCCTATCTGCAAGGCAACCTTCCGGCAGACCTTAGCGATAAGAACAAGGTACTCAAATCGTCGCAAGACATCGTGGATGACTTGGCCGACATGATAGAAGTAAGCATCAACGAAGTTGCCGAAGTACTCGCCAACTCTGGGTATCTTGTAGTGACCGGAGACGACCATCTGCCACGATGGGCGATGCTACCGGGCAAATAAGAAACATTTTTATTACATTTTTTCAAGTCGGGGCGTAGTGATACGGTCCGACTTTATAAAAAAACACTATATTTGTAACATGTTAAGTATACCTATTATGTTTGCAAGCAACGGTTCAGCAGTAGTTATCTTTATTATTTTGGTACTATGGTACTTGCTTAGCAAGAAGAAATAATTGTCTTTTAAGCTGTAATTCCACTCTCGTAATTTTGAGAAAATCTAACAAAATTACGAGGTATGGCTATTACACAAGAGGCAATTATCAAAATGTCCTTAAACGGACAACAACCTGAAGAGGAGCTGAAGAAACTGACCGAAGCACTGAAAAAGTATGAAACGGCAAGAGACAAAGCAATCGGCACAGGGGACAAAAAGACCGCACAAGAATATCAAAAGAAGATAAACGGCGTTAACAAAGAGATTCAACTGATTCAGCGGAATTGGGTGAATGTCAACCAAGTACTCAACAACTTATCCCTTACCGGAACAAAAGACCTTCACAAAACACTCAAGGCAATTAATAATGAACTCAATTCGGGCAGAGTACAGAGAGGCTCTGAAGAATGGGACGCCTATCAGAAGAAACTCAGTATGGTCAATGCAGAGCTTCGAAAGATTAGAGAAGAAGGCGGACAGGTTTCGAAAAATTCTTTCGAAAGGATAACCGATTTTGCCAATCGGATTTGGGGAGCTTATGTCATCGGGACAAGCGTTTATCAAGGAGTCAACTCATGGATAAACGACAAAGTCAACGATTTTGCCAAAATGGAAGAAGCCGAAAGCCAAGTAGTCAAATACACCAACCTGACTAAAAAAGAAGTAGAGGACGTAAACGAAGATTTTAAGAAACTGGACACTCGTACCGCTCGGGAACAACTGAACAGCCTTGCCGGTGATGCCGGTAAATTGGGTATTGACGGCAAGAAGGGCATCGAAGATTTTGTCGATGCCGGTAACCAAATCAATATTGCCCTGGGAGAGGACTTGGGAGCGGATGCCATCAAGAATATCGGTAAGCTCGCCATGATATTCGGCGAGGATCAAAGGCTTGGACTTAAAAAGGCGATGCTTTCCACAGGTTCCGCCATCAACTACATCGGACAAAGTTCTTCAGCTGCCGAGCCCTACCTCGCCGACTTCCTCGGCGAGATGGGTAGTGTTGGGCACCAGGCAAAAATATCACAGGCGAACTTGCTCGGCTATGCGTCTGTTCTTGACCAGAACAAAGTCGAAGCCTCTGTGGCATCTACCGCTTTTCAACAGCTTACTTTAAAGATGTTTCAAGAGCCTGCCAAATATGCCAAGATTGCGGGCGTGAGCCTCAAAGAATTTAAGACGCTGTTACAGGTCGATTCCAACAAAGCGATGCTTAGCTTCCTTTCCGGACTGTCCAGAGTAGGCGACCTTACCAAAGCGGCTCCCGTTATCAAATCGCTCGGCCTTGACGGTCAAAAAGCGGCGCAGGTTCTTACCGCCCTCTCGGGGAACATCGGTTTGATTGAACAGGAACAACGCAAGGCAAACCAGGCTTACAACGAAGCGACTAGCATCACCAAGGAATATAACGTACAGAACAATACCGCACAGGCTCGACTGGAGAAGATGCAAAAGCGGGCTCACGACTTGGCGGTCGAACTCGGCGGCAAATTATATCCGGGCATGGAATACACGTTTAGAATCGGAAGCAAGCTCGTCAAATTATCATCCGGAGCAATTGATTTTATCAAGGAGAACAGGGTTGAACTTGCCGCCTTGACACTTGCTTTAAGTGCCTACTATATCAAGGCGAAATATACGACTGTCGTCAAATCGCTAAGCAACAACCTCCATAAATTAGCCGCGACATACAAAACGATCGATGCGTTGGCCACCGCTAAAATGGCACGCAACCAAGGGGCGTACAATGCCATACTCAAAGAGAGTGAAATACTTCAGCAAATGGGGAAAAAATCACTCGTCAACTACCAGGCAGCAATGTACCTTGTCATTGCCGCCAAAAACATTTTAATAGGTAAATTCAAAGAAGCCAGGCTAGCCCTCAATGCCTTCGGCACCGCTATCAAAACAAATCCCTGGGGAATTGCGATAGCGGCGATTGCCGCCATCGGTTACGGTCTGTACAAATGGTATCAGAACCAAAAAGAAGCGAACCGGGCGACAGCCGAATTTTACAGTGCGGTATCCAAAGAACGGGGCGAATTGACGAATCTTTATAATCAGCTGGGAGCGACAAATCAAAAATCCAAAATGAGGGCTGAACTTATCAAAGAATTTAATGATAAATTCGGCAAGTACCTTACAAACCTGCTGACCGAAAAGAGTACCATCGCCGATATCAAGAACGCCTACGAACAGGCAACCGTGGCAATGAACGACTACTATGCCAGGCAGGTACTCGACAAGGAGACCGGCGATATCATGTCCAAACATGTCAAAGATAACGGTGAGCTGCTGCAAGGGGCAGTCGGTGGATTGACAAAAGCGACGGACAACCAAAAAGCGAAAGCATCTCAAATCATCGTCGACGCAATCAACAGTGCCATTCAGAAATCTCCGAATATTGGCAAAGAAGGGTTGATGAAATCGATTAACGGGCAAGTACAAAAAGGACTGGGGCTGGATTATTCGGGCTTTTGGAACTTAATGTATGGAAACTCTGCCGGACGGGATTGGCATGGCAACATCAGTGAACTCATTGATAACATGCAGAAGGATAATCAAAAAGTCATTAACGTTCGCAATCAACTTCGCCCATGGATTAAACATGACAGACCGGTTGCACAACAGGAGCAAGTGCAAAACAATACAAATCTCGGAGGCACACCCGATACCGGAGCATCACTCACCGAAGCGCAACAGAAAAAGATACTGGAGAGAAAGCTGAAACTCATAGAAGCATCCAACGACAAAGAAAAAATAATAAATACCGCCCTATACGCTGCCGGCAAAGTATCAAAAGAGGAATATGACCTGTTCATGGAAGATAGCGACGAGAAATTGATAGATGCCAAGATGAAACTTTACCGCAAAGACTCAAAAGAGTACAATGACCTGCTTTTGCAGAAAACCCAAATGCAAGCGAAACGCAATGAGAGAGACAAGGCAGGCGATATCGAAACCGTCGACCGGCAGACAGAGCAACAAAAAGAGATGTATCTCAATATGTATACCCAGCAGCTGATTGACAAAAAAGGGTTTGATACGGCAATGGGAGAATTGGAATATGATACTTTGGAAAAGAAGCGAAACCTTTATATGAAAGGTTCAAAAGAATATAACGACTACCAGGCACAAATGGATAGCTGGAGCCATAACGACAGATTGCAAAAACAGCAAGAGTTCGAGCAACGTCTCCAACAGATAAAAGAGTATTCCGAAAAGAAGACGAGTGATGAACTGATGGCCGAAGATATAGCTTTCTGGGATGACTATTATAGCAAGATAGAAGGCAAAGAAAAAGAGCATCAGGAAATAATCGCCGCTATCCGCGCCCACTACAAACGACAGAAGGGCGAACAAGAAGTCGGGTTCGATGGAAACGCCAGGAAAGGAGCACAGCGCGGGCAGGATATATATAACCAGGCCAAAGGCGAAGTAGGAAATCAGGATAATCCGGGAAAAGACAGTATCTGGGACACTCTCTTTGGCAATGACGCCAAACTTCATTCAAAGGTAAAAGAGAAGATGAAGAGCATGGAGGGACAGATGGGCGTGAGTCATCAGGATGTATTAAACGGTATGGCCGCCGCCGATGAAGATTACTACAACCAACTTGCCGAGAAAGCCGAAAAAGCATACCAGGTTGTTGGAGGATTGATGTCGGCTTACTCTTCCTACGTTTCGGCAAGCCGTGACGTCGAAGTCGCCAAGACGACTAAGAATTACGACAATCAAATAAAAGCGGCAGGCGAAAACACCACTAAAGGCAAGAAACTTGAAGAGCAGAAACAAAAAGAAATCGCCAAAATCAAAAACAAGTACAACAAAAAATCCACCAACATACAAATAGCCCAGGCGATAGCGGAAACGGCTGTGGCGGCATTGAGAGCTTATGCCGCCGGTTGGAGTATGGGAGCTGCGGGACCGGTTTTAGCTCCGATATTCGCAGGTATTGCAACAGCTTCCGGAATGATACAAGTGGCTGCCATCAAAAAGCAGGCACAGGCACAGGACGAGGGTTATTACTCGGGAGGTTTCACTCCTTCGGACTCCAACGACAGAAAGCCCGTCGGTACCGTACATGCCAATGAGTTTATCGCCAATCATCAAGCCACCGGCAACCCGAATCTTTTACCGGTACTTCGTCTGATCGACCATGCGCAAAAAAATAATACGGTCGGTTCTCTCACCGCCCAGGATGTTTCTAACGCCATCGGCGGAGGAACATCATCGCCCATCAGCACAGGCAACTCGCCCGCCGACACCATAAATATCAATTTCGATGCGGTCGCCACCAGCCTGCAACACAATGCCGAAGTGATCGAAAAACTTCAGCAACAGCTCGAGGGCGGCATCGAATCGTATGTCACCATTGATGGCGAACATGGATTCGAGCGACAATATAAACATTATAAGAAATTACAATCCAACAAATCACGCTGATTATGACAGAGTTATTCATCAACAATAAAAGAATAGATTTAAATGATTCAATCAGTATCAAACTGGTGGACGAGAATCCGTATTTCACCCGGTCAAGCAAATATACATACGACATCGAAGTGCCATTAAAAGGGAATACGAACAATCTGAAAGTACTTGGTAATATACAACGGATGGACGTTTCTAAAAAAGTAATTAAGATGCCGGCTAAAATAGTTGTAAATAACAGGACAATTATCAATGGTACTGCGACAATGACATCGGTATCGGACGACAAAATAAAATTTCAAATTCTAGCAGGAAATGCGGAATTCAATTTCCTATCGAAATATGAAAAGAATTATATTGACGAATTGGATTTAGGTTATATCCCTACCCAAGACGGAGGTTATACTCCTAATAATGACGGACTGGTTGGATATTATGGAAAAAAGGAAGAAGCAGCACGTTATAAAGCTATGTTTGGAAAATATGGAGAAACAAATTATGTATTTTTCCCAATATACAACGAACTTGATTCTTATACTTATAATAAATTGGCCATTCGAAAAATGAACGAAAAAACGGAGACTGTTTTCTTCGATAGCCAATTTTATGGCGAAGTGTATCAGCCAGGCGAATTATGGTCGAGTGGTGGCAAATTAGCAGTACAACCTTATTATTGTTTTATAATCAGACAAGTATTTACCGCTTTCGGCTATACGATAATCGAAAACCAGATAGAAAACTCTCCTTTAAAGGATGTATTCATTGCCAATTCCAAATACACTACTGTATTCAAAGAAACAGTTCCTCATTGGACTGTAACGGATTTTTTGGAACAGACAGAAAATTTTTTCGGTGTTATCTTTTCAATTGACGATATAGCCAAGACGGTAAAGGTAAAATTCAGATCGATGCAGGCTTATGATAAGAATGTTCTCATTGAAAATGCCATTGATGAATATTCCGTAAATTGTGACGAAGATCAAACCGAAGATATCTCGAACGCAAATATGACATACTCTTTTCAGGATGTAGATAAGTATTTGAGAATTAGTGATGATATCATAAAACACATTGAAACAAAATCATTTGATACGTATGATGCCTTTCTGACTTATTATAAAAGCCTTTCCGATACGGATAAATACAAATATCTCTATAAAGCGGAGGGTAAGGAATATATTTGTTATCAATCGAATAACAACACTTCCATCAAAGAAGTTAATCAATATAGGGATTTGGTTCGAAATGAAAACAACGACTCGAATAATATAGAGCTGAAGATAATCCCTATAAATATGACTATCGACCGTGCAAGATGGGAAGGTATTGCCTATAGCGATTTTTTTAAGCATTATTATCCGACTAAAGGTCAAGAATTCAATATGGTGATGCTGACTTCTTCGGGGAAAAAAGTCGCTCCAAAAGAGACCAATATACAGAATCTGATCGAGGGGACAACATCCACGTCGGATTCTGAAAATGGTATAATGGAAATAGCGATGAACGATGGAATATTTCAACCGATAAAAACGGATGACGGCAAATCCTCTTCCACTTTTCCATGGCCGTTCGTTCTAACGAGCGATTTGCTCAACGGAGAGAAAAATCGAGGGTTTTCGTTCGAGCTGAATGAGATAAAAGGACGCACTACCATGTATGATACCGTATTTGGAGCGGTGATGCAGGTGAATACGGTTTCCGAAATAGCCATCAATTTTATTACTGATAACATGTATGATACGATGAGCCGCTTTATCATCCGCAATAAAGCTTACTTATGCGAAAAGATAGAATACAAAATCGATGCCAAGGGAATCGCCAAAGAAAAGACGGGCTATTTCTATGAAGCGGATTCATAAGGCACCGTCAAAATGCTTTGTCTCTTCGTGCACGGTCAGCGCATCCCCTTTTAAGTATTTGTTTGTAGTCGTAATGTCCGCATGACGTGCCTGATCTCTGGCGATGACGATGCCTTCGGCATTGGCCAAATCTCTGATGCCCGAATCTTTCAAGGAATAGAACTGGAGATTGGCAGGAAAATGAAGAGCCTTTCGTACTTTCATAAACGCCTCTCGGAAGATACGCGAGTCGGCTTTTTCCTCGCTCGGTCTGAAGTCACGCCCGAACAGATAACAAGTAGACGGTTTGGTCAGCACATCAAGTTCTATCAACAGACGGCAAATCCCGTCATTAAGCCCTACCATGCCATCGCGACGGTTCTTCGATATCGTTGAAGAGATAAATACCTTTTGCTCCTTCAGGTTGATATCCCCTATCCTGATATTGGATAATTCATCGGGACGAATAAAGGTATAGTATTCCATTTGACAGGCAAGCAGATAGTTTTTGCTTTTCTTTTCAAGATAATTCCGGAGAGCCTGAAGCTGTTCACGAGTGAGGGCACTGCGGAACTTCTGATTTTCAGGCAGAGCTTTTATGTTTTCACACGGATTTGTCAATAGGAATCTCTTTTCAAGCAACCACGAACAAAAGGCCGACAACCAGGTGCGATAATTATTCCGTGTTCGGGCCGAAGCATCACGGTCAAGTAAGATGTAATCAAGAAAATCGGAGATAAACGCTTGGTCAAACTGATACATATATATCGCTGGTTGATAGCAACTGCCATTATATTCGCACAACATTTTGAGGCGAGATTTGTAATCGATCGAAGTCTTATATTTCATCACGGAGGTAGCCAACAATTTATCGATGTATTTCATGTATATATCAATGACTTCGGCAAGTTTATAATACTGCCTGTTCGACAAAACCTCTGCCCACGGATTCCAACCTTGGCGCAGACGGTTGGTTGCATTAACGATGATTTCGGTCGCTCTTTTTCTTCTTTCCGATTTACTGGGAATCGAATCGAGCATATATCTCTTACGACGCATTTTACCTTCCGCCGGGTCCCAGCAGAAAAAATCAACATACCAGTTTTTCTTTGTGTGAAGTTTCGGAAGTGTGTAAGTCACGATCTCGAATAACGAGCTTCTTTTCCTGTTTTTTGAAAACATTTTTTTTACGTTTTTAAGAGTAAAAACGTATATGTTCAACAATCAAATTAAAATTTTTAGTCCGAAATTCGTCCGACTTGCTTTAGACGAAGAAGCGCAAACAACTACATTTTAGTTATTTACGCCCTATTTTGTTGCGGAGACTTGACTCGAACAAGTGACCTTTGGGTTATGAGCCCAACGAGCTACCAACTGCTCCACTCCGCGATGTTTTACGGCTGCAAAGGTACGGCTTTATTTTTATAAACCAAATTATTTCCCGTTTTTTTTCGTAGAGAGTATAAATTATGTAAAAACAGAGAAACTTTTAGATAGCAACAAGCAAAATAAAGACTGCAACAAAAACCTATCAAGACAAATATTATGCTTTTTCTTGTCTCGTAAACAGAAAAGCAGTATTTTTGCACAACTTACAAGATTATGAGCAATGGAAATATCTAAAACAAGAAATAAAATAATAGACGCAGCTCGACAAGTCTTCGCAAAGAAGGGAGTGGAGAATGCGACTATGAATGATATTGCCGTTGCCGCACGAAAAGGAAGGCGTACATTATATACCTACTTTAATAATAAAGAGGAATTGTATTGGGCTGTTGCAGAGACAGAACTTGATCTTCTTTCGGACATGATGGAACAAGCTGCCAACAAGGATATATCACCTGACAAGAAAATCATTGAGGTAATCTATGCGAGGTTGGAAACAGTCAAAGTAGAAGTCTTTAGAAACGGAACTCTTAAAGCAGATTTCTTCCGAGATATTTGGAAAGTGGAGACAGTCCGCAAAAGGTTTGATATTCGCCAAATCTTACTTTTCAAACAGATCTTACGGGAAGGAGTAGAGAAAGGAGTTTTCGATATAGATGATGTTGACTTTACAGCGTTATTGGTTCACTATTGCGTGAAAGGTATAGAAGTGCCTTACATTAGAGGTCAAATAGGATCTAAATTAGAGAAAGAGAAAAGAAAAGAATATGTATCGAACATTGTTTTCGGTGCATTACATAAAAAGAGTTTCATTAAATAAATTAATTATGGGATTATTAGATGGAAAAACTGCCTTAATTACGGGTGCTGCCCGTGGCATCGGAAAAGCTATCGCTTTGAAGTTCGCATCAGAAGGCGCCAATATTGCTTTTACCGATTTGGTAATTGATGAAAATGGCAAAGAAACCGAAAATGAAATTATAGCCAAAGGTGTTAAAGCCAAAGGTTATGCTTCAAACGCTGCGAATTTTGAAGAGACCGCAAAGATCGTTGCCGAAGTAGCCCAAGATTTTGGATCAATAGATATTCTTGTCAACAACGCAGGCATCACAAAAGACGGACTGATGATGCGTATGTCAGAGCAACAATGGGATGCTGTCATCGCCGTTAATTTGAAATCAGCTTTCAACTTTATTCATGCGTGCACTCCAATAATGCTTCGCCAAAAGAGAGGCAGTATCATCAATATGGCTTCTGTTGTAGGCGTTCATGGCAATGCAGGACAAAGTAACTATGCCGCTTCTAAGGCTGGTTTGATTGCTTTAGCAAAAAGTATCGCTCAAGAAATTGGATCGCGCGGTGTTCGTGCCAATGCCATAGCTCCGGGCTTTATCGAAACAGCAATGACTGCTGCTCTACCGGACGATATTCGTAAAGATTGGATTCAGAGAATTCCTTTACGCCGCGGAGGTACAGTAGACGACATCGCAAATGTTGCCACTTTCTTGGCTTCCGACCTATCTTCTTATGTATCGGGACAAGTCATCCAAGTAGATGGCGGAATGAACATGTAGCATAAGTAGATGACTGTCGTATACGAAGACAATCATATTATAATTGTCAACAAGACCTCTTCCGAGATCGTTCAAGGTGATAAGACGGGTGATACTCCTCTTTGCGATAAGCTCAAGGAATATCTGAAAGAAAAATATCAAAAACCCGGCAACGTCTTTATAGGCACTGTTCACCGATTGGACCGTCCCGTAAGTGGTCTTGTTGTATTTGCTAAAACGAGCAAGGCACTTGCCAGAATGAACGAGATGTTTCAAAAAGGCGAGGTACACAAAACATATTGGGCGATTGTTCAACACTGCCCCGAAGAGCCGGAAGCTACACTAACCCATTGGCTGGTACGCAACGAAAAACAAAATAAAAGTTACGCTTACGACAAAGAAGTTCCCCGAAGCAAAAAAGCGATACTTGACTATCGCCTCATCGGGCAATCAGAACGTTATTTTATACTTTCGGTCAATTTACACACAGGCCGACATCATCAGATACGTTGTCAATTAGCCAAAATAGGTTCTTCTATCAAAGGAGATCTGAAATACGGAGCAAAACGTTCCAATCCGGACGGCAGCATCTCATTGCATGCTCGCCGTATTCAATTTATCCACCCCGTATCTAAAAAAGAGATAGACATTACAGCTCCGGTGCCTGACGACAAATTGTGGCAGGAGTTACAATTATCTCTTAAATGACTATTAACTTCAAAGTCATGAAAAAATATTCAACTTTATTATTAAGTGTTGTTATTATATGTGCAATGGCTGCTTGCCACATGCATACTAAAATAGATCCAAATAAAGATACACTCATCCGCATGCAAACCACAGCTGGCGAGATCGTTATCAAACTCTATAAAGACACGCCCAAACACCGTGATAATTTCATTAAACTCATCGACGACGGAATGGTCAAAGGTACCCTATTTCACCGGGTCGTTAAAGATTTCATGATTCAAGGAGGAGATCCCGAATCAAAAGATGCACCTAGAGGAAAAGAATTAGGATCAGGCGGACCCCACTACAGAATTCCAGCAGAAATACGATTCCCAAAATATTTCCACAAAAGAGGAGCACTGGCAGCCGCCCGTGAAAGCGACGACGTTAATCCGCTGAAAGAATCATCTTCTTGCCAATTTTTTATTGTTACAGGTAAAGTATATTCTCTCGATTCGCTCATTATATACCAGGATATGCGTAACAAATACATTGAAAATATGGCTTTTGAAGGGTTGGCACAGAAACATCTAAAGAAAATCATGCAAATGAAGAAAGAAGGTGACCGTCAAGGGCTGTTCAAATTACAACAACAGATTTCAGCCCAAGCCAAACTAATGGCAAGCAAAAAGGGAGCTTTCCAATTTACCCCCCAGCAAATCAAGACTTATACCACTAATGGTGGAGCGCCTTATTTGGATGGAAACTACACCGTATTCGGAGAAGTGGTATCGGGTATAGATGTTATTGACAAGATACAAAATATACCAACCGACCGAAACGACCGTCCGCTTAAAGACATCAAAATAATAAAAATAGAAGTGCTCAATGAAAATTAACCGCCACAAATTGGGCAACGGATTACGTATTGTCCACACCGAAGTTAAAAGCACCCAAATGGTTGCTCTTAACTTAGTATATAATGTAGGGGCTCGAGATGAGAATCCCAATCATACCGGATTTGCCCACCTATTTGAACACCTGATGTTCGGCGGATCGGCACATATTCCAGACTTTGATACTCCCCTACAGCGAGCCGGCGGAGAGAATAATGCATGGACAAATAACGACATCACAAACTATTATCTTACCGTTCCTGCCCAAAACGTAGAAACAGGCTTTTGGCTCGAGTCCGACCGTATGCTGGGACTACACTTCAGTCAAAAAAGTTTGGATGTGCAACGTGATGTGGTAATGGAAGAATTCAAACAGCGATGTCTGAATCAACCTTATGGTGATGTAAGCCACATTATGCGTCCATTGGCTTACAAAGTCCACCCTTATCAGTGGCCAACCATAGGCAAAGACCTCTCACACATTGCCAATGCTACGCTACCCGAAGTCCGTTCGTTCTTCTATCAATATTACGCACCAAACAATGCTATTATAGCTGTTACGGGAAACATTTCTTTTGAGAAAACCGTTGAACTTTCCGAAAAATGGTTTGGTTCCATTCCACGCAGAAAAGTCCCCCGTCGGAACCTCATGCACGAACCAGAACAACAAGAAGAAAGAAGAATGAGCGTAGAACGTAACGTACCGGTCGATGCACTCTACATGGCATATCACATGTGTAATCGACTACACCCCGACTATTATGCTTTCGATATTCTATCAGATATATTAAGCAACGGAACGTCTTCCCGATTGGTACAACATTTGGTAAAAGAGAAACAATTATTCACATCCATAGACTGCTATATATCTGGTAGCATGGATGCGGGACTGTTCCAAATATCAGGCAAAATGGCACCAGGCATCAGCCTCGAGCAAGGAGAAGCTGCCGTCCGCGAAGAACTGAAAACCCTTAGCAACAGCATCGTAAGTCCTCAAGAATTGGAAAAGGTCAAAAACAAATTTGAGTCCGAACATATATTTGGGCTCATTAGCTATTTGAATGTCGCCACTAACCTGGCCTACTTCGAGCTATGTGGTAAAGCCGAAGATTTACTCGACGAAGTAGCTCGATACAGGTCTGTAACACCCGATCAATTAAAATACGTTTCTGTGGCAGCTTTCAAAAATCCATGTGTCTTATACTATAAGCATCAACAGTCCTAAAAAGAATTTCTCAGCGATGGCAAAATTGAGAAAATTTTCGGGTCGTACATGAACAATATGATTAGAAAATGATTACTTTTGCTCACTACAACACGAAAACAGTAAGTCTAAGAAAAGCAACAAGAAGCTAATCAATATTATATAATATAGTGAATTATGAAACCAACTCTATTTGTACTTGCCGCCGGCATGGGTAGCCGTTACGGTGGTCTCAAACAACTTGACGGACTAGGTCCCAACGGAGAGACCATTATGGATTATTCTATTTTCGATGCTATCCGAGGCGGTTTCGGAAAAGTAGTCTTTGTAATACGTAAAGATTTCGAAGACGATTTTCGTAACAAAATTTTAAGTAAATATGAAGGACATATCCCTACCGAACTTGTTTTTCAAGCAATAGATGCTCTTCCCGCAGGCTTTGAATGCCCAGCCGAACGCGTTAAGCCTTGGGGTACAAACCATGCCGTATTAATGGGAAAAGACGTAATCAAAGAACCATTTGCCGTAATCAACTCTGACGATTTTTACGGACGCGATAGTTTTGCAGTTTTAGGAAAAGCTTTGTCTGAGATGAATGGCAAGAATAACGATTACTGCATGGTAGGTTATAGAGTAAGCAACACATTGAGTGAAAACGGTAGCGTTGCCCGCGGAGAATGCCGCACCGAGAACGGATATCTAACCAGTGTCATAGAGCGGACTTCTATAGACCGTATTGACGGTAAAATCAGGTATAAAGACGAAGATGGCAAAATGGTAGAAATTGCCGAAAACACACCCGTATCAATGAACATGTGGGGGTTCACTCCAGACTACTTCGCCTACTCTGAAGAATACTTCAAAGACTTCCTCAAAGAGAATATCAATAAGCCAAAAGCTGAATATTTCATTCCATTGATGGTAAACAAACTGATCAACGACGACACAGCGAAAGTGAAAGTACTCGACACCACTAGTAAATGGTTCGGCGTGACCTATGCTGCAGATCGTGAGGGTGTAGTAAACAAAATAAATGCGCTGATCGAAGCAGGAGAATATCCTAGTTGCCTGTTCAAATAAGAGCAATCTCTCTAAGGGGAGAAACTAAATTATTTATTGTCACTCCAATCGTGGCAATAAACATAATCAATATAAACCGTTATACAAAGTCGGCAGACATAACAATCTGTCGACTTTTATATTATACCTCTGTTAATCAAGTCAGTTCGGTATTCACTGATAAAATAAGGAGGAATATGCATCCAAGCTTTATTTTCCCAGAATCCATCTTTACTTGAGTTCGGGATAATGTTTCGCAAAAAAAGTTTTAAAACTATATCCGTCATATTATCTTATTGACTATGAACGACATATATGGTCTCGACCTCTTTTCGGGACTCCAAAATGGTATTATCATGCTTACTGTTAGCGTGTTATGAAACACGGATCGCCCACTCCGCATATCAACCGATTAAGCCATTACTAGGTATTTATGGTTTGTGCACCCTGTAGAAAGTCTCGTGAAGTAGGAATATAAATGTTGCTATTGCGCGGACTTTCTCACGAAAGTTGATAATATATTCCACTGCACAATACATTGATATGCCATTCGGTGTTGCCGATGGAGCATATTCCAACTCATTTTTCAATTGGTCGTAAGCAATGATTCCTTTGCTTACCGCCCGTGCATGAAAGTAGTCCGGTTCCTTTTCTCTCTGAAGCTGTTTTTGTACACATCTTAATGAATCAGAACTGTCATACTTAAGTCCTTTTTGTTGGCTCATTTACGTTTTGTCGTTCCATATATGTGATTCGATCAACTCACAATTGTGATTCGATCGTTCCATATATGTGAGTTAATCGAATCACATATATGGAACGACAGATTTCTCAGGACGAAGATATGAAGTCTTTCTGACATGAACCAATTTTCATCAGTATGTCTCACAAGCTTCACCTTTTTAAAGAGTATCATGGCTTTCGTTA